>JREQ01004258.1_pt2 | contig 25365 bp, 30 predicted proteins | sample 210151 | NCBI WGS metagenome assembly JREQ01 (sample SAMN03019617, study PRJNA260268) | marine sediment metagenome | biome: Marine; feature: Sediment; material: Clay; isolation source: clay from marine sediments 31 meters below sea floor depth collected from... | place: New Zealand: Canterbury... | reverse complement strand
AGCAAGCTATTCGACCAGAAAATATCCACTTCCCTCAGACTACGCTCCTCTGTCTGGAGAATACCCACAACCGCTGTGGTGGCACTGTTCTGACTCCTGAATACACATCTGCTATCGCCGAACTCGCTCACCAACATGGACTTCGGGTTCACCTGGACGGAGCACGCATTTTCAACGCCGCTGTTGCCCTTGATGTGCCTGTAAGTGAACTGGTTGCACCCGCGGATTCTGTCTGCTTCTGCCTCTCCAAGGGCCTCAGCGCTCCCGTGGGCTCTCTCCTGTGCGGGACTCAGGAGTTTGTAGCGAAGGCCCGCAAGTGGCGTAAGATGCTGGGAGGAGGAATGCGCCAGGTGGGGATTATCGCTGCCGCCGGCATCATTGCCCTTCAGAAAATGGTTGCGCGTCTGGCTGAAGATCACGCTACCGCCCGGCACTTAGCGTATGGGCTAGCCAACATCCCCGGCGTCATCGTTCACCCCGACAGGGTTCAAACCAACATCGTGATGTTTAAGCCTCCGATCACCATCCCCGCTCCCGAGTTCATCCAACGGAGCAGTGCCCGGGGTGTTAGGTTCGGCTCTCTGGGTGGGCGAAGAGTGCGGGCCGTCACGCACCGCATGGTCACAAAGGCAGATATAGATGAAGCCCTGAACCGTATTGAGTTTCTTGTCAGAGAAATAGAGTCAGAAGCCCATTAGAAAAAGATTCCTCTCCCGAGTCTTGAAGTCAAACGCAAGCGTTGCCACAGCAGGAGCTTGTGAGCAAGATAGGCAAAGTAGTCGTCGGCTGGGCAAAAAAGGCACAGAGAGGGAATGTCAGGCAAGGGTCAAGGCGATAAGAGTTGAAGAGGCAGGTTAGCCTAGTCCCTGCCAATAGCACCTTACTTTTCAAAATCGCAACTACGTTCCACACGGACATGTATTCATCTCTGATTCCCCGCAGGGGGTATTGACAAAGGTTTTATAATTAAAAAGGGATTTTTTTGTTAGTGGCACCCTCACTATTAACCCAATAGGGCTTGAGCCGAAGCTCTTCAAACTCGGCGGTGGTGCCAAAGCTCACCAGGCTCACAATATCATTATGGAATACCTGCTGAAATAGAAGGCGTTATCGCTCTTGCCAATACCGTTTCCCTCTCCAAAGTTGCAATTACATTATACTCGCACACCCATTTTATAATCACGGTATTCAATTACTATAGTGTAATACTTCGCTCAATCAGGTATCATATTGTCGCCACCAAGGAGGTAAAAATGAATAAAGTAGCTGTTATAACCGACTCTATCGCCGCTATATCGCCGGAAATGGCACAAGAGTATGGCATTGGAATAGTGCCAGCCCACGTCATCATGGATGGCAAGAGTTATCCCGACACAGAAATAGATATGGGAATGCTCTATGCCCGGCTTACACAAAAAGAAAACCTGCCGACAACTTCAGGTGCTACCACAGGGCAATTCTTGCAAGCCTATCAGGAACTGAGCCAGAGAGCAGAGGCCATCCTGGTTATCACTCTCACTTCAGCTTATAGCACAACATATGGGGCAGCCATACAGGCTAGAGAAATGGCCCATGAAAAACTGCCCAAAACCACTATTGAAGTGGTTGACTGCCGCACTGCTGCCGGCGCTCAGCTACTTATTGTTCTTCAGGCGGCTAGGGCAGCCGCACAGGGCAAAAGTTTTCAAGAGGTAACCAAGGTCGCTAACGACATGATACTCCGAGTAAATGATCTCTCAACGCGAGACACCCTTTTCTACCTGGATAAGGGAGGGCTAGTATTTGAAGCTCAATCTTGGGCTGAAGCTGAATCAAAAAGCACTTTCAGAGCAATTTTAAAAGTCGATGCCTCTACCGAAGGGATAACAAAGCCCGTAGCCAGAGCTAAAACCAAAACACAGATAATGAACAAGATGGTTGACATAGCCAAGGAAAGGGTCGGAGACAAAAAACTGCATACTGCTATAGTACACACCAATGTCGCCAACCAAGCCGAACAGCTAAGAAAAATGATTCTATCCCAATTCCAGTGTGATGAACTTTATGTTGCTGAAGCCTTGGGAGCAACAGCAGCAAAAAACGGACGAGGGCTCATTCACTTTGGATTCTACGGTGGCAACTGATCAGGTCAGCGCCCCAAAGGCTGTGTTGATATATCACATATCTGTGGGGCAACCAACTTTGTGATGTCCTGCACCTTCAGCTTGACTAATCTTGTTCTCGCCCCGCCACCACACCAGACATACTCATTGCTCAAAACTCGTTGATCCAGATATACGGGCAGTCTCTTCTTATGTCCCACCGGAGGTATGCCCCCTGTGGGATAGCCAGTAACCTTTTCTGCAACTTCATCTGAAGCAACTTTCACCGACTTTGAGTGGGAGCAGGACTCAAGCTTGTGTCGGTTCACATTGTAGTCAGCCCTAACGATAGCTATTAATGGCTTCGAATCCTGGTTAACAAAAACAAGAGTTTTTACAATCTTACCTAGAGGTATGTCAGTAGCCCTGGACGCTTCCAAGGCATGATGAGTAGACTTTTTCTCCACAAACTCAAATTCAACTTTGTTTTGGCGCAGAAATACCGTCAGATTCACTATCTACCCTCGAGAAACTCCCTTGCTTTATTATATACTTTCTTGAAGGATATGCTGCCTCCTTCACTAACAACTATTGAAGGTCTTACTCACCAAGTCTGTCTCCTACCTTCAAATCCACTTGCTCGGCAAATTCTGCAGCTGCTATCTTAGGAGCACCTTCCACCTGCACCCGCTTAATAAGGACGACCCCATCCATAGCAGCTACTGTAAATCCCTCTTTAGTAATATTAATAACCTGGCCAGGGAATCCCTTCACATCACTCACAAGTAATTTTGAGTCGAAAAGTTTGAGCCGCTTACCCCGAAAATGGGTTATTGCCCCCGGCTGAGGATTAGTGCCCCGAATCAGATTATAGACTCTGGTTACCGGCTGAAGCCAGTTAATAACAGCATCCTTCTCAGTGCATAGCCCTTCGTAAGTAGCTTGTGATTCATCTTGAGGGATTCGTGGAGCTATTCCCTTTTTAATCAACTCGACGCTCTCCACTAATTCCCCTATTCCCAATGGGAAAAGTTTACCAAAGTAGAGCAAGCCCACAGTATCATCAGAAGAAATTTCCACCTCCTTCTGCAACAGGATAGGGCCAGTATCTATCCCTTTGTCAGGCCAGAAAATGGTAATACCTGTCTTAGTCTCTCCATTGATGATAGCCCAGTTAATGGCACTACCACCTCGATGCTTCGGAAGTAAGGAGGGATGATATTGGATTGTCCCCGACTTAGGGTAGTTTAAGATACTCTCAGGTATGATACTGGTCACATAAGCCATAACATTCAGGTCTGGCTTAAGCTTAATATACTCGGCATAAACCTCTGGGACTCGCATTTCTCTTGGCTGAAAGGTTGGTATACCTAATTGAACTGCCAATTCTTTAAGCGGATTTGTCTTTCCAGGAATATCAGGAGAGGTATAAACCCCAACAATCTCCTCACCCCTTCCAGTCAATGCCTCGAGAACTTTCTGGCCAAAGGCTGCCTGCCCTATTATGACAATGCGCATTGCTTACCTGCCTTTGTGTTTTATTGTAAGGAACAATCCGTTAAATATATCGTAAACTCCGGTGCCGAAGGGTTGGTGGGGAAGGGGGGACTCGAACCCCCACGCCCGAAGGCACATGATCCTAAGTCATGCTCGTCTGCCAATTCCGACACTTCCCCAGATACAAAATCACCTAATACAATAACATTTTATCAGACTTGTCTCAAACGCACCCCTCGTACCTTTAGAGGGGCATTTGCCTCTAACCTGCATCATGCTCGCTCAGATATTGAGCACATTATGAGACTTGGCGGCTGGGAGAGCTTTGATATGGTGCTGAGATAGACCCGCTCCCTAAAATTCGAGGGTAGTCCGAAGCTTTATCCTAATCTGGAAGCCGTATCTAAAACCTAGGTAACTGCGGATGGTCTAAATCATATCTAGTGATATTATTGGGGCCATGGAGGAGCAACTTTCAGAAGGATTTGGCTCCCGAGGGAGAAAAGCCTGATTTAATAAGTAAACGACTTATCTGAAACCCCAATAGCCCAGCCACCAGTTCCATTCCTGAGCGGTGCCAGCATAGCGGATAGCTTGGTAAATGTTCTCGAAAAGATGGTTGTAACCTTCGTAGTAGTTTCGCCAACCAAAAACAAGCGGGTCATTCCAAGCTATAATGCCAGGTGCCGTAAGCGTAGAAAGTTGCGAGGCCTTATATTCACCAGTTAATGCTGTTGATTCGATAGCTAACTCATATCCATCATTTGTATAAACAATGACCCAAACATGGTAGCCAGCCCTTGGCTCTGGGTACCAAGGTATGCGACCCACTGCAATATAAGCATCAAAGCCAGCATTCTCTAAAGCCCATTCGAGATATGCAGATGACTCACCGCAATCAAAGACTCCGGGTTCGCAATCTCTAGGTAATACAGCCTCTAATTGTAGAAACCGACATAGCTCAGTATAGGTATTGGGGCGATTTGGAAAAGTTCTGATAGAATAGTAATCTTGAGGTACCTTTTCATATTCTTCTAGAAGCATCCGCTGCCTTTCACTCTCAACTTTAAGCTTGTCGTATTCACCTTTAAGCTTGTCATATTCAGCTTGAAGTTGGGTCATGCTTCCTTGAAGCCTGTCGTAATTTGACTGGAGTGTGGCACTGTGTGATTCAAACTCATCCAGCCTATTAGATAATTCAGCTATTTTTATTCCGCAAAAGACACCGCCACCAACCAGCAACGCAATTAACCCTACACTAATCCATCGCCACATTTGTGCTACCTCCTAGCCAAACCTAGGCAGGGAGCTCATTTGCTTTTCCCTCTGCCTTCTCCAAATCCACTGGCCGGGCTTTAGCAATCTTTTTGAGAATCAAGCAAAACAGGGCTTACAGTTCTTTGGCTGGAATAGCAGTTAAGGTCTCCACAGTATAATCGGTCGTAAAGCCTGTCTCTAACACGAAGTTCATCGCTGTCTTTACGTCAGGTGCCTCGAAAACAATTACTCCGTCATAGCGCCCGAAAGTGAGATAAACATCATGGATTGTGATGCCTTGTGGAGCCTTAAGCCCTTTCAGATAACTGATGGCTTCTCTTCCCTTTCCCTTCGGGGATAAAAGTGTTATGAACAACATGTCCTTCCTCCTTTCCGAATCCGCTGGCTGGCTTCCATTCTAATCCTGGCAGAGAAGACCGTCAAGATAACCCTCTCCTTTGTCAGTTAGGCGGTATAGATTTAAGTTAGTCTTCTCCTCTTTCCGAACCTCAACGTATCCCCGGCACTCAAATACGCCATAAATCATCGTTGGTGAAAGACGCTCAGGCGGAGTTCCATGATGTGTCTTTATACCCATCGCTTGGCACTGGCTTGTCCACTCACGGTAATTATGCCATGACCTAGGAAGCGCTCCTAACGCTCTGAGATAATCTTTATGTAAGCGAGTCACTTTGTCATAGAGTTTTGGAAAGCTTCGTGGGCTTATCAGCTCTTCTCCCGTATCTTTGTCATATACGCTGGTCATCTTCTCTCCAAATCCGCCTACCTGGGCTACATTCACCCACGCAAAGCCTTCTTTAACTCATAGGCTAGCTCTTTTAAGAAATCATTAGTAAAGAAGCCTTGCCTAATTGCCTCTTTTAGCAGTGGAAGGAAACAGTCTTCCCCATACTTAGAGGCGAACTGTGCATATTTGAGTTTTCCCTTAGTTGCTGGACTTGCTTTCCAGTACGGAAACCAAATTTCCCTATGTCCATCACGGACTCTTTCCAGTAAAATTATTGCCGGAAGGAAGATACCCTCACCTATAACAGGTTCCTTAACTTGCACTGGTTTTGGTAGCGTTGCAACACCCTTCACCACAAATTGGTCAACTATCTGTCCTTTATACCGAGCATATACGTTGTCTCCAACTCTCTTCATAATATCCTCCTCACCAAACCCGTCTAACTGGCTATCCCTAGGTTTTAAGAGTGAAACGTCGCTTGTCAGATTCACTTAACTTAGATAAGAACTCTTCACTATACTGACCTCTTAAAGTTGCTTCGTCGGTTTTCCAAAACCTGTATTTAACACCATATTCTTGCCTATTCCTTTGTGCTAATTCATGCTTTCTCGAATCATCCTTATAGTAAAGACAGAGGACATACTCGCTTCGACCTTCGAGTAGATTTCTGTTTACTTTTGCTTTATGGAATCCATGTTCGTTGATTTCCTTCTTCGCTATTTCAACAAGCCTTTCTCTATCAGGACTGAAGAACAGATATTTACCAGTTATTATATAATCAGCCTTTTCCTCACTGGATAGCCAATTCCAATGTCCATTAGACATTTGTTTTATAGCCATAGCTTCAAACCTACCTAGCTGAACTACTCGTTGGGTGCAGTTGTCCAAGTAATAGTAATTGTACCACTTGCAGAGGAATCATTCCCTTCACTTAGGCTGCTAGTCACCTCATTATCAGGAATACTGGCGTATCAGTAGCAGAAGCACTGGTGTCGGCAAAGCCTGCTAAGAAAAAGCGTGTTAGCATCACAACCAGAATAAGCAAAATGGTTTGGCTTTTCATCCTTCTACCGCTTTGGGTAGCTCGGATAAGATGCGGTCTAGTGTGCTGATTACCTTGGACAGCCTTTGATGATAATCATCATACGTCTCTATAACTTCCCCAATAGTCCGCTCATTGTCTATGTCAGGGTCGCCGGATTGTTTAACCCAATCAAGTAACTCTTCCTCCCAAGTTGAGCTGAAAGACCGCTGTTCCATCAGCAGGGATTTGGCCTCCTCAAGTTCTTTAGCTACCTCATTCTTATTAAGAGGCCTTGATTCAACCTCAGCAGGCAACTTGCCTTTAGTCAGTAATGAATCGGCATTCTCAATGTGCATCTTCGCCTGGTCAACATTGTCGGCTGGCATTTTTGAGACCAAACGCCAGCTTCCAACCGCCCAGAAAGACAATTCGTGTATTCCCTCTCGATTGACTGGGTATCTCTCAAGGAAAGCTACTAAATCCCCCAGCAGTATTTGATGCTTGAGTTCGTAAGCTAGGGAACTGATGTATATTGGCTGTTCCTTGGGCTCCTCTGGCTCAGGAAGAGATTGTGGCGGACTTTCAGTAGTAGCCGGTGACCGAGAACATGCCACAAATGAGGCAGCTAGCATAAGGACTAACCCCAAGACTAGAAGGACGAAATATTTGTTTCTGCTCATTCCTCCGCCCTCCGTTGTACCTTTCCCTTATTCAATTATACCCTTGATGAACCTCAAATAGAATACATCGTAGAAGCAGGTCTATGAACCCCCAAGAGTACTAGTCTGAGACAAAGCGGTGAGGCAGAGCCAAACTAAGATAATAAGGTTCAGCTCTTGAGCCTCCCAGTGAGCTTTACAAATTCCTCCATCAGGATAGCTGTCCAGGTCTCTGTCTGCGCCCCGCCTTTTCGAGACGAGAAGGACAAGGGGACACTTGCCACAGCTTTCTCATCAGGGGCCTCGTATATGAACATCATATCATAGGGTCCCAGAAGACCGTAAGCGCCAATTGTCTTGATTCCCATCTGGGCAACTCTCCTCGCTCCCTCCTCCCACTCTTTGCCGAAGTCACCTATACTTTTTAGTCCTCAGCTGTGAACTTAACCAGTGTTACATACGTAGCCATCAATGCACCTCCTTTCGGCTGTGCCTCAGCCCTAATCATAATATATCAAACCAACCTCAAATAGAAGGCTCTTATGTGTCATCCTTATGTAACTTCCCTGTCACATGCTAAAATCAATGCTTGGAGAGACATGTTGTAGGTTGACTATGTCACGAGGAATTTACTATGTGGATTCTAGAGCCTGGCAAAATCACCGATAGCCTAGATTTCCTGGGAACACGCAAAACCTGCTTGTATCTGCTTAAAGGCGGAAAGGCTATGATTATCGGAGGTGGAATGAGCTATATAGCCCCTTCCCTGGAGAGACAATTCTCAGGGATGGATTTCGACCTCAGCAGGATTAAGTATTTAGTCATCCCTCATTCCCACTTCGACCATTGTGGCGCTGTGCCCTATTTGAAGAGGAAATTTCCTTGGGTGCAGATAGTTACCTCAGAATACTGCCAGCAAGTCTTCTCCAAGGGAAAAGCCTTGGATTTCATTGCCACTATCAATAAAGAAATGATCGAAAAACTAGGCCTCGAAAATGAGTACGAAAGATTGAATCTGCAACTTGATGGAATTCAGGTTGACCGAGTAGCGGCAGAAGGCGATATTATAAACCTTGGTGATGGAATCGAAACACGCTTTATTGAGGCACTAGGGCATACAAAGTGCTCTATGGCGATATATGTGCCAAAGTTAAAAGCTATGTTCCCTTCAGATTCAGCCCCATTTCCCATAGATAACGGAAACGAGCTTTCTTATCCTTCAGCCCAATATGACTTTTCTCTATATATGGAATCGCTAAGGAAGCTGGCGGCTTATGAGGTAGAGATATGTGCCTTTGCCCATCATGGTGTCTTTATCGCTGACCAAGCAAAAAGTATCCTACAGCAAGGCCTAGAACAGACGGAAAAGTTTAAGAACTACATTATGGAGCAATACCAAAAAACAGGTAACCTAGACAAAATAGCACAAAACCTTGCCGCTGAGGCAGCGGAGAAAAACAAAATTCCTTTCCTCAGCCTGGAATTCCAGACCACTATTGCCAAGACTGTGATCCGCAGGATATTAGGCTAGCTTGCCGAATAAACAAGACTCAATATCTTCGGCGCCCGCCTCCACCATAAAACCCACCGCCGCCTCTACTTTCAGGGCGAGGGCGTGCCTTACTAACAGTAAGATTCTGCTCCCTTAATGGTGTCTCGCTGAGGCCGTCAATCGCTGCCTGAGCCTCGGTATCTACTGGCATCTCAACAAATCCAAATCCCCTGGGTTGGCCAGTATACCTATCTTTGATAATGTTTACCGATGTAACTTGCCCAAAAGCCTCAAATGCCTGGCGCAACTCCTCTTCAGTAACCTCGGGTGACAAATTACCTACATATATATTCATAATATTACCTCCCTTTGTATTTTTATTTTACCACCCTCGCCTTAGTTCCTTCGCTTTGCTCAGGACTAGCCTCACCTCCCTTCAAGGGAGATGCTAGGCGAGGGGTTAAAATACGCTGAATCTTCCCACTTCTGAACCTTCGGGGGCTGGGCTCAGTTCCAGCCCCTTTGAATCCAGTTACAATCAAACTATTGCCGACTGCCCAATTTAACTTTGTTGTAACACTCACTACAATATACCGGCCGGCCTTCTCGAGGCTCGAAGGGTACCTCACATTCCTTACCACACTCAGCACATACTGCAGGATACATTTGCCGCCTCAGTCTATCGCCACCAAAGCTTCCACGCTGGTTTCTCCTTGCCTCACGGCAGGCAGTGCAACGCTTGGGCTCATTAGTATATCCCTTAGCAGCATAGAACTCCTGCTCTTCAACAGTAAAGGTAAATGTGGCGCCACAGCCAGAACATTGCAGCGTTTTGTCTGTAAATCCCATTGGATGACCTCCTTTCTTAATAATATTTGGCTAGAGTCTCGGTCATCCAACGTCTGTAAATGGAACTAAAGGAATTTTTTCCAGAGAATCGGTAACCTGAACTTATAACCACTATGGTAAGTATATATGTTAATGGTAAAATTTGCAAATTAATCAAGCTTGCCCGATGCAGAAACTAAAGTTTTAACTGCAAAACCTCCTTGTGGTTCTCCCTCCCGCTAGGGGAGAGAGATAGAGGGAGGAGGAGTTTACCCTCACCTACCCTCTCTTGTAAGGAAGGAAAATTTCATTACATGAGAGGAATTTTTTAAGATATTACGCGGAACACTATGATTTAGGGAGATGCATAGAGGAAAACCAAAGTCGAAATTCTTGGGATGCTTGATAGGAGCAGCCATAGGTGATGGGCTTGGCGCTTGGCGAGAAGGAAGGAGGATAGCTAAAAAAGAAGATATTGCCTCCTTAGCTGAGAGGGTGGAAGAGCTAGCTTATACCGATGACACTCACATGACAATCGGTGTGGTGGAATCGCTGATACAAAGTAGAGGCTTTGATGGAGAGCATATGGCCCAAACTTTTATCAAAAACTATGAAACTGAGCCATGGCGTGGCTATGGACCAGGGCCTCCTAAGATTTTCAGGATGATAAAGAGTGGTGAGCCATGGAATAGTGCCGCAAGCAAAATTTATAGAGGTGGCTCATTTGGAAACGGGTCAGCCATGAGAGTGGCACCAGTAGGACTCCTATATTCTGATAACCCAGCCAAGCTGAGGGAGATTGCTTACAAATCAAGTTCTATTACCCATTCTCACGAATTAGGCAAGGAAGGAGCAGCCCTCCAAGCTTATGCTGTAGCCTTAGCCCTGAATACTCCCTCGGATGAAGAAATTGATCGGGAAGCTTTTCTTCTAAAATTCCAGAACTTTGCCCAAACCCAGTTATATAAGGAAAAGATAGCCAACACGAAAGAGCTACTGGGCGAGCAAGATAGGGCAAGAGTGGTTGCTGTGCTGGGAAATGGTATAGAGGCGTTAAACTCAGTGCCAACTGCTATCTATTGCTTCCTAAAGCAGCCGAAATCCTATAAGGATTCAGTGATTTATGCCATAAGCTTGGGCGGCGATACTGATACCATAGCTTCCATGGCTGGGGCTATCTCAGGAGCCTACCTGGGCATAGAGGCCATTCCACAAGAGTGGAGACTAAAACTCGAAAACAATGCTTATATCGAAGATTTAGCGGAAAAGTTGTGGCAAGCTGCAACGTGAATTTTACCCCGCCGTGGTACCAAGGACAAAGGGGCCGGCTATACATGGAACTCAACTATGTCACCATCCTGAAGCATATGTTCCCTGCTGACTCTCTGCCCGTCATACTTCCCCGAGCCCCAAACGACAGCATATTTCAATTTGTCTTTAAAATCTTTATGGATAGATTCAGCAGCGTCCTTCACAGTGCTGCCCCTTTTCAGGATCACAGGCTCGGTTAAGTCAGCCTTGCCTCCCCGGGTTTTGGTATAAACCCGGAAAATGCCCAGAGCTTGGTAAATTGCTTCCTTCAATTTCTCTAAGCCAATTCCTTCCCTGACAGAGACCGAAATCATAGGAAATAATGTGCCATATTGCGAATCTAAGCTTTTCCAGTTGCTGGCCGAATCCTCCATATCATACTTATTGCCAATGAGCAAAATTTTCTTTTGATAGCTCTCTAGAGTTGCTTCCTTAGCATTATCCGTCATGGGCTCTATTCTGGCCTCTTTTAGCTCTTGAAGAGTATTCTCCACCTGGCTTACCGACTCAATACTGAGGTCTACCACAATAGCAATAAGGTCAGCTCCCCTAAGGGTGTTAGCTAGCAATGTTCGCACATTCCTATGCCCTATAGGTGGCGTGTCAACCAGTTGAATCTGGATATTCTCAAACCTCATCATTCCTGGGATGGGAGTTTGGGTGGTAAAAGGATATGCCGCTATCTCAGGACACGCCTCGGTAACTGCTGCCAATAGCTGTGATTTACCCACGTTGGTTGGACCAACTAGCATTACTTGCCCTGCTCCTTCCCTTCGAATATAAAAGCCTGCTCTCCTGGCTGTGGCATATTTCTTTTCTGCTTCCTGTGATAACCTGGCGATCTTCCGCCTTAGCTCTGCGTGGAGCTTATCAGTGCCCTTATGTTTGGGCATAATGGCAAGCATAAGTTGCAAAGCCTCAATTTTTTCCTCTGGGTCCTTAGCTAATCTATACTTTTTCTCGGCTTCAAAATATTGTGGCGGTAAGTTCGCTGGCATACCCTTATTTTAACATTATGTCCCTTGCGCTAAAACCATGAATCCAGACTTCAAAAAGTCCACATCGATGAAAAACATAGACAAACCCTCTAGCAATCTGGTATAAATATCCCAACAAGCCATTAAGCAATTAGCAATGACAAATCTTGCCGCATTAGATGCAGTCAAGCTTATCCAGAGGGGAATACGCAATTATATAACTAATCGCCCCTTAGTCGTCTCTTTCGAGGTGACACTTTCTTGTAATTGCAACTGCCGACACTGTGACCTTGGCGGCATAATAAAAGACGAAAAACAGATTAAACCAGATGATTATGCTAGGTTAACCAGACTCCTAAATCCACCCGTGGTGCAAATCTCCGGCGGCGAATCACTTCTGCGCAAAGATATAGTAGATGTAGTCAAGGCTATCAAACAATCTAAAGGGGTACCCTACTTAATATTTGTCACCAATGGGGCACTACTAAATGAGGATGTCTATCTACAACTGCATGAAGCTGGGGTAAACCAGCTTTCAGTATCGCTTGATTTCCCTGATGAACGACATGATGAATTCCGACGACGACCAGGTCTGTATAAACGTCTGGAGCGAACAATTCCGAAGTTAGCAAGGTTTAGCCACCAGGACATTATTTTGAACACCGCCATAACGAAAGCCAACCTGAAGGATATATTGCCTTTGGCTCAAAAAGCCATGAATTGGGATGTATTCATATCGTATAGTGCCTATACTTCACTGCGAACAGGTGACAAGGCTTACTCCATCAATGATGAGAAGGATTTAGAGCTTTTGCGTAAAACTATTTATGCGCTGATAGAATTAAAGAAGCAAGGCAATCATATAACCAACTCTGAAGCTGTACTTTTAGATACCCTAAAGTTCTTTGAACAAGGTTGCCGGCCAAATTGTAAGGCTGGTATAAGATTCTTTGTCATAATGCCCAATGGAAGTTTTGTCCCATGCTCGTTGCATCGCAACAAATATTCCAGCCAAAAAGAAATGATAGAAAACTTCTCGCGAACCAACCAATGTGATGGTTGTTATGTAGCCATAAGGTCTTATAGCGATCGCTCACTCTGGGGATTATTGAAAGATGCTCCAGCATATGGCAAACGACTTTTCGCTCCTCCCGAAAGGACTACATAGAGAAGGAATAACTTAAACCAAAACCCTGAATCACCATAGCTGGGGCAAGAACCTAAATGCCCCATATCCCAAGTAAGCCTCAACAAGGCACCTAATCAGCCGGCCGGCAAAACAGGCAAGGATAAACTTCCACAGAGGAAACTTAGCTGACCCGGCAATAATCCCAATGAGGTCAAAAATAAGTACCGGCAATAAGGCAAAAAGAAAGATGGCAAAGCTCCCATACCTCTTCATCCAGAATTCAGCCTTGCCATATTTTTCTGAATACTTGCCAAGAATCACTTTCCTTCCCAAGTAGCCAACAAAATAGCTGCTCAGTTCCCCTAAAGTAGCACCTGCTGCAGCTACCATCCCGAGCAAAAAGGGGTCTAAAGTCGCTCCCGCCCCTATAATAACTGCCTCCCAAGGAAGGGGAAAAAGGATGGTGACACAGGAAAGGGATATTAAGAAAATCCCAAGATAGCCATAAGCCAGAAATCTCTCCAAATCCAGATAAGAGCGGGCAAGGAAAAAAATCGCCGCGGATAAAGCAAGGATCAAAATAAAGACTGATATTTGGAAAGACTTGCGAGTTACAACTTTCTCCCGAAGAAACTGAACTTTAGAAACAATGCTCATCTCGCCCAAACTATACCATGGTTTCTCACCGTTTCCCTACCAATGATATAGCAAATACCCCGTTTGCTATATAAGAGAGTTGAATCAGCCGGTAAAAGAATTCCTTTAAGTAACAAGGAATATTTGTAGTAACAGGCTACTCTCACTCGGGAGTGGGAAATATCCTGAAGGCTGCCTCAAAGTTTGGCAAGCTCTATGGAACCGTCGGTGGGTTTCATGGATTTCGTGACTTCAAGGCTTTAGATATCTTATCCTTAAGTTACCCCTGTCATTGCAGCCAATATAAAAGGGAGATAAGAGAGCTATTTAAGGATAAAACTTTAGAATGTGGAGCCGGATTGGTAGTCCAATTGTAGCTTATGAATTTCCGTAATCTCTTTCTCCAAATATCTTAGTTCCTATTCTGACTATATTGGCACCTTCTTTTATGGCAATTTTATAGGAGGTTGTCATCCCCATGGAAAGATATTTCATCTCTACATTGGGTAAATCAAGCCCCTTAATCCTTTCAAATATCTTTCTTGTCTCCACAAAATAAGGTCTGGCATCTTCAGGGTTTCCAAAACGAGGTCCCATAGTCATAAGTCCCATTACTCTGATGTTCCTGAGGTTTGAGACATCTCGTACTAATTGCTCCGCGTCCTCCGGGAGTGCCCCTGATTTTTGTTCTTCTCGACCGCTATTTATCTCAACCAATATCGGCATTACTTTGCCAATTTGAGCACATCTCCTATCAATTTCCTTTGCTACTTCCAAAGAATCAACGGTTTCTATCATATCGAACATTTCCACCATTTTTCTTCTTACATTATGCTTCTGCAAAGTGCCGATGAAATGCCATTCTGCTTTCTCCCCCACTACTTCATACGCTCTTCTTGCTTCTTGAACATAATTCGCCCCTATGATTTTCACCCCAGCCTGAACCGCCTGCAGAATCTCCTCGGCGGTCCTTGTTTTTGCTGCTGCTACCAATTCAATACCGTTTGGCAATTCAGCCAGTATTTTTTGAACGTTTTGTTTAATCATTGTGATTATATCTACCACCCAGCTTACAGCTTTATCTACACCCGCTGAACTCTGATCGTCTCAAAAGATGGCTTAATCAAAATAGCCCCAGACCCAAAATCTGTCAGTTTGAGGATCGATATAACAAAACTTATTACCGATAAAGCAACCGTTCTTAAAATGATACTCGTCATCCCTGGCAACTAGAGTTGCGGACATGACATAGCCGTCATTATAAGCATGTGACTGCAACATGCGGGCAAAATCCTCGCAATCAAACTGATTAGGAATATACCTATTACTATCAGTATCGTCCTGCGAAAGCCAAAGTACTAGTTCTTCTTCGCTTCGGAATTCTCTGAGGGTCCACCCTGGTCCGGGTTTTGTTTTGTAAGCATCTTTCCAATACGCTATTTGCCATTGGAGGTCTGCTATAGCATCTTCCTCTTCCGCTCCCCTTTTACTCATGACTTGATACTGATACTCCAAGGCCACATATTGATGCTCCAAATCTTCGTACTGTTGGCTTAGGTAATCACTTTGTTGGCCTAGGTAGTCATGTTTTGAATTCAATTGCTCATATTTGCAGCTTAATTCTGTGTATGAAGCCTGGATTTGCTGTAACTCCTGCTTAACATCCTTAGCATTGGTATATTGGATAGCACCAAATACACCTCCTATTAGCAGCAAAGCTCCTAAAACAGAAATTACAATGGTTTTTTTCATAATTGTGTCTCCCTTCTAACCCACTTAATCCATATCATTTTGGTTGCCACCTGGCAATCCTCTGGATAGGATAAGAGCTAGGGAGTTCCCCTTTCAATATATGCCACCGTATGGCATTATCCTCCACATCCTGTCCTCCAGGTATGCCCCCAAACTGTAGTTGCGCTTGATTTGCAAACTACTGAGGAAAGGTTGAGCTTGATTTCATATTTAATGTGAGCCGCCAGGGACTCGAACCCTGAACTGGCTGATTAAGAGTCGCAAGGGAACTATACCACCCGACGCTCCCAGATAGCAAGACATGCTACATGGTCTGAGGGTTAAAGGTAGTTTTGTATTTGGGGTGGCATCCAGTGCCGGGGCATGTCAATCAATTTGTTAGCAAAACTTAGGAGCTTGGCTCGCTCTGGTTACACGGTTTTACTCCACTTTTTGGCTAAGATCATACCAAAGATGGCACCACCCACCATCGGTATTGCCAAAATCAGACTCAACGCGGGAGACGCTCCCCAAAACAAGCGACCCACAGCTATGCCAGCGAGTAGGAAATAAACAATTAGCCCGATAGATACTTTGTCTCTCATTGCTTTACCTGCTTTGGCTCAGGCCATGTGCCGTTTCCCGCTGGTTGCCGTCATACACTATATTGACTTCAGATAATCTGTGAGCGAAAAGCCATAGAAAATATCTCCGTCTGTCCAAGCAGGAATCTTACCTGTAGGACACAAGTAGAAGCATTCCTGACATCCTGCACAAGTCCCACGGGCCTTTTCGGTAAAGAAGACGACTTCTCTCCCTATTCCTCTCCCCACGAAACTAATGGCATTCATTCCTACAACTTCATCACAGTAGCGCACACAGAGACCACATAAGGTGCATCTTAATGGGTTGGCACCAAAATTTGGTCTAAACCTATCTATATCTGCTTTATACTCATCAGCCAATACCCTAAGCTCTCCGGTAACTTCTCCTACTGATGGAGCGACAAGCTCTACAATGGTCTTACGAAGCTTCTCTATCCGGGGTGTGCGAGTTCTAACTACCAAACCATCCTCTGCAGGATAGCCACAACTGGCAACTATTCTTGTCCTTCCTTTCCTCTCCACTTCTACACTGCAAACTCGGCAAGCACCATATGGCTTTAGCTTCTCATAATAGCAAAGTGTTGGTATCTTAATACCCACTCCCCTGGCTACCTCCAGAATGGTCGTTCCTTCCTTCGCCTCTATTTCCCTACCGTCTATCTGGAAAGTCAACATCTTATTCCTCCTTCTTTCGAGTAACTTTAGTCCCAGGAGCTGGAGGAAGTGGAACCAGCTCTCCAGAAAGTTTCATTACAGCTCCAAATTTAGGTGGGCAAACGTCATAGCATATTCCGCATTTTATGCACTTATCCTGCTCAATCCAATGGACTTCATTCTTAGCTCCATGCATTATGTTTACGGGACAATTCCTCAAACAAATCATACAGGCCTGACACTTTTCCGGATCAATCCAATAATTAGTAAGGGCTTTGCATACTTTTACTGGACAGCGCCTTTCCTTAACATGAGCCTCATATTCCTCTTTAAAGTATTTCAAGGTTGTTAACACTGGATTTGCGGCAGTCCAGCCAAGGGCACATAAGGAAGCATCTGCCATTGTCTCAGCTATGTCCTGCAATGCCTCTATATCTTCCTCCTTCCCTTTCCCTTCACAAATTTTACCCAGGATACTTTTCATAAACCTTAGTCCCTCACGACAGGGGATACACTTTCCACAGGATTCTTCACAGCAGAAATTGATAAAAAACCTCGCCGCATCAACCATACAGGTATCCTCATCCATCACTACCATTCCACCGGAGCCCATCATTGAACCAAGTTTATTAAGCTCGTCAAAATCAATAGGAGTATCGAGATATTGCTCTGGGATAACGCCGCCTGAAGGACCTCCAGTTTGAACTGCCTTAAACTTCTTCCCTCCTTTTACACCTCCACCAATATCAAAGATTACTTCCCTTAAAGTCATTCCCATTGGAATTTCTACAAGACCGGTATTATTAACTTTCCCAACTAAGGAAAAAATCTTTGTTCCCTTACTTCCTTCAGTTCCTATCCCTCTAAACCAGTCTGAGCCTTTATTGATAATAAGAGGAATATTTGCCCAAGTCTCAACATTATTCAGGCATGATGGCTTCTCATTTATCCCTTTCACCGCTGTATGGACATACTTCATCCTTGGTTCTCCCACCTTCCCTTCTATAGCACTCATTAAAGCGGATGACTCACCGGATACGAATGCTCCGGCACCTCTATGCACTTCGACGGAGAAATTGAATGGGGAACCGAGGATATCCTCTCCTAGCAGTCCATATTCCTCAGCTTGTTTTATCGCCCAGATTATGTTCTTACAGGCTATTGGATACTCTTGTCTGACATAGACAAACCCTTCGTGATAAACAAATCCCTCATTGGCACCAACAGCATAAGCACCAATGATTAAGCCTTCAAGGATGCTGTGAGGATTCCCTTCCATGAGTGACCGATCCATGTAAGCTCCAGGATCTCCCTCATCACAATTGGCAATCACATACTTCGGCTCTCCAGGGGCATTCCGTGTTTCCTCCCATTTCTTTCCAGCGGGGAAACCACCTCCCCCTCTACCCCTTAAGTTGGCTTTCTTTATCTCTTCCAGTACTTGCTCTGGCGTCATCTCGGACAAGACCTTCGATAAGGCAGCATAACCACCAAGGGCAATATAATCTTCTATATCTCTGGGGTCTATATACTTATTATTTCCGAGTATAAGACGCTTCTGACGCTTATAGAAAGGAATATCAGGATCCTTAACTACCTTCTCTCCACTTGTAGGATCTTCATAAAGAAGCCCGTCAATGATTTCGCCCTTGGCTACCGTCCTGGATACAATTTCTGAAACATCTTCAGGCTTTACCTTCACATAACAAATCTCCCGGGGGAAAATTACCACTACAGGACCTTTCTCGCAGAAGCCGTGGCAGCCAGTGGGCTTAATATCGGCTACTACTCCTTCCACTGCCTGCCTTTGCATTTCTTCTAGGAATGAATCGTGAACCTTTGCGGCTCCATATGCTTGGCAGGCAGTCCCCATGCATGTGGTAATGACAGGTTTACTAGGGTCTCTTTTTGCTAATATTTCCTGGCGCAGTTCCTCAAGTTCCTTGGGTGAAGAAAGGTTTTTAACCTTAATCATAATGACAGCTCCTTTATCTAGCAGTTTCAGATATGGTCTTTAATTCTAAGAGAGAAGGATTGGGGTAGTAGACTTCATCCATCACCCCCACTGGCCCCATAGCACAACAGCCAAGACAATTGACTGTATCTAAAGAAAACCTCAGGTCTGAGGTTAGCTCACTCGGCTCTATGCCGAGAACTGATGAAACCTTATCTAAAAGTTGTTGGGCCCCGCGTACCTGACAAGCTGTCCCCGTACATATCTTAACCGTATGGCGAGCTTTTGGGACAAGACTGAAGGCCTTATAGAAAGTTACGATACGATAAACCCGAGTAGAGGGAACCTTTAATTGCTTACTCACCTCACTCAATACTTCTTCTGGGAGCCAACCAAATCCACCTTGTAAATCAAGGAGGATTTGAATTAGCATTCTTTTATTCCCCTGGTAATTGTCTATAACTCCCTTTACCAGGGCTGGGATCCCTCTCATCCTTACATCTTCCTGTAGCTTTTCCTCAATGACTGGCATCTTTCTTTTCCTCCTTCTTTTTCCTCTATCTGGGTTCTATATTCACGAAACGCGCTGCTCCCCTCAGGTCCCTTGACATCACTTTATTTGCTGAGAGATTTAGAGTGCTATCCCTTCTTATATGTTACCTTTGCGGTCATCTTATGTCCCTCTACGAACATCCATATTAGCCCCGCTTTTCTGATTTGTCAATAGCCTGGTAATTATTTTTGATACCCTTCGCAATATTTAACCGTTGTCTTGTGTTGACAGGTGTTGCGTGCTCTGTTAGGATGCAACCGTGCAAGATGTTCCTCTAGTTTTATTTCTGAAAGAAGTAATGCACCGGCGCAAGCGCTTGCCAAGCCAACTGGCGGCTGATCTAGGTGTTAGCCATGCTACTGTCGGGCGCTGGCTTTCCGGTGAGGATATTCCCAGTATACAGTCCTGTCGGAAATTGGCTGAATATAGCAGCGTGCCTTTACAGAAGCTCCTTTCCATTGTCGGTCACCTACCGAAAATGGATACGGAGGCATCTTCTGATTGGCCTGAGTTTCGTGAGTATGCTCGCCACAAGTATCCAAATGAGCTGGATGAAGACCTAATTACTATGATTGAGGATCTGATTGAGCTGCGGAGGGGAAGACATGGCACAAAGAATTTCTAGGTGGGAATCAGAACTATGGTCTTACATAAGTAGCGGCGATGGCACGCACTGCTCTTTGTATGGTTGCTGCCAAGTAAGACACAAAGGAGGCTGGTGCCCTTCCGATTGTGTGGAACAGGTCGGTCAACTAGTGGATACTAGGTGTTCTAATCTCAGCGATTACGATTCTATAGAAGGCGTGATGTCCTGTAGAAAATTTAAACTATTAGAAATGCTAGCACAGAAGTATCTTGAAAAGAGGAATGTTTGCTACCCACCGGTGCCAACAGAGCTTGTTTCGCTGGCTGACGAGCACCATCCCATAGAAGTCCGCTTAGTGCCATTAACGGCCTATCATGGTGCTATTTGGCATCTGAAAGGTAGCTGGATAATACAACTTAATGAAAATGACGCACCGGCTACAAGGAGATTTACGCTATTCCACGAGGCTTTCCATATCTTAGCTCACCGTAAAGCCACCCCCGTGTTTAGGAAAGGAGAACTTAAGGCCGGTCACTTTAATGAACTTTTAGCTGAGCAGTTCGCTACCTGCATCCTGATGCCTGCCAAGATGGTGAGGGGAAAGTGGGCAGAGAGCAACAGTTTAAGCAAGATGGTGGAAACCTTTGATGTTCCGAAGTCAGTAGCGTGTGTCAGACTTAAGTTGCTGCATTTAATTTAAGTTAAATTTGAAAACCCGAAGTGATAGGACAGTTTTCCTAAAGTCTATCTTACCCATTACTTCTAGCTCATCGCTTATGACTTTCTAGTGGTATGTTCTTCCCATTGAAGTAGGGAAGCGCAGCAGTTTCTAAACGTAAGCCATCAAACCTTATACAAGCTTATGAAGGAGGGATTGCCTTCTCATAAGATAGCGAGAAACCGAGTGTTCTTTAAGGAAGACCTTATCCAGTGGATAAGAGAGCACTAATTGGTGAGGCGTTCCAGCAAGGGTTACTTTGAATCTGTGCTAATTGCCTATTTTGTTAGACTTTGTAAACCTAACAGATGTCTAACATTGCCATTTGAGGCTAGGAGAGAACCGGCTCTTGACTTTGGGCATCTTTACCTGAGAGGGCTTTTCTACTGTGACTTTTGGTGTAACTATTTCCTGCTCGCTTAGGTCGCCAGTAGGGACAATTAAGGCTACTGGCTTGCCATCGGAGCAAAGTAGAAACGGTTGCTTCTTGAAGGCTTCGGTTTTGAAATTCCTTAATTGCTTGATACCGACCCTTCTCATTTCTATTTCATTGTCCCACCTTATGGATGTTTTGGCAAGGTTTTGGTGCTACTAGCTAGAGGGGAAAAATTTCTCCGTGGGTGGCGTAACAAAAGACTCCCCTTCGCTGGACTACGAAAAAAGAGGAGGGGCCGTTGCCTTCACCCTGGATACCTATAGCCATGTGGTGCCCGGGCTACAGGAAGCTGCTGCCGAGAGTTTTGGCAAGATGTTGGAGCCTGATGTTAGCAAAATGTCTTGACTCAGATAGTGAGCCGCCAGGGACTCGAACCCTGAACCGGCTGATTAAGAGTCAGCTGCTCTTCCAATTGAGCTAGCGGCCCACAAGTGAATATTATCACTGGAAAAGGATAGAAGACAAGGTTAGGAATAAAGAAACCTCCTCCTGCCTTTGAGACAAGAGGAGGCAAAAAGCTAATCTCGCGCGAGTTAAATTATGGCATAGGCTATCTGAATGGTGAGAGTGATTTTCAGCTCTCCAGGGATTATAGGAGTCTCAGGGGCAGGCACAGGAGCGCCAGCCTCATAAAGGCCCCTGGTAGGCGGCAAATAAGCAGCTCCCTCGGAAATATAAGTGGGCTTACCCAGCTTAACATCAGCTAAATCAGCTAATTGTAATGCTTTGTCTTTAGCATCCTTCACCGCTTTAGCTCGCGCCTCTTCATAGTATGGAGTTGGGTCATCCACACTAAAGCTTATCCCCTGAATCCGAGTGAGGTCGCCACCGGCTTCGGCTACAGCATCAATAATATCCCCAACTTTGTCCATCTCTCTTAGCTTGGCAACCACTATATTAGTCACTTGGTAGCCAATGATTTCTTCCTCATCTTTCTCTCTAATCCATCTTGTCACGGGATAGATGCTGAATCGCTGTGTTTGGATATCCTTCTCAGCCACGCCATTATCTTTCAATGCTACCACCACTTTATCCATGGCTTCGCTTGCCTGTGTTTGAGCCTCGGCTACTGTATCTGCACGAGCCTCAACTCCAAGGCGCAGCTCAGCTATATCGGGAACTGCCATTGCTTCCCCCTGACCAGTAACCCATATTCCAGTATTTTGCTGCTGTGCTACAGGAACAACATCTGGACTACCTTCCCACCCCGGTATACTAGTGCAGCCAGCAGCACCCAATGCCAGCACTGCTATTAAGCAAGGAATTAACCATCTAGTCGTTTTCATTCAAACCTCCTTTCGCAAAAGTATCTCCTCATTCAATATAACGAATAATTTGCCTTCTGGTTTATGGTAGAATAGCCTTCATAAATGAAAATTCTTCGCGAAATCGGCATAACCATCCTCATAGCTGCTGCCATCTTTGTTACCATTAAAGCCACCGTGCAAGGCTATCGGGTGCAATATTCCTGTATGCTACCAAACATTGAAGACGGTGAGTGGATTATGGTGAACAAAGCAAGTTATTTCTTCTCAGACCCCAAACGAGGAGAGGTAATCGTCTTCGATCCAGGTGAGGAAGTTGGGTCACAATACCCGTTCATCAAGCGAGTTATTGCTCAGCCCAGCGATACCGTGGAAATTAAGGATGGCACGGTTTCCATCAATAGTATTCCCATAAATGAACCTTACATCTTTCCAGAACCATCACGACGCTATAAGGACTTTGGCCCAGAAAAAATGCTTGATGACCAATATTTTGTTCTGGGAGACAATCGCAACAATAGCAATGATTCCCGTTCCTGGGGGCCAGTCTCCCAAGCTAACATTATCGGCAGGGCCTGGTTTGTCTACTGGCCACTGAGCAAATGGGGACTGGTAAAACATTACGGCTACCCGGAGTTAACTGAAGCAGGTGCGCTGGGAGCAGCAATCTGCAACACAGTGGGAGGTGCACTTGAGTGACGAGGTGCTGAAGATATTCAAAATGGCCGGGGCGATAAAGGAGGGTCATTTCCTCCTTGCCTCTGGTTTGCATTCGCCCGTATATTGGGAAAAATTTCGAATCTTACAATATCCGCATTATACTGAGAAGCTGTGCCACCTTATGGCTCAACATTTCAAAGACCAAAAAGTGGAACTGGTTGCCGGACCAACCACCGGAGGCATTATCCTTGCTTTCGAAACTGCGCGACAACTAGGAGTGCGAAGCATTTTTGCCGAAAAAGAAGGAGAAACAAGGATCTTCCGCCGTGACTTTACCATCACCCCGGGCAAAAAGACCCTTATTGTGGATGACATCCTGACCACAGGTGGCTCGATTAAGGAGACAATGAGCGCTGTTAGAAGACTTGGTGGCATCGTCATTGGTATCGGAGTGCTTGTCAACCGAAACACAGAAAAGGTAGACTTTGGTGTGCCCCTTTTTAGCTGCCTCCACTCTCCTACCACAGTTTATCCCGCTGAAGAATGTCCCCTTTGTGCTGCTCATATCCCTTTAACCAAGCCAGGCGCCCTAAAATAGTGGATTGTTTGGCATTTCTCCATGTCATTCTGAGCCCTTCGCTCCATGTCATTCTGAGCGTAGCGAAGAACCTCATAGCGCTCAGGACAGGCTCCGCGAAGAATCTAGAGACCCCTTCCCCTTATTCAGGGTGACAGTAAAAACTTACAAACCTAGCTTGCTTGACAGCGAAGAGAGGAAAACCTAGAATATTTGAGCCGGCCGAGGTAGCTCAGGTGGTAGAGCAGCGGACTGAAAATCCGCGTGTCAGCAGTTCGACTCTGCTCCTCGGCACTTGCCGAAGTGGCGGAATGGTAGACGCGGCAGTCTCAAAAACTGTTGGGAGGCAACTCCCGTGTCGGTTCGAATCCGACCTTCGGCAGTAAGTAATGCCGAGTTGTGTAGTGGTAGCACGAAGGACTTTGGATCCTTAAGCCCTGGTTCGAATCCAGGCTCGGCAGCTTTATTCCCCGGTAGCTCAATGGTAGAGCGGGCGGCTGTTAACTGCAAGGTTGTAGGTTCGAATCCTACCCGGGGAGCCACCTTAGAATCAACTGGTAGGAATTCCTATAAATCTGGGCTACGGCAGAAGCATCGAGCAAATTAGGGTGTTTGCTAAGCTGGGGAGCCGTCCTCACAGCACAATCTGCTATTTCTTCGATATGCTGAGGTTCGATGCCCAAAGCTCGCAAACTGAGTCTCATTCCTACCTCATCCAACCACCCTTCAACTGCAGCTATCCCATCTGCCTTACCAAAGACATTCCTACCCAGGGAATTAAACCTCTCTTGCCGTACAGGAAAGGTATACCTCATCCAAGCAGGAAGCAGTGCCGCCAGTCCATCACCATGGGCAATATCATAGTACCCACTTAAAGGAAGCTCAATACCATGAAGAGTCAGATAGCCGGCACCACCTCCCAGATATCTAACCGGTGAACAGGCAATGGTACTGGCCCAAGAAAGCTTGGTACGAAAGTCAATATCGTCCAGCTTGCTCAGTGCTCTAGGTAAAGTCTCCACCACCAGCTTCATCACCGTTTCCAAAATTCCATCGGTCAGAGGAGATACTCTCTCTGTTGTAATATAGCATTCGCCTACATGGCAAAAAATATCCACCCCTCCCTGCGCTGTTGGCCTCTGAGGAAGGGTAAGCGTCAGTTCAGGGTCTACAATAGAAACCTTGGGAAAGAAAGCCGGACTAAATAACACCCGCTTCTCATGAGTTCCCCAGTTAGTAATCACGGCAGCATTATCGGCTTCAGAGCCACTGGCAGCCACAGTCGGTACCAGCACAAGAGGTAATAAAGGTTCCACTACTTCAATATCCCTAGCTCCAATATAATAATCCCAAATTGCTTTACCGCCACTGCTAGCTAATACCATGCACTTGGCTGTGTCCATAGCACTGCCGCCGCCAAGACCAATGATTAAGTCCACTCCCTTTTGCCGAACCAATCTAGCCCCCTCATCTACGGTAGAGGCACGAGGGTTAGACACTACTTTATCAAAAATGCAGACCTCTAGACCGTTGTTCTCCAAGTCTCGGGTTACCTTATCTAGTAATCCTGTTTGTCGCGCACTGTGGGAACCAGTTACCAGCACAGCCCGCTTGCCCAATCTTCTCACCTCTGCTCCCAACCTCGCCACACACCCTGAGCCAAAGATAATCTTAGTGGGTAGATATAAAGTAGTTACCATAAGGCGCCTCCTGAGAAAGTATCACATACATAAATAATACTTCGAAAGAGAATTATATCATCTTACCTACACCATCAAGTTTGCAAACAACGCCATCCTACAACTTCTCCAGGCCAAAAAGAAAACAATGTAAGCCCCTGTCTTACAAAATCAGGTTCTGCAGGCTACCCACGATTAGTGCCGCTGCTACCATTATTGCAGTAGCTCTAAGGGTGTCTCTTGTCCGTAGCTCTCGAGCCAGTACCACAAAGGTAGCCACACAAGGAAAAAACATAGCTAAAACGGTA
>JREQ01004296.1_pt2 | contig 25749 bp, 22 predicted proteins | sample 210151 | NCBI WGS metagenome assembly JREQ01 (sample SAMN03019617, study PRJNA260268) | marine sediment metagenome | biome: Marine; feature: Sediment; material: Clay; isolation source: clay from marine sediments 31 meters below sea floor depth collected from... | place: New Zealand: Canterbury... | reverse complement strand
CATCAGAGCACAATTCAAAAGTGATAAATCAGAGGGACCCTACTCCGTCGCCCGTTTCATGTATCCTGGAGATACAGACATGCAATCCCGAATTAGAACGGATGCTTTCATGCGGCTAAACGAATTTTTCAAAAATTCATAGCAATCTTTCATCAAACATTAAATACTTTTACCGTACGGTAAAATTTCATTCTTAAACCTCAAAATCAGAAAAAAGAGGGAGTTCGCTGGGGAAAACGGGTGATATCTCCACTGGCTCCTCGTTCAAGTCCGACCGGCGGCGCCAACAACATTGTTTGGACAAACCATCGACACTTTTCATTTGCGTTTTCTTAAGAGCTTTACGCCCTCTATATCCCAGACATATTCGAACCCCACATAGGAAACTAATGAAATAGACACCTTGCTGAACGCATACAGAGATGGAAAGCGCGCGTCAAAAAAATCCACGCATATAAAGAAGACTGGGAATTTAAACCGTAGGCAGATAACCAACTGAAGATAAAAGCTAAGAGAAACCAAACTTGGAGCGTATGCAATAAGAGTCACTTTCGAACAAATTACAGGAAATAGAATAATAGGCGGCCATAATGAGCGAAAGCAAGGAAGAATGCGAAGCCTACGACGGCCTCTGCTGGGAATGCCGGGACGACCAAATGACAGAAGAATGCGAATTCGAAGAAGACATAATCTAAACGGAACAAGAAACAGTTATGAAACGTGAACATGAAATGGGCAAGTGCACAGACTGCGGAAAAGAAATCCCCGAACAAATATACGCAAACAAAGAAGCATGGGAATTCAAACCCTACACAGAATAACAACAAAGAGATATGGAAGCGGGATCAAGGAAGGCGCGCGCTGTTATATTTTTTTCCAACTATCTTAGTAAATTAAAATGAGGCACTAAGGAAAACAGAAAAAAATATAATAAGGCATTTGTTTCTCTTTTAAGCAGGTGAAGGAAATGGAGCGCGCTCTGGAGGCATACGTTTCGCGAGAGATTCTGAATATATTCAGAGAATACTCTCTCGTGGCCGTAAACGAGACCCTGCCAGGCCGAATCAGAGCTGACTTCCACCTCAGGGACCGGGCCGGGACTGACGTGTTCGTGGAAGTCTCCGCCCGAAAAATAGGGCGCACCAAACTCAGCCAGATACTCAACATGTATGCGGCAATCTCCAATATTGAACCTCCGTTAAGGAAGTTCGAGCTAATAGTAATAGGTCCTGACGTAACCCCTTCTGTTAAGAAGGAGCTAGAGAAACTTCCAGTGAGGCTACTTACCTACGAACAGATCGGTATAACTGGCCAGAAGCTTCGCGAAGTACAGGAACAGGAGCGGCGACGGCGGCAGGAGATCCAACAGCTGTCACCGGAAGAAGCCAGACTGGTCGCAAAGTGGGAATCTGAAAAGAAAGCCACGGTCCGCGCTTCTGACGTACAAGAAGCCCTAGACTGCACGATCGATTACGCCTATTTCTTGCTCCACAATCTCGAACGTAAGCACTGGTTAGAGCGAGTCACTCGAGGCCTTTACCAGTTCATACCCCTGAGCTACGGTTACCCGGAGAGGATTCCTCCCTCAAATTCTTTCATCATAGGAGCCGCGCTCATAAAGCCGTACTATTTCAGCTACTACACATCCAACAGCCATTACGGATTCACAACACAAATACCTTTCACACTATTTATCGCAACCACAAAGAAGAAGCCGGACATCGAATGGGCGAGCAGCGCCTTCAAATTCGTTACACTGTCCAAGCGAAAGTTCTTTGGATACAGACGAGAGAAGGTCTTCGATACCGAGGTTAACATGGCCGAACCCGAGAAATCTCTTGTAGACTCGTTCGACAAGCCGAGATATGCTGGTGGAATTGAGCAATTAGCAAGAATAACCTGGCGAGGCCTTCCAAGAGTCAAAAAGGAAAAACTTGTCAAGTACGCAGTAAAAATGAGTTCCCATGCACTAATCCAGAGATTGGGCTTCATCATCGACTTTTTGGCAAAAGAAGAACTTGTGAAACCACTTCCCCGTAATCTCAAGCACAGGATGCTTAGGCATGTGGGAAAAACGGCGATATACCTGGACTCCAGAAAACCAAAGACTGGTGAATTCTCCAAAGAATGGAGGATAATCAACAATGTCCCAAGGGTACAGCTGCTGAGCGAAATTGAGATAAGGTGAATTTGGAATGCTAGAAAGAAAGCATGTGGCCTTCTATGCTCGGTCGAGCAGAGTAAGGGAGGAGGTGGCGGAACGGGACATCATTCTGACCTACGTGCTTCGCATCCTGTCTGATAGCATCTTGCCACAGCTAGCCTTCAAAGGCGGAACCTGTCTAAAGAAAACGTATTTTGGAAAGACCGGGAGATTCTCGATGGACCTTGATTTCACTAGCGTCAGCATAAAACTCGAAGAGCTTAGGAACAAACTCAAACAATCACTGCACAACAAGACCGTTTACGATATAGATTTCAAAATTATTGAGGAGAACGTGGGTTCCGAATCCTATCTGGCAGTTGTGAAGTATACACATGCTTGGAATCCCGGTTCTGAGTTCGAGCTCCAAGTTAGCTACCGAGAACAACCAGTCTTGCCTACAGTGGAACTGCCACTCTTTAAAGAGATGTACTTCAAATTCTGTGAGTTTCAGAGTTTTTCGGTTAGGTGTATGCAGAAAGATGAGTTGCTGGCGGAGAAGATCAGAGCAGCATTTCAGAGAGTCCGCAGCAGGGACCTTTACGACCTGTGCCTATTCACCAAACGGCATTACGACAAGGACATTGTCAAGACATTGGTAGTCATCAAGTGCTGGAATGCGAGAGACCCTTTCAACCCAGAAGTATTGCTGGACAGAGTGGCAAAAGCTGACTACGATTGGGAAGATCTTCAAAGGTTAGTTCGAAAAGGGAGTTTACCCTCACAAGGAGATGTACTCAAAAGAGTGCTCAAGAATTATGCGTTCTTAGAAGACTTGAATGAACTGCTCCTCAAAATCGTGAAAGACTCCAAAGCACACAGTGAGAACGGACTTGTAGCTACGCTTCTTTCGGATTTGCGCACGTGCAAAAATGCACACGTTTGAATGTGCTTCGCCTTATTCTTTTAGGAACCCCTTTCAAAAACAGAAAAAGTGGAGGTTTGCGGGGGGATATCTCCACTGTGGCGATGGTTCAAATCTCTCCCGGACCACTTTGCCTGTTGTTACTTGCGCTTTCTAAAGGTCATGATATTTTCTGATGTTGTGCAGACGTATTCGAAGAAGACACAATCTAAACGGAACAAGAAACAGTTTAGGAACGTGAACATGAAATGGTTAAATGTGTAGACTGTGGAAAAGAGATCCCTGAAGATAGCGTTGCATACTGCGACATGTGTGGAGCACCCCTCTGCGAAGAATGCGGAACCACCGGACTATGTTCCACATGCGCCGAACTCTGGGAATCAGAAATAGACCTAGAGGACACGGAAGCAGAAGAAGAATAGCGAAAAAAGAAGTCATAATAACCTAACCATCCCAGCTAAGAATCATATCCCTCAGGGTGCGAGTGAACTCGCAAGACCCTTAAAAAATAAAAGAAAGGTTTCGATGCTCCTTTGCACGCATGCGTTGCACGCGCTTCATGATGTGGATTCTAGATAAGCAAGTTTTAAGTCTCCTACCTTCCCCGTATAAGAATCTACTCAGGCGGAGAAACCGAATGGAGCACCTATACCACAACGGCGTTTTAGTTCCACCCCGATACGAGGGAAAAGGTCTCACTATCAAGGTGAACGAGGAAAAGATTAGGCTGACGCCGGAGCAGGAGGAAATGGCTCTCGCCTGGGCTAAGAAAGTGGGAACTCCCTATGTCGAAGACCGTGTCTTCGCCAAGAACTTTCACCGCGACTTCTCAAAGAAGTTAGGCATCAAAGTCAAACCTGGGGACATCGACTACTCCGAGGTCCTCTCTTTTGTCGAAAAGGAGAGAGGCTGGAAGGCGAACCTCTCCAAGGAAGAGAGGAGACAGCTGGCGGCTCAGAGGAAAGCCCAGAGGGAGGCGAACAAGGAGCGCTACGGATATGCATGGGTTGACGGCGCCCAGATTGAGGTGGCCAATTACGCTGTCGAACCCAGCTCCATCTTCATGGGCCACGGGAAACATCCTCTAAGGGGTCGCTGGAAGGAGGGACCTCGTGAGGAAGACATCAAACTCAACCTCTCCCCGGATGCTCGTAGGCCGCCGGGCAACTGGAAGGCCATACTCTGGCAGCCCGAAGCCATGTGGATCGCCCGATGGCGGGATAAACTCACCGGCAAGACGAAATACGTCTGGTTTTCCGACTCTAGCATCCTTAAACAGAAGAAAGACCTCGATAAGTTTGACAAGGCGAGGGAGCTCCGCCAGAACCTTGTACGAGTCCAAGGGTACATCTGGGAAAACCTTGACGCTGATGACCTAAGACGGAGGAAGACGGCGACCGTCTGTTTCCTTATTGATAGGCTGAAGATCAGGGTCGGCGACGAGAAGGACCCTGACGAGGCGGACACCGTCGGCGCTTCAACCCTCCGACCGGAGCATATCCACTTCAACGGCGACGGCACCGTAACCTTCAACTTCCTCGGAAAGGACTCTGTACCCCATGTCATCAGGGTCAAACTTCCAGACAATGTCACCAGAAACCTCAAGGAGTTCGCAGCGAACACGAGGTCCACCCTTTTCGATGGCGTCGGCTCAAAACATGTGAGCGAACTCCTCGATGAAGTGATGACTGGGCTATCAGCAAAGGTATTCCGCACCTGCTATGCGTCCGAAGCCACCGAGACAATGCTGGAAAAGACCCCTCTCAAACGCGAATACCCTGAATACAGGAAGAAATATGTCGCTACGATGGCGAACCTCGAGGCCGCCAAGGTCTGCAACCACCGGTGCACCATCTCCAAGACCTGGAAATCATCTTTAGAAAAAAAGCAGGACCACCTCAAGATTCTGAAAATCCGAACCAAGGAGGCCCAGGTTAAGCTAAGGCAGAAAGTCCAGAAACTGGAAGGTAGATACAGAGATAGGCTGAAGAAACAGGAGGAAAGGCTGAAGGCGACGAAGGAGAAGCTGAAGACCTATCGGCGGCAACTCGCAGATAAGAAACAACAAGGTAAACCCGTCCGCACCTTGAAGAAACGCATTCACCTTCAGCGAGAGACCATGACGCGCCAAAAGCAACGCCTCAAAGAGCTGAAAACCAAGCACGCGGAGCAGATGAAAAGGCTAAGGCAGAGACGGGAGAGTCGGACGCAACGTGACAAAGCGGCGATAGATAAGCTAAAGCTCAGGATAAAGACCCAGAAGGAGACCCGCGACTACAACCTCGCGACATCCCTGAAGAGCTACATCGACCCCCGAATCTACTACGAATGGGGAAAAGAAATGGACTACGACTGGAAGCGGTACTACCCGAAGGCCCTAAAGAGAAAGTTCAGCTGGGTCGAGACCGATAGCGCGCGCGCATAGTTGTGCAACAAAGCTTATAGGTATTCTCTATTGAGAGGTTTCATTCGCGAGGAGGCGTAAACTTCTGATGGAAAAAAGAAAATGCGTAAGATGTGGTGTAAGCTTAACCGATGAAGATGTAATGAAGATTGAACTTGAGGATGGTTCGTGGGAGATAATACCGCTTCCCGTGTGTCCAGACTGCTTCAAGAAACAAATGATTGAACGTGCGCGACCCTGATGCGAGCGCGAGCAAGTTGTAGGGGTGGAAAGCAATCTATACTTCTTTGTCCTAAGTTATGATCTGTGAGGAAGTTGCCTCGAACCTATGCTTGCCGAAGGTGCGGAAGAACATATTCCCACAAAGAATATGAACAAAGCCGGTTTTGTCGCAGCTGCGGAACATACCTAATGCAGAAGAGCGTTGTTCCTAAGCTCCGCAAGACAGTCGTCGAAGCAGTGCAAGGAAGGGTGAGAGGCAAAGCTTCAGAGAAAAGCTGGCTTCCCGAAGGCTACGAAGCGCGGAAGGGACAGATGGAGTTTATCGGGGAAGCGTCTAAAGCCATTAAAAGCAGCGAGGTTTTTCTGGGAAGCGCTCCCTGTGGCATAGGAAAGTCTCTAGGCTCCCTGCTGGCTGTTCTACCCCAGCTTGGAGAAAACAAACTCATGATCTGTTTCAGAACCAGAAGCCAACTACACATTTATCTTAAAGAGTTAAGGGCGTTGAGACGTAACCCCTCAGCAGTATCCTTCTTCAGCAAACAGGACATGTGTCCGCTACGCAGAAAAGGCGACCTCTCATACTTTGACTTTCTCGAGGAATGCCGGAGGCTGAAGGAAAACTGTGAGTCCTCTACCAAGCCCTATTGCAAGTTTTACTGGAACACAAACAGAAAAAACAAGGAAGCCGAAGAACTGGCCCTGGACTGCGCCCGAAAAATTCTTGCTCCGAGACAGGCGGTTACGCGAATGTCTAGGCAGGGGTTCTGCGCTTACGAGGCGCTAAAACGAGTTCTCGATCGAGTAGACATCTTCCTTGGGACCTACCACTACACCTTCAACCCATCGGTTAAGGAGGCACTACTAAAAAGCTTCGGAGTAGGGCTGTCTAACGTCTACCTCATTGTGGACGAGGCGCACAATCTTCCAGCCTTTTCTAGGGAGCTACTTTCTGACCGACTGACACAAAATACAGTGGAGGGAGCTCTCAAAGAAACCGAAACGTTCGAACACGAGGCTCTGCCGTCAGTTCAAGAGTACCTCACCGTGTTAAACGATGAAATTTTTCAACGCGCCCAAAACGTCTTAAAAAAAGAAGAACCAAAGCAGCTTAACCCCCAAACACTTAGCGACCTGTTTCTTGACCAAAGTGGAGCTTCTGGCACCGAAGCCGCAGAAACCCTCCATGAGTATGGAGAACATGTGAGAGAAACGCGCCTCCAACTGGGCTACGACAGGATCTTCAGCTACAACCACCGGGTGGGCGAGTTTATGGAGAACTTCTTCGCGAAGGTTGGAACGAAGCATATCCATTTGATTCAGAGGGACTGGAGGGACAGAATCGTCTTAGAGGTCAGAAGCTTCGACGGGAGAGAGATAACAGATCCTGTTTTGCGGCAGGCGCGGGGAAGCATCCTGATGAGCGGTTTCCTCTCCCCTCCAAAAGTCTACAGAGACTTGATGCTCTATGACCATAGTGGTGTCCATCTCAAAGAGTTTGACTCCCCCTTCCCACCTGAGAACAGGCTGATCTTAGCCGCGGAGGACGTGTCGTCAAGGTTCGAAAAGAGAACCGACAAAATGCTCGAGAAGTGGAAACACTACATTGAAGCCATATCCGAGGCGAATGAAGGCAACATGGCCGTCTTCTTCACCAGCTACGCACTGATGCACACCATTCTGCCACTGATCAAAACCAACAGAAAAGAGATCATAGAACAACGTAAGACCAAGAGAGGCGAAGTGATGGAGCAGTTAACCAGATCAGCCGACAACGCATTGTTCGGAGTTATGGGCGGAAAATTCAGCGAGGGAATAGACTATCCAGACAACCTCTTAACATGCGCAGTAACCGTGGGCTTACCATATGCAACTTGGAACGTGTACCAAAAGGCCCTGATAAACTACTTCAACCACCAATTTCCAGAAAAAGGCAGGACCTACGCCTACCTAACCCCCGCAATACTCCGCCTAATTCAAACCTGTGGACGCGTCCACCGATCATCTAGCGATAAGGGATGCATAGCGATCCTAGATGAGCGTGTCACCCGCCCAACCATCAAACAACAACTCCCAAACTACTTCCAGAAAGAGATGAAAATTGTAAGAAGCCCAATCGACTGCGCTCAACAAATAAGAAACTTCTGGGAAAAACAACGTAAAAACCCGTGATAACTCTCTCTAGCGCGCTTCCCCATCAACAGATACTCTAATAATAAAAACGAGAGCTCCCTAAAGAATTACGGTGATAGAGTTGAACTCAACCTCCCAGCCAAAACAGCCAAAAGCACGGTATTATACACGCCTCAACGAACGAGATTATCTAGGCATCACCGTCTGGCCTGGGAAAACCGACCCAGAAGCCGAAGTCATCGTTGTGCAACTCAGACGTAGAGACGGAGACAATTGGGAGACCGTTGGAAGGTTAGCAGTTTACAGGATGTCGAACGGAACATACTCGAAACTTCCTGAACGCAAATGAGCGCACGCATTTCATATAGCAACTGTTTCGTTAATAGCGAAACTATTCAAAGTCAAGCGAAAGATTTTTGAAGTCTCTCTAGCCTTTCCGGGGAGCCCATGCGCGCGCAAAAAGGGAACGTAACCGTTATATTTCTGAAAACCGAATTATATTTCTGAAAACCGAAAGTGGTTTAATGTACCTCGATAGAATCTTGGGAAGCAGAACAAAAATCAATGTGTTGTGTGTTTTACTGACACGCCCAGAGAGGAGCATCGTTGAAAATGAGTTGGCAAGGGAAGCCGGCATGTCTGTTTCAGAAGTAAACAGGCAGATGAAAGACCTTGTAAACTCCGGTTTAGTTATTATGGAGCGAGTTGGCAAGACCAAGGTATACCACATAAACTCACAACATTTCTTGTTCAAACCCTTAAAGAACATTTTTAGAGATCTGGAAGAAATCTATAGAGAGATCGCCGATAAAGTTGTTAAATTCGTTACAGAGAAGCATAAAATCAGAGTTGCAATACTTTTTGGAAGTTTGACAAAGGGAAGAATTAGGTCTGATATTGTGAAAGAACCTAGCGACATTGATGTTGTAATTGTGACTAAAAGTGAAGATGAAGTGAAGGAAGTGAAGAAGAGTCTCGTAGAGTTTGTCAACTTCGAAATTGTGCCGAAGTATGGGATAGTTGTTTATCCCGTAGTTTTATCAGTGGAGGAATACAAATCGGGATTATCTAAAGACGCATTCATAATAGATGTTCAAGCGAGGGGAGAAGTGATTTATGGCGAAAAGCCGAGAAGATTTAGTTAGGTGGTCTTTGCAAAAGGCAGAAGAATACCTGCAATCAGCTCAAGTGAATGTTAACGCTGATAGACTTTTCCCTGCTGCCGAGGAGATTTTCAGGGCTGTTGAAAGTACTCTTGAGGCTCTTCTGTATCATTTCGGAGTTAGAAAGATTGAGTACCCCGGTAGGCGAGCTAAGTTTACTGGGCGACTGGCTCTGCAATTTCTTGTTCGAGACAACCTAGTGAGAGGGGGAAGGCTGGAACGTGAGACATATAACAAGTATTTAGAGTTGGCAACGGAGTTACATAGAGCTAGCTACCAACCCAGCAAAACTTTCAGCAAGGATGACTTGATGAAGAATTTACGGTTTGCTGAAGACCTTCTAGTTAAAGCCAAATCGATCATGATGAGCTAAACTGTTGTGAGATTAATGGGAAAGTCAGGCGCGCGCATTTCTTTGGCTTTACGTTTTTCGATGACCCAAACGGTTTGGTTTCTTACGGAATTTTGCCAATGACTTTAGGTATCTATCTAAATCTCTCCTTGTTATCACCCAATTTCTGCCTTGTTTAAACGAACCCAAAGCTCCTTTTCTGGCAAGCAAACTGAGATATTCCTGAGAGTAGGGCGTAATCTTGCTGGCTTCAGCAAGAGTAAGTATCTCGGGCTCCTCTAAGGCATCAAGATACATATCTAAAGCCCTTTCCACACATCGAGCTACAAAGTTCACGAAAGCTGAGGCATTTCCCAAATCTGCTTCCATGAGTGTCCTCAAATACTTAGGACGGTCTCGTTTCGGCACAATAGCGATAAAAGGATACTCAGTTTTCAATAGTATTGCATTCATTAACAACCTTGCTGTTCTGCCATTACCCTCCGTGAATGGATGTATCCGAACAAAACCATGATGGAAAACTGCAGCTAGTTCTATCGGCGTATATTCATCAGGGTTTTCTCTCAGCCACTTTAGAAGCTCATTCATTCTAGGTCTAACTTCTGAGCTCGGCGGCGGCGTAAAGACAGCACCAGTTATTCTCACTCTCGAAGCCCGATAACGTCCAGCATCTTCAGCGATGTTTAACATAATCAACTTATGAACACGAAGCACGGTATCCTCGTCTATTTCACTTCTTGCGGCAACAAGACTCTCGACGAATCTTATCGCTTCCGGATGATTTTTTGCCTCCAGAATCTCCGTTATACTCTTTCCACCGACTGTAATTCCTTCTTCGATAACAAGCCTTGTTTCCCGCAAGGTCAAGGTGTTTCCTTCGATAGCATTGGAGTTGTACGTATATTCAATCGCCATCTGTTCTTTTAGCCTCATCACAAGTGTAGGCGGAAGAGGTCTCAAGCTGTCCAGCCTCTTCTTCTTATCAAGCACTCTCTTATGGATCCGTTTGTTAATCAACGCCATTGGTTACCCCTGCACACATAGACGACTATCCGATATAAAAACATATCCGATAAGTCTATTTTTGGGCTACCCGATACTAATACATATCCGATAACGCGTGCCCCACTCTCTCAAAGGAATGACGAGCAAGAACCTGGTCAAAGAGTAGGAGTGGGGAAACGAGCTTACTACTGACCTAAAACAGAAAAAAAGGGGAATTTGCGGGGGGATATCACCACTTGTTAACGAAAAAACCTTTTCGTTAGAAGGCGCAACTGTTTGATAAAGCCTTATCTTCCCAAAACTTGGTATTATGCTTAGAGGCTTGGAACGGAGAGTAATATGAATCATGGGTTATGAAGAAACGTGGAAAGTTCTGGCTGATTTAGTTACCGAACTTCGGAAAAAGGGTGAAAAAATTCCAACAGACGTCATGAACGACCTGCGCTCCGCCAAGACCATGATAAAAATCTTGAAAGCCGACCCAACCCACATCGAAAACATTCCAAGAGTTGAGACCTATATGGGAAACGTCGAATCCTACCTAATTTTCGCCGCACAAGAAAAATTTGGATCAGAATTTGTTGAACGATGGATGAAGAAGCTCGAGGAGGCTAGAAGAACGGTAAAAGCCGAGGGAAAAGCTAAGCCAACTCCCAGGTTTGTTCCAGGACTCCCGAGGGATAAACGTTGGGTGCGAGTTCAAATTTCAGAGGATACCCCTCGGGGAGACATAGAAAGGATCGCTAAGGAAAACAAGCTTTCATGCAAAATGCAAAAGAACGGGTATATGCTCGTTTATGGCAACAGCGAAAGTATCAAGACTTTTGTCAAAAAAATGCGTATACAACAAAATCTTTTAAAACAAAAAAGAGAGAAAAATCGTTAGAATGAAAAAGAGGATTTTAAACCTCAGACTCTGGTCCATTTGGGAAGTCTTTCACGTGTTTTCTCTCTTCCGGTTATTTTAAAATATTCTTCTACTCTTTTGTCATATTCTTCTATGATTTTATCTTTGAACTTAAGTGGTATTCCAAACCTAAACCGTGTCTTGAGAGCGCGCGCCGGCCCTTCAACAATAGTTTCACAAGGCGCGAGGTCTCTTATTTCTGTGCGCCATAAAACTACTACATCATATGGGAACATGTGTGGATAACTCATCAATATTCTGTCTATTTCCTCCTTTTCTTCTTCTGAAACCACCACTCTACGCTCGTGTCCTTCATCGATTTTCACCATTTCTTCGGGCCTACTTACTATGCTATAAAGTGGGCCGTAGGCGCTTTCAAGCTCGTTTCTAATTTCTGAAACCTTTAACGTTTTTTCTTCACTTCGCCTTGCCAGAAGCCATCCTAAGTAAACACCTATTAAAGGAGAAATTGAGCTGATCACTATAGTAATCAATTTAAGTGTAAATTCTAACTGCTCCATACGACTCGCCAAATAGAAGATAGAAGAGAAGTGACATAAAATCGTTTAGCGCGCGGGATATTATTGAGGCTCTATTAATCCTGGTTTCTTCTCTACTAATAATTGCCTGCAAGCGGGACAATTGAATTTCTCTGCACGACTATGGAAATAGTAAGAAGCTCCACAATTCTCATATCGACATTCCACAAATGCTGGATTATGCTTCAAGATTATCGAATTTCTCATTACTGGAAATACCATTGTGTATCCAGAGGCTCTTTCTTTTATGAATTGGAAATGATCCTTGTTTCCAATGTCGTATAAAACATAGTGATTAACGTAGGGGACAGGAAATTGAATGTTAGCGCCGAATTGCTCGAAAACCCAAACATCTTTTCTTAAACCTGCCGCAAGTCCTACTTCAAAGGCCACCCAATTTATTGTATATTGAGAGCGTAATAAACCCGGACCGAGCAGAACAAAGATTGCTCTCGTTATTGGGTTAACCATTTTCTTCATTATTGTCAAAGCTGGATACGGACCAATACGTTCAAACTCAACCGGTTCTGCGTCAACTCCCGGAGCAGCCGCAATTATATTTGTAAAGAAATCACGAATTTCAGTATCATATTGACTGTGCGATACAAAAATGAAGACCAAACAAACTCATCAGTAGGAATTTGCTTCATTTAAATATTTATAATTATTCTTTTCTCTCCTGATGCGCACGCCAGCCGTAACAATTAGTAAAAGTCCCAATTGAAAAATCGCCAACGTTTATTATCGAGATCAATTTTCCCTCTTTTCCTTGCCGGAGAAAAAAGATGATGTAGCAATTCGTGCATGAATATTAGGAACAAAAGTAGCGGGCTGTCTATTAGTTGTTTATAGTTCAAGTGAATTATGTGATCTTCATTATCATAAACTCCTAATTGATCTGGCCAGAAAAAATCAGGTATCGTCCACGAGATTTGCAATAATCTCATTGCTGATCCGAAACAATGTTGACGCTCCAAATATTTATGTTTTCTCATTCTTTTCGCAAAATAAGCTAGAAATTAAGTTCTTAATTCAAATCAGTAATCTAAGTCAAAAATTTAAAGAAAAGGAGGTCGCATTTGCTTCTAAACCGCATTATCGCACGTCTAACATAAAGAAAATAGATAGTTTAGTAGAGCACATACAGTGTTATTGTAGAATTCTTTTCCATTCTTCTTCAGAGCCCTTAATTAGTCTAATTAGTTCTTTTTCGTTCTCAGCGACAAAAATTGACTTCTCAATCAATTCAATGATCTTCTTCTTTTTTAGCGGGACATAGATGAGACTTATGATCACCTTTCGGACATATTTGCTTAATTTTGAGATATCTTCCCAATTTACATCTTTAAATTCACCCTCATGAACTACATTGCTTCGCTCCTGGTAAAGAGCATAAACTAGATCAAAAATTTCTCTTTTTTCCTTTTCTGTTCGACCTAGAAGTAAACAAGTTCGTAAAGAAAGTCGAAGCCTAAGTTCCTGAACGTGTGTGGAAAGCATTGACTCTAGGGAGACGAAAAGATCAATTAACGCTTCTTCAAGAGTAACGTCACTTAAAGCACGATAATAATAATCTATTGCATTTCGGAAAAATCTCTTGTTTCTGTCTGCAAAAATTCTTTCCAATTCACGATATTTTAGCACTGAAAACTTCAGAAGTGATGTATACTCTTCCCATTCTTCTTCTCTAACCTTTAAAAAACTTGATATTGCACCTCGGATTTTTGGCTTTCCGAGCGGTTGATCAGCTTCTACAGTTGTGTATGACATCCCAGATGGCATTTCAGCATAGAGACCGCTTACCAATCCATATATTTGAAGCAATCGTCTCAGTTTTTTTCTAATGTTCTTTGTCTCTTGAATGTTCGGTTCGTCTTCTTCTATACTTATCTTGAAATAGACTTCAGAAACACCATCCCTCTCCTTTGTTCCCCTAATGAATAAGTCATCTCCGAAAAGTATTCCATCTTTGGGAGCAACAAACCCATCAACCGTGAAGTAAACTTGCCAATCTTTTCTTGTCCTTGCCATTTTGCAACCCTCCATAACTGTGTTAAAAATACCACTTCTCACTCAGAAACTTTACGCTTGATATCCTTATGTGCGTGCGCGAAAAGGACGTTAGAATGGAAAATTCCGGAGGCATACTCTGTGATCACATTTTGCGAAATACATATAGACGTGCGCAGACATTAGGATTTCTTTCTCTTCATCTTTAGGTGTCCACAATCTGTATTTGACTCCATCTATGAGTAGCATAATTATCTCACTCAACTGTATTTGCTGTTGAAACTGAACTTAAACTCTACGGTAATTAAATTCATTTATACATAATATGCAGAAGTTATAAAAAGAAGCATCCAGCATTTTCCTAATGAATGACTTAAGAGGATTATCAACATTGACCTCAGTTCTGGAACGGAACATTCAAATTGAGCTTTATCGGATATTTCAGAATCTTGTTAAAAGCAAGTTTAGCTTTAATGATATTGAGTTTACTGGTGTTAGGTTTGAGCCTACCATTAATGGAAGACCAGATTTGGTTGTTGAGGCTATTGACAAAGGTAAGAAGATACCTCTTTTAGTAATTGAGACCAAACGTAAAGTTCCCTTCATTGACCGTAGGTTTGACCCTTACAGTAAGGATGTGATTAGACAAGCATCGGGCTATGCAGTAGAACTTGGAGCACCATATTTTGCTACATGTAATGGAAAGGTTATGGTTTTATTCGACACTTTTACTGCTGGTGTTCCTTTACCACAAAGAAAACTTAAACACTATAAAGTTTCCTTTGATGAGAGCTTTGCTAAGGCGATTCTAGAAGAAGTGTGTAAGTTTAGAATTGGTGTAGGCAAATGGCTTGAACTTGATGATGTCTTTCTACAGAGGTTAAGGACATTTCACACTTTCATTACACCCTACATTTTTGAAGGCTTAAATCAGAAACTCAAAGATAGCAAGTTTAAGGAAGAGTATGTAAGATGGCTTAAGTCTCAGCTTTTTGCGTATTCTCCTAAGATGAATGAAAGGATTGCTGAACAACTTGCATACATGCTTATGAATAGAATAACATTCTATAAGACACTAGAAACCCAAATTCCAACTATACCCAAATTAAGCAAAATTGAAGTAGAAGACCCTAAGGCTTTTTCACAGAAGCTAAGAGAAGTTTTCAATAAAGTGTATAAAGAAGTTGATTATGAAGCTATTTTTGAACCTCATACAGTTCTTGACCAAATTCCATTTCCTAAGAAATTGGTCTATGCTCTAAATGACTTCATTGAAGAATTGGGAACTTACAACTTAGCTAAGATAAGAAGCGATGTTATAGGACGTGTCTATGAGGAACTAATTCCAGATGTGGAAAGGCATAGACTAGGACAGTATTATACTCCACCACCTATTATTGACCTCATTACTGAAATGTGTATCAAATCACCAAAAGATAAGGTTCTAGACCCTGCTTGTGGTAGTGGTGGTTTTCTTGTTAAAGCCTATCATAAACTTAAAGATTTGAAGAAAAAGGAAAATCCTTTCGCAGAGGATTCAAAGTTACATGAAGAGATTCTTAATCAAGTGTATGGTATAGATATTAACGCATTTCCAGCACAATTGTCTTCTATTAATCTTGCTGTTAGAAATCTTAAGGTTACAAGTAAGAATATAAACCTAGTTATTAGTGACTTCTTTAAGGTTAAACCGTCAATTGGTATCTTTCCTTCAGAATTTGATGTTATAGTAACTAATCCCCCATACACAAGACAAGAAGAAATGGAATATAAAAAACAAATTAGAAATGAAGCACTAACATATTTAGATGGTTCAAAGATAGAAATGAGCGCTAGAGCTGGAATCTACGTCTATTTCTTTACCCATAGTGCAAAGTTTCTAAAAGACGGAGGAAGAATGGGCTATATTACTTCAAACACATGGTTAGATGTAGGTTTCGGCAAAGGCTTAAAGCAATTCTTCCTAGACCGTTTCAAATTGGAGGCAATAGTAGAATTTGATGCAGCAGTTTTTGGAAAAGCCTTGGTCAACACATGCATACCAATTTTGGAGAAGTGCGAATATGATGAAAAAAGTAGACGTAGAAACGTGGTTAGATTTATTAGACTTAAGAAACCAGCTGACATAAAAAAGGTAGTCAGAGCAATTTCAGTCGTAGACAAAGAAAGAGACGATAGTGAAATTCGGATTCTATTGAAAAAGCAAAGTGACCTAAACCCAGAAGAAAAATGGGGTAAATATCTACGAGCACCCTTGATTTACTTTAAAATAGTTGGCAACCCAAAAATCGTAAAGCTCGGAGAGTTAGCAAAAATCAAGTATGGAATTAAAACTGGTTGCAACCGATTTTTCATTTTGAAACCCAAAGATTCTGAAATTTGGGACATTGAAAGTAGATACTTAAAACCTTCAATAGTATCCAACAGAGAAATCGAATATGTTGATTTCGTTTCAGAGGATGCATCTAATTTGATGTTGCTTGTGCATGAAAGCAGAGATAAACTGGAAGGGTCCAACGCTCTAAAATACATTGAGCATGGCGAACAAATGGAAATTACGACCAAGCGGGGAACTAGAATTGCACAAGAAACAGTTAAGGGTGTGCACAATCTGACGTCCTGCAAATCAAGGAAGACATGGTACGATTTAGGCAAGAAGAAAACTGCACCAATTGTCTTTCCTTACTTATTATGGGAGCAAACTTATTTCGTATGGAACAAAGCAAGAGCCTACGTAACCGACAACTTCCATGAATTGTATCCATACAAGAAGGGCGACCTTTTTTTGCTTCTTGGATTGCTTAACTCAAGTGTAACTTCCTTGCTCCTTGAACTTCATGGGCGCTCATATGGTGGAGGTGTTTTGAAGGTTCAAGCATACGAGCTTCGAGATTTGCCTATCATTGACCCAAGTAAGATGAAAAGTAAGGAAAAGAAAAGAATCGAAAAAGCTTTTCTTTTACTCTGTGAGGCTCAACGTAAAAATGATGAAAAACTAGAGTATAAGGCTAGGAAAGAACTTGACAATGCTGTTTTTGCTATCCTTAGACTAAAGAGTAATGAACGTAAACAAGTGTATGAAGGTCTGAAAGCTCTTAGAAGAGTGAGGCTTCAGAGAAAAGAAGTTGGTGTTCTTGTTGAAACTGCTGAGAAGTGGAAGCCTCGAAAGAAGCCAAAGAAGAAAAGAAAGATACGCATAGAGCCATCAAAAAGACTAGACACGTGGATGAAAGATTAAGTTCTATTCATGTTTTTAGGTTGTTGAAATTATGCCTTCATTCATGGTTAAGAAAGAAGTCTTTGAATGGATTATCAACAAACAAAAGAAAATTGAGCTTAGAAGAGGAAAAGCCAAGAAAGGTGACGTAGCAGTCTTTCAATGTGGAAGGAATATTCTCAGAAGAAAGATTATCAAGAGAGAGGAAGACAATTTGATAGATGTTCGCAGAAAAGACAATTACATGAATATAATTCCTTCAGCTAATAATCTGGAAGAGGCAATTAACTACATTGAGAAACTGTATGGAACAACTGAAGGAGTTTTCACGTCCTATTACTTTGAAATACTACGCACGCTCGTCGCGCGCGAATGAGTCTAAGAGTATTTAGCGTCCCAGCCGGAAACGACAGCCTCTTCCTTAGGTAAAACGTAGCCACAACGAGGACACATATAAGAATCTTTAGGCTTTCTCATTACTCTCTCCTGTGCGCGCGCTTTCCAAACAGCGTTTAATGTTGGGAATTTAGCCCACTTTCTTATGTTTGGATTTTCAAAGTTCACAAAGTCGTTTGCAAATTTGTCAGCTTCCACTTCCATCTCATGAGATTTTTTTGTGAACTTCCCTAATTCCGCATATTGTAAATAGTGCTTGTATTCATGTGCAATTGTCCATAGCAACTCCTCATCAGTTACATCCCTTGAAAAAGAGATGCTTATAACATGCTTATCTGGATACCTCATCGCGGGCGCGCGCATCATCATACTTAGTATTAAACGTGTTCTGCGTCCGCGTGCATTAGGATACCAATCTCTCGGTAAGAAATACATACCTGTTGCTTTCTTGATTTTACTGATGCCAAGATACGAATTTTTCCGATTCTTTTGCCAAGCTCTGAAAACCCAAACAAGGTTTTCCGGTTTTAAAGGTTGGCTACTTTCAACTAAATGAACAAGTTTTCTACATCGTTCACCATAAACGCGTTCAGCCCATCTTTGGTGACGTTCCAGAGTTTTAAAAGTGATTAAGGACATTACTTTACTTCCTTAGGAGTTCCCGACGCGCGTGCGCTTCTTGCAGACGTAAACATCTTTGCTGACAAATCGGGCATTCATATCCTTCCCCCTTTCAGTCACGAGGGTGCGCATATATTCTATGCTCGTTCCAAAATATTTTTTATCTGATAATCCGAAGAAAGCTTGATTTCATAATATTTTTTTGCAATTCTGACATTTGCGGTCCATCCTTCTTTCTTCTCGACTATTTGCCTTACCTTTGAAACATCATAACCCATTTTTTTCAGTTGTTCGGTGATTTTCTTTCTTATTCTTCTGTCTCGTCTTCCTCTCTGTTCCATTTCCTTACTATACTTTTTGAATCCCATCCTGACGCAAATGTTCTGGATTCTCACATTTTTCCTGAATTTTTTCACAAAGTCATCTGTCCATTTTGGATGTATATAGTGGTCATCGTTGGTTTGCTCTTTTGTTGGATTGTAGTTATCATAGGGTTGATCGAGAGGTCTGTATCTACAGTCAGCAATCTGTGCTTTCCATTCCCAGCATTTTTTCCTTTTTTTCTCCATCTCTTTGAAGTCAAGCTCCCAATTGTAAAGCATGAAGATAAAGATGTCCTTACTTCGATAACCAGCATTTACCAGCAAGTCCAATTCTCTTTTTATTTCCTTGAATTCCGAATATGGGCCATCCCATGCTATTCTTGGATTTTTGAATCTTGCTTCTTTAATTAATCTCGCTAGTTCAGGCGTCAGCAATCGTCCGTCAAATCCACATTGACTTTCACAAATGATTGGTTTGCCTTTAAACCTGGAATTAGCAATTTCCTTCAGAATCTCTTCTATACAAGGATTCGCAAGCAAATTGTTGTCATAAAAAATCAGCTTGTTGCTACAGATTTCATGCTTTATACTCTTTTTATAAGTGAACTTAGGTTCAATCTTCCTTGCACCACAAAATTCGCAGTTCCTAATACAACCTCGTGATGCATGAACTATCTGATAGTCTATACCATGCGGGTTTGCGACTAGGTCATATGCTGGCGGAAATTTTTCTGCTTCCTCATGAACTCCTTTGAATACGTGATCGCATTTGGTATACTCGGCACAATCCTCTGGCATCAGAGACGCGTAGATTCCTCCAACTATAATCCTTGATGTAGGAAAAAGCATTCTATAATATTCTACACTTTCTTTCACATACTCGCGCCAGTATGTGAATAACGATGTAATAAGTATCCGGTCTGGATCGAACTCAATTTCTTCTCTCTTTTTGTTTCCCCGAACTAGCGCAATTCGGTGGTTCTTATTTCTATAGTATGAAGCAAGTTTCAGTAAGCCTATTGGCAGAAAATTCTTGTGGTTTCTGCGTCTGCTTGGAATGGGAAATTCGGGTTCAACAAGAAGAATATTCATTTGACTCTCTCAATATGGTTATACCCATTCTGTTCATTCTATTTTGTCGAATCTCATCGTCTATAAAATTTTTGGTTTCATTAAATATTCGTTCTTCTCCAGAATGATAATTCTTTTCGGTCCAACTATATCTACGTGATCTAGTAGTAACTCTTAAAGATTTGTTTTAAAAGTTCTTACTTAGTTATTGTAATTGTGGATGAAATCGACAGAAGTGATATGTATGCGTAGACTTAAGCCAGTTTATATCGATGTTGCAGCAAGCATTATTGCGGATATTAGTTCCGGAATATACCGAACTCCGGCGAACGCATTGAAGGAATTGATTAATAATTCCTTTGATGTTGACGCAACGGAAGTCTTCATCAACACTGGATACTCAAACTTCAATGTTTTCACGTGTAGCGACAACGGTAAAGGAATGTCGATTCAGGATTTTATATGGTATATGCAACATATTGGAGGAAGCGTGAAGAGATTTGAGAAAGATGTTACGGATTTAAGACGACCGGTCATCGGGAAATTAGGAATTGGAATTCTGGGAGTATCACAGATTTGCAAAGAATTTACTGTGATATCCTCTGTGGGCAAAGGAGAGAGGTTTGAAGCTACAATCGACCTAAGTGAGTTTGAAGAAGTTGAAGCCGCAAAAAAGCAACTTGGTAGAGACAAAGAACCAACCCTTCGTATTGGGGAATTTGAACCTGTTGTTTATGAAGAAGAAAAGGGGAAAAGTTACACCGAAATAACATTGAGAGATATAAATGAGGGCTTTCGAAAATCTTTGGCGAGAGGTTTCGATCTTCCTCGTTATAAACAACGTATGGCCAACCCGCAGGGATTTTTGGAGTTTGTAAAGAAAGTAGCAACAACTCGACGTGGCCTATCGCAATTCAGCGAATACGACAAACTTATATGGGAACTCTCGTTGGTTGCTCCGATAAAGTATCTTGAAAATGGACCAATAATAAATGATAGACCCATCTCGCGCATTAAGGCAAAACTGAAGGATTATGATTTCAAGGTTATTGTTGATGGATTAGAACTGAGAAAGCCTATCCTGTTTCCCCTGAATGAAGGGGTCACCAAAAAAGGAGTTGATTATAACTTTATACCGATCCATTACGACAAAATAATAAGTGGCTTGCCTAAAGAGCGCGCGCGCCTGAAATTTAATGGCTACATATACTTCCAAAAGAAAGCAATTATACCCCCTGAGTTGCGCGGAATTTTAATCCGTATAAGAAACGTAGCAATCGGATACTACGATACATCACTGCTTCATTTTCCCTTCCCCGCCGGACCGTTGGCAAACCAGGTTTCAGGGGAAATTTACGTCGAAGAGGGGTTAGAGGTTGCTTTGAATATTGATCGGAACAGTTTCAGGGAAACCGATCTTCATTACTTGACTCTTCAAGAAAAAGTGTTTGGAATTCTTGCCGGCACTGAAGAATTGCGCGCGCGCAAGAAAAGAAAAGAGATAAAAGAGGAAGAATTTCCTGTATTTGACAAGATACGGCTCTATTCAAAGCGCCGCCGAGAAGAAGAGGCCAAAGGGAAAGAAAAGCAATACCTTATCTATCTACAGGGTATTCTCAAAAAAGCATTGAAAATTGATTTTTCAATTGAAGTAGTTGATGAAATAGGGGAAATACCTGTAGTAATTGAAAATGGGGACAAAGTAAAGATATTTAACAAAAATCCCCTGTGGCCCAAAAAAAGGGCAGAACGGAATGCCTTTAGAAAGCTTTTGATATTCAAAGAAGTTTCTGAGCAAATGTCAGAATCAATACAATCTGCCAGAAATGTCTTCTTCCAGTTATTGAAAAAAAGTAGAAAGTGAACATTCGATGTGGGGCACTCACCAAGAAATAAGAAAATACTTCAGAAGTTTATACAGGGATCCTGTTAAACATTTTGTTCGTATTTATGGGTGGTTGCCTGCAGCTCAGAACAGGCTCATGAGTGTTCATTCGGAAAGATTTAGAAGAAGGAAGTTCGCTAAATACTTCACCTTTCCGGGCGAATTCGCCATTGATGTCTTACTTTTTGCTGAAAACGGAATTATTGAGGAAACCAAAGTTGGATTTCCAAGTGTTGTCTATTGCGAAAGCCGACCGGACATTCTCAGCGAAATAAACAAAAGATTAGGTAAATGCCTGGGGATTTTCCCATATTCCTTTGAGAAAGCGGTCTTTTCACGGGCTTTTGAATCCTTCTGTCCGTTTGACATCCTGAACTTGGATTTAACTAAAGAAATATTTCCCAAAAACGGTAGACCAGAATCAAATACGATACGTGCTATTGAACGGTTGCTGTGGTTACATAAGAACAAAAATTTTGATTTGTATATTACCTTCAAATCCTCTCCGAGGGAGACAAACCCAGATGCCATTAATGATTTTAGACAGATGATTGATGACAATTTCGAAAATAACAAAAACTTGAAACAAGCATTTGTCCAAAGCTGCGGTATGGAAAGTAACGAACTTTTGGATTCAGATTTCACTCTTTTTTGGTGCAAGTCCTTTCCGAAGTGGGTTTTAGAACAGGGTGTGACAAAAAACGTTGTAGGAAATATTATGGGCGAATTTTGTTATACGAGGCAACCACCATATGGAGATCCATATGATATAGTAACATTTCTGTTTTCTTTTGAACGCCCAAAACGTCACTACATGAGTCAACATAGGATGGTTGCCAAAACTCAGAAGGAGATCCTTAAATCCTTTTCCCTTATGCCTACAAATGTGGCTGGAATTCTAGCAAAGAACGCTAAAGAAAGTAACAGACTAAAAGCGGATGTTGAAAGGATCTTAGAGAAGCCTCCTAAAATGGCCACCTAAAAAAGGGCCATTCGCACGGATTACTTTTCCACCACAATCTTCCCACTCAGCAGGACAGCGGCTAGACGCTTTTTTCCTTGTCTATCTCTTTCAATCTTCGTATAGTTTCTTCCGGTGAATGTTTAGATACTTTTATAATATTCGTGACAAACCCTTTGAATGCACTATGAGCTGCACCGATTAATGGGCATTTGTAAGGCATAATTTCTTCAATAGTCAGTCCCATATGATGCCTAAGATCAAGTTCTTCACATTCTTCTCTGATTGGACATTTTTCGCAATCCATTTTCTCACCTCCCCCTACAAACTAACTCTCGTTGCTGACTACAATCTTTCCTGACGGCAATGTAGCGACAAATTTCCATCCTTCAACTAAGTATTGCTCTAATTGTTCCTCATTGACTATCTTTTGACAATCTACGGGTGTTCCACCGTTTGTTTCCGTTTCTTTCGGAGTCCATTTCCGTAATCTTACAACACTCCGGTAAATCGGAACTCTGCGAGCAATCTCTTTTTCTGTTGTCGGCCACGTTGCCACCAATGCTTCTTCGATCCATTTGTCACTCATTCCGGATTCAATCAAAGCTTTTACTCTTGCTTCTACTTGAGGTCGTTTTTCGGGCGATAAAGACTTGACTATTCTCTCTTCAATTCTACTGATGATAATTTGAACTCGCACGTCTATCGGAGTTATTGATGGAGGCGCTGTAAGGAATTGTAATTTAGGAACAGCTTCATTCCTATAAAATTCTCGTAGTTTCTCTATCTCAGGCCTGCTGTAAGGCGCTTCTTCTCCTCGAACCTTTCTACCGCGAATTTTCCTTGCCCAGTTAGGGTGAATACGACATTCTTCAAGGGTAGTTTCAACGTATCTCCGAGCGTCGTGTGGCGAAAATTTCACTTCTGCTCTTTCGCTCATTTCGTCGAACACTCCACCGATCCTGTCGTAGCTTAGTGGTCTAAACGGCTTCTTTAACTCCACGAAGATGTGATCTTCTTTTGTGAATTTTCGTCCTTGCTTTTTCTCTATCCAAGCCTTGTATTCTATAAGATCACGCTTAGTTTCGCTCGTTAAGAAAGTTTCTTGTCTCATACCTTTGTATTTGCCTCTTCCATGTCCTTTAAGCAGTTTGTCTGGGATGCTTATGTGAGGACATTCTTGTTCTTCCCAATTATCTTCTAAATGCCCCCATGTTAAACTGGCTAAGGTTCCTTTGGCGATGGCTGAGCTACAGATTAAAGTTAACATTGAACGGTCTCTCGGGTTGTAACAGGCTCGATATAGTTTACGTAAATCTTCTTTGTTTGGTTTCCAATAGGGATGTTTTTTCTCGAAAGCGATAGCTCCTGCGGCTTTAGCTAGTTCTCGATAGTTGTGTTTGAAAAACGATTTGACGGCGATTGCTACATTATACTTCTCGCTGTGGGTTAAACCTGTGTCCTGGTCTGCTACAAACTTGTCTAAAAGAAGTTCTGCCTCTGTGTTGTTGCGATCATCCTTTAAAGCCAATAGTTTGTCTGGATCAGTTTCAGCCCATGTGCAGAAGTAGTAAAGCCACATAGCTGAATGCTTCTTCTTCTGAAGTTTCGTGATCCAAACCTTTGTGCTTTCAAATTTGTTAATCCAACCTTCGATGATGGTGCTGGGTTTGAACGGCAGTTTGTCTTTATCTATTCGCATGATTTTACCTTCTTAACTTGGAACTCTGCCCATTTTGACACGGTGTGTGCATCTGGCATATTTGACATACACGGTTAAAATTCTGGGAACTAGACCTCCCCAAATGTAGCCCAAAATTTTTGCTTTTTTGCGTGTCATTTTTGTGTTCACGTTTTTTGTTTTAATCATATGCATCGTGTTATATAAACCTAATCAAAACATTTTGCACTAACCTGATATTTTGACAAAAAAATGGCGGAGAAGCTTCGTGGCGCAAGGAAAAGATGAAAACTCTCGAAGCTTTTGTTACAAAATAGTTAAAACTTGTTTTCTGTGCATATGTTATTTATAGAAGATATTTATAGAAAGATTGGTAAAATGGTGGGTTAACTCCCGCTACACAAAATACCGAGGACGGCTTAGAGAAAATGCCGTACATCAAAAAAATCGAGCTAAAAAGTTTCAAATCCTTCGGTCCAAAAACCGCCAGCATCACGCTGGACAAAGGCTTCACGGTGATCACCGGACCGAACGGAAGCGGGAAAACCAACATTGCAGACGCCGTTTTGTTTGGCTTAGGCGAGTTGAGCGCTAGAAAACTTCGCACCGAAAACTTCGCCAAGCTAATATTCCACGGGTCTCCTAAAGCAGGTATAGAAAAGGCGCGAATCGCCAAGGTTGTCCTTCAATTTGACAACAGTGACAACCGCATACCCGTTGACACAAGCACCGTAACAATTTCTCGCGAAGTCCTCAGGGATGGCCAAAGCGTTTATCGCCTCAACGGAAGAAGAATTTCAAGATCCCGCATTATCAACATACTATCCATGGCTGGAATCAGCCCGACTGGACACAACGTTGTCTTGCAGGGAACCATCACACGCATGGCCGAAGTTTCCCCTCAAGAACGCAGAAAAATGATAGCCAACCTGGTTGGCATAGCCCAGTACGATGCCGAAAAAGCTGAGGCCGAAGAAAAACTTCGGGCAGCCGAGATATCTATCCGAACAGCCATAGGTCGAATAGATGAAGTTCAGAAAAGAGTAGATGATCTAGAAAGAGAACGCAACGACCTGCTTCGCTACACGTTCCTTCAAAACGAAATCAAACGATTTGAAGCCATCAAAATCTTCCAGGAAATCCTGAAAATCGAAAGGAAAATCGACGATATCACGTCAAAAATTGAGAAGATTCAAGGCAAAGTCGAAAAATCGAGGCAATTAAGGGAACAACTTAGATCCCAACGTCGCGAAAACGAAACGGAATGGAGAAAACTGAGTTCAGAAATGGTTGAGGAAGGAGGAACACAACTCCTCGGCGTCCAAATCAAGATAGGCGACATCAAATCGAAACTAACCGAACTGACAACAAAAATGAGCGCTGGAACCACAAGCCTTGAAGGCCTCAAGAAAGTGAGAGAAAACAACATCCAGCAGCTAGAGGCTATCAAAAACGAAATTGCTGAAAACCGCAAGGAAATTCGACGACTAAAACGAGAACGTGAACGTTTCTCTAAAGAAGTCGCGATCAAAAAATCTCAATACGATGCCGTCTCCAATGAAGCTGCCCAGCTACGTGCTAATCTAGGCGAGAACAGCAAGAAAATTCAAGAAGTTGAGCGGCAACTAGACAAGCTTACTCAAAGCCTCATTGATCTTCGAAGCGATCATGCCAAAAGCCAAACCACAACCAAGGTTCTTTCGCGCCGACTAAACGAACTTAAGACCAACAGAGACAGATTTATGTCAACACTTAATGATCTAAAAAAGTCCTTCTTGGACCTTAAATCCGTAC
>JREQ01003615.1_pt1 | contig 25873 bp, 25 predicted proteins | sample 210151 | NCBI WGS metagenome assembly JREQ01 (sample SAMN03019617, study PRJNA260268) | marine sediment metagenome | biome: Marine; feature: Sediment; material: Clay; isolation source: clay from marine sediments 31 meters below sea floor depth collected from... | place: New Zealand: Canterbury... | reverse complement strand
GATCCGAGATTCTTTTTGCGACACCAGCCAAAGAAAGATGCTTGCCTCTCATGTATCTCCCAAAGTAAGAGATTGGCTGAATGTTTATCCCTCTGACAACATCGAGGTTTTTCATGGCGAATCGAATAATATCCCCCAGCTGATGGTCGTTCACACCCTTCACTATCGTGGGAACTAAGATCACAGGAACACCGTGTTTACGGCAGTTTTCGATTGCGCGAAACTTCAGATTTAGCAGGTCCACTCCCCTAAGTTTCTCATATACATCGGAGGTTAAACCATCGAACTGCAAGTAGAAACACGAAAGCCCAGCATCCTTCAACCTTTTAACCATGTTTTCTTCCTTTGCCAGTAGCACACCGTTGGTGTTGACTTCGATGTGGGAAAAACCTAAATCGGCTCCTATCTCGATAATCTGAGGTAAATCCTTCCTAACTGTTGGTTCGCCGCCAGAGAGCTGGGTCGGTCTTGGTTCTCCCTCGCTTTCTTCTATTGTTTCAAACATGGTTTTTATGATCCCCAAGTCTACGTCTTGTCCTGCGAATTGTGAGGAGGCAAAGCAGTAATTACAGAACAGATTGCACCTGTCCGTAACTTCAATGACAGCTAAACATGTGTGTTGCTCGTGCGATGGGCACAAGCCGCAATCGAAGGGACAGCCGTTTTGAACAGTTGTCTGTGTGCCTTTAGGGACACGAGACTTCTGGAATTTTTTACACCACTTATAATGTTCAACGTCATCCCAATACAGAGAGTCAAATGATCCATGAGACGGACACACCTTTTGAATAAAGACTTTACCATTGTTTTCGACAATAGATGCCGGAATTTTCCTAAAGCAGATTGGACAAACGCTTCTGGTAGAGTCTAGAATCATGGCTTGGCTTACTTGCTTCGTAGTTAAACCTCCAATTTCTCCTTCAGAAATACGTATATCATTCTATTCAGCTTATGCTCGCGCGCTTTTTATGGCTATACGCCCGTTAATTTCTTGGTTATTAGATTCATTAGGTCCTTCAAGGTTTTGCATTTGTTAATTTCATCATGAGTGATAAATAAACTGATTTTTCCCTCTTTACTAAGAAAAACGGATGGGAATTTTACATCCTTTATAATATGCGGATGTGTCTTTAATCTTCTCAAAAATTCATCGCGATGGAGGAATTCTGAAGGTATTTTAAGTTTGGCAATGAATGTTTTCCATTCGTCTTTCATCCTCACACTACCATAAGTAAGGGCGCATAGATTACATTGATATGTGCTAGGTGAAACTGTTTTGTGTAAAGCGTCTTTGATAATATTGAAGAAACCACTATCTGCATTATAGACAAGAATCAATTCTGTTTTTGAGTTTTCCATGCGCATGCCCTATCCGAGAGGAAAAGTTGAGCGTACGCGCTTTTAAGCTTATGTTACTGTTGTGCCACAGTCACACACGCTTAAAAATGTAGCCTAAGCACTATGCAAAGCATATAAGAGTGTGAAAACATTGCGGATGTGAAATTATGGTAAGGATTTACAGGTCAATTATAAGTTTCCAAAACCTATTAAAGAGGTCCCAAAGGAACAGATGGACAAACTCATGTCAATGGCTGTGGAAGGTGCCAAACATATCGCTACTGTTTCAGGTCTCCGCTGGAAGATCTACCTTCAGAGCCCAGAAAAGGGAGAAGTCGGAGGGATTTATCTTTTCGAGGATGAGGCTTCACTGAAAGCCTATCTTGATGGGCCGATCATGACTCAGAGAAAGGCAGGGAAGTTTGGAGATGGCAAGCGGGTGGTCAGTCCCATAAAGGATGTTACCATTAAGCAGTTTGATGTTATGGACGAACTGACCAAAATCACACGTGGTCCTGTCTAAATTCAACATACCTTGGAGGTCAGTTTTTTTATGTCACAAGCGCGCGCATATTGTTTCAGAGAGCGTTTAACCGATCTTCGAGGACGCTTACTTCATGCATTGTTCATTTTTCCCTTCCTATTCAGTTCATAAGTCTTCCAGGTTAATTGTGGGAGATCATTATTGGATTTTTTCTCCCACTAAAAATCGCACTAAGCCCCCGTACATTTTTCTCTCTTCAGCAATTACAAATTTCTTGGAAAGATCCTCTCTTAAGTTGATTTCAAAGTCGATCTTGGCCATGGCACTAAGCACTTTTGTAATTATAATTCCGGAAGCCGTAAGGGTCCGGAGGGCTCATGATTACCTAAGACTCCTATTCTTCCAGCCGGTTTTAGGACTCTTGCCGCCTCTTCGATGGCTTTTTCGTATGATGGAGTTATTTCCAGACAGAAGGAGACAAGAATAGCATCAAAGGTTTTATCGCGGAAGGCTAGATGGGCGGCATCTGACCTTACAAAATTTACTCCTTCGCTTCCGATTTTCTTTTTCGCTTGTTGCAACATTTCAGAAGATAGGTCTACTCCCATCAACGTTCCTTGAATTTTTATTCTTTGAAGCAAAAATGGAAAGTCTAGGCCTGTTCCGCAACAAAGATCCAGTACAACGTTGCCAGGCTTTAGGATAAGTCTCTCAGCAAGCATTGATCTAAATCGTTTATCCATTCCGAAAAAGTAGACTTGGTTCATCAAATCGTATAAAGGAGCTGCTTTGTTGTAGGCGACTACAACTTCTCTGATAGCTTTTGGCATTCAGAGCACAACTTTTATTGAAGGTTTATATGAATGCATAGAATGAGTAGTCAACTTTCCCATCAGATGAGCGCGCAACTAATTGCTAATTTTTTACCTCATAACGCATCCGTTGGACGAGAGCAAAGGCTATTTTCTTTTAGATTTCCTTGAAGATATCAGTTCGCCGTTCTTTATCTCTACTTCCATTTCTGCTCCGCATTTTAGACATTTGACTTTGCCCTTAAAGTCCCAGTGTTTATGGGTGTCGAGGTGAATAACTCTTCGGCAGTTTTCGTCTAGGCAGAAGACGTGAACCATCTTTTAAACCTCCTCTAAATATTTTTCTGCATCCATAGCTGCTTTACACCCTGCTCCAGCCGCCGTAATGGCCTGACGATAACGATAGTCTTGTGCATCACCTGCTACGAAGACTCCTTCTACGCTGGTCTTTGTAGTATCCTTAGCAATCACATATCCTGCTTTGTCCAGTTCTATTTGACCCTTGAAGATTTCAGTTTCTGGTTTCCAGCCGATTGCTATGAAAACAGCGTCACAAGCCAGTTCAAACTCTTCGTTCGAGTCTACTTTCTTTAGCCTAATACCTTCGACCCTGTCTTTGCCTAGAATTTCTTGTACTGTGCTGTTCCAGATGAACTCTATCTTTGGGTTCTTGAAGGCACGTTCTTGAAGAATCTTAGACGCCCTCAACTTGTCCCTTCTATGGATAACCTTGACTTCCCTTACAAATTTGGAGAGGGCTAGAGCTTCCTCCAAGGCTGTGTCGCCTCCCCCCACCACCACGGCTTTCTTATCTTTGAAGAAGGCTGCGTCGCATGTAGCACACACCGAAACTCCTCTGCCCCTCAACCTTGTTTCACTTTCCAAGCCCAACCATTTGGCGGAAGCCCCAGTGGCGATGATTACCGACTTTCCTTCATACGCTTTGCTTCCCACCATTACCTTGAAGGGCTTAGATGAGAAATCCACTGCGGTGGCGTCTTCAAAGATCATCTCGGCGCCGAAGCGTTCAGCTTGCTTCCACATAGTATCCATAAGATCGGGTCCAAGAATTCCCTCTTTGAATCCTGGAAAGTTCTCCACTTCCGTTGTGAGCATCAGTTGTCCACCCCACATGGCTCCGGCAACAACAAGGGTCTTCAAATTGGTCCTGCTGGTATAGAGAGCGGCTGTTAAGCCTGCCGGTCCAGAACCGATGACTATTACATCATACAATTCTTATCAGCCTTCAAACGAACTTTTCACAACGAGAACTATTGCGCGAGTCAATTAGTTTTCAATACCGTACTCTTTTCTAGGCAGTCTCGGTGCTTGTCAATCACATCATCCACTAGTAGCTTGAGGCGCTCCTTCGGTTGGAAGCCTGCAACTGTCTCAATGGGTCTCCCATCACAAAAGAAAATTAGGGTGGGGGTGCCCATAATCCCATACTTAACAGCAATCTGCTGATTCTCATTGCTCTCTAAGACGTTTAGTTTAGCAAATTTTACTTTGTTCTTGTATTCTTCGGAAACCGCACTGTAGATGGGATCCAGCCTCTTGCACCAAGGACACTGTTCATGCCAAAAATCAACTACCACCAAAGTGTCAGACTGCAAAATCTCCGTTTCCCAAGTATCCGCGTTTACGTCCAAAACACTATGCATATACATCCACCTTGATCACACCCTATTTATCTTGCAGTACTACTTGAAATAAATTACTGTCTTGATATCTTCTCTTTCCGATTTTAATGCTTGTTTGAAATCTTTCAGATACAGTTTCTTGGTTATCAGCTTATTTAGAACGTTTCCGTATCGACGTTTGATCTCAAACATGTCTTCTATGCCCATCTCAAAATGGCTTTTGTTTGAGCTTACTGAACCGAACATGAGACGGTTACGTAAGACCACGGTTGTTAAAACCCTGCCGAATTCTTCGCACGCCTTTTTTTCACGGTAGACGCCAAGAAAACACATGACACTGTTTGGCCCGAGGAGATTCAGAGCTTCAAGGGCCGCCTCAACTCTTCCCGTAGCCTCAATAACTATGTCAAACTTTTCTTCCAGGGTCTTTATTGGATTCTCTCTGACGTTGATGTATGTGCCTCCAACGCTTCCTACAATCTTTGCTTTTAGGCTTTCCTTCTCCCTTGTGGCTGCTGCGTAAACTTTAAGGCCTTTTAAACGCAAAATCATGGTTGCCAATAAACCTAAAGGTCCAGTTCCGACGATGAAGGCCCTTTTAGGATCCCATACCGTTCTCTCTTGAATTTTAAAGGACTGGGTAACCGCCTTTTCCGCAATGCTCAACGGTTCTAAGAGAACCGCAAGATCCCCCAAATCTGGAGGAATCTTGATCAGAAAATTTGCATTAGACACAGCGTATTCCGAAGCGAAGCCGTGTAACTTGTATATCCCATGTTCAAAATAATTTCCGGTCAGGCACATGTCCGGTTCGCCGTTTCGACAGTTGAGGCAGTTTTCCTTGCAGGGTCTTCTTACAGTGGGCACTAGCACATCCCCTTCAGAAAAACCTTCTACTTGGTCACCGATTTCCTGAACTCTAGCCACGGTCTCATGTCCCATAACAATGTAATGAGAACCGATAGGGGGAGTACCGTAGATTCCCTCATTGATTTCTCTGTCTGTTCCGTCTATGCCTACACATAAAGTCCTTAACAAAACCTGTCCTTTTTTGGGAAGTGGCTTTGGGATTTCAACCAACTCAACCGAATTTCTTTTAGGAGGTTCTGCGATGATTGCCTTCACGAATTTTCTCTCCCATTCTTTACAAATTACCACAACTTTCCACGTTTTTTTCTGTGCATCGGTAATCCACAAGCTTCACAAACCTTAATCTCATTCAGTTTGTTTAAGTACTCAATTACAGTAAGCACGAAGGTCGAATGGCTCCACGTTAAGGGCGAAACGGATAGAGGTTGATTGTTATATGGGTCAATCTGTTCTGCCAAAACTCCTGATTCCAAGGCATGATTAGAAACCCATTGCAGAAGCTTCTCTCCCCTTTTCAGGTCTTCCATAGATTTTGCCTTGGCAATGTACCATTCCGCCAGCCACAGTGTACAGATAGGCCAAGGATTTCCAGGGACTTTCTCAATGTCCTTGCTGACTTGGTGATAATAATCATTCCGATATCGTGCTATTCCACCCACTTCCGTCTTCACCCATAAAACGGATTCGACTGTCTCCATGGTTTTCTCAACCCTTTGGTCATCAGCTGGAAGAACCCCGAATTCAAATATTCCGTATACACTGCTATCAACGGTTTGATCTTTCGAAAATTTTCCTTTCCCGTCTGGTTTGATCATTTTCAGAAATCTGCCTGCTTCTTTATCATAAAGATGCTTCAATATGGCATTTTTGACTTCCATCGCAGCAGTTTTATATTCTTTCGCCCTTTCACGATCTCCAAATATCTGAGCAAACCTTGAAGCCGCTTGCAACCCTCCGTAAACAGCTGATGCTGTGAAGGTTGAAATTCCCCGATTCTCTTCCCAAAGATCGTAGCTAGGTAATGGAAGTTTATTCTTTGGGTCTCTGTATTTCACCATAAAGTCGGCGGCCTTACACACAAGTGGCTCGTACAGAGGACTGACGAATTCTATATCTCGAACTTGGTCGTAGTGATTCCATAAGGAGAACAGAACGAGGGCGGTTTCGTCTTCCTGAATAGGTAGCTGAAATTCACGGTTGGAACCAATCCAAGGGTGCCATGTACTCCCCCAAGAACCATCTGCGTGATATTTCTGATATAGAAAACCGTCCTTTGATATGATCTTCTCGCAAAACTTGAAAAACCTCTGGGTTATGTGATGATATCCAGCCGCGTCGAGGCCCATAGCCACGAAGGCTCCATCTCTCGGCCAGACGTAACTGTAAGTGTCTTTATTGAAACGCAAGATGTCTGAATCACTTGAAGCGATGATGGCTCCTCTATTGTCGATCTGGGTTCTTAGTATGAGTAAACTTCCTTTGAACATTCGGACAATTTTTGACTGTAGATCACCGAAGTTGATCTCACCTTTATTAACCCAAGCTTTATAGTATTCTTCAGTTCCGCGAACAAGCCTCTGAGGACCGGTTTCAGTTACAATCCTGTGCAACTTGGAGACTTCTTCAAGATTTTTACCTGCTGCAATCCAGTAATAAAGTATCTTTTCGCCGCGATCAGGAATCCTTGTTCTGAGGCTTATAGTAGAATCGACAGATCCGTGAGCAACGGGATTGTTGCTCAAATCTCCATCTTCTGCGTCCTTCCATGTTCCTCTCAAGCCGCCAAACTCTGTCACTCCAACCGCGAACTGAAACAGTCCTTCCTTACCAGACGACCCGCTTATCAAGAAGTATCTATTTTTTTTGAAGTGAATTATAGCGTCGATCTTGGGGTCATAATAGGCCGTAATGCCTTTGTCGGTGTCATATAAGTGGAGGTCGTGTGAAAAGAATAACCGAACTTCCCTTTCCTTTTCAGCTGTATTCTTCACTGTGACTTTCCTAAGGAAAACATCGTGAAAATGATGAACCCCATCTTCAATCCGCAATTCTAGTTGGAGGTCAGGCTTTTTTAGCGAAGCGTCTGTAACCAAAGAATCTTCTTTGTAGCCGAATCTTTTGTTCCAAGAGCCATCTATCCACGAAAATCTTCCATCCACCCAAACCCCAAGCCTACAGAAATGACCACTGACATGATTTTCCATTCCAACAAACGGGAAATACATGTCTCTGATGTTCATGTCCTTGTCAAGGTTAACCAGAAGGTTTCCGTTTCCTACACACAATACTCTAGGCATTTTACGTCAACCGATAGGTAGTCAAATAGTCTCTATTAGTGTGCGCGCGCAACCAGTGACTATTACATTATACAGTTTTTATTAACCTTCTAACGAACTTCCAACAAGGACTACTATTAAGCCAATGTTGAGTGCGCATATTACATTTTGATTGCTTTCTTAACTTTCTCCATCATGTCTGGCGACATTGTTTTCATGTTGTGTGCTTTGCTAGCATGTTCTGCTATTTCCTTCATAAGTTCGTCTTCAGTTTTTGCTGTTGCTTCAAAATTGCAGACCATACCTATGTCCCTACACTTAAAAGATGGCATGGCTTCCTCAGGTGTCACTTTTATTGTTTCCATGATAGATTCGACGGGAAAATCTATTTTCCTGAGGCCTTCGGATAACGATTCTTTACTGCTCGCCTCGAACTCGCAAACGACTTTTCCTTCTGCCGAGCAACAATAGCATGTTCTAAACTTTATGTCCTTCGCTCCCGTAGCTCTCAACATTTTTGAAGTACCCATTATCCAAGCCACTGGATCCATTCTTCCAGGTGGGATTGTCGAATTAACAACAAATTTTTTCATTTTCCAGCCTCCCTACTGATACTTTTGAATGCACGTTTGGTAGTGGAGCTTATAAAAGTATGTGACTGTGATACAACAGTAACAGTATTTCCAATGCGGAGTGATTTATTTTACTGTCTTTAGACGAGAACGCGCACGTAAATCAGAAAGTACAATTATTATGTGTTAAGTGATGAAATCAAAGACTCTGTTGAATTGGAGAAAATGCACGTGCATCCTATCTTTTAAGTCGCTTAGGAGGTTCGGGCATAGGTCGTTTTGGACATATAGGACATGCTTTCTCAAGGATGTAAGTTGGTTTTAGAACAGTTTCTAACTCTTTCGCGACATCGTAAACAGTGCATTCTATCTCTGGATTAAACATGCATTTCATTTTAACACCAGCAGTCATTATCAAAACATTTACTTAATATACGTATGCGCGCGCTAATGAATTTAGTTGAGTTACTGTTACTGTCGCGCTACAGTCACAAACATTTAAGAAATCCTTGCCTCCAACGGTACTACGCACTAGTTGACTTGCGAGTTAACATGGTGCATGTAAAACAAGAGGAGGTGTAAGATTATGAAAATGTTCCAGAAAAAATATTTTGTATTGATCTTGATTCCGGTGATACTGATTGCCGCCTTTGGAATCGCAATGGCCAATACCCCAGTCCGTACGCCTGATGGCTTCGATAAGGTTGTTGTGTTCATGGCAGCCGGTCAGTACAACCAGAGTATTCCGCCAGCGGAAGGAGACCTCGGTATGTGGTTCCACAAAGAAATCATGGGACGCAGCGATCAGGAGATTCTAGATGAAAAGGCCGCCGCGGAGGCGTACTTCGAGGAGATGTTCGGACCTGAACTGCCAGAACCAGTTGCTTTTGGCGTCGACCCTAGGAACGAGTATCGAGCCTACTTCATATCCGGCATGGATATCCCGAGTGAAGGCTGGGTTGTACGGGACGGTGGATTTATGATAGCATTCATGACCGATACAACTCTGCACGGAGAATGGGGTGGCCCTGCAGGTAAGACTGTACCTGCAGGTTCATTCGTTGTCTTCGGTGAATATAACATCGATTGTACTGGCCCAGGAAAGAGTGGGAAGCATCCATCCTATGTGGAACCGATTATAATACACTATCAGTCAGCGGAACCCATAATCCCAGAAATGATTACTGGCAGGATGGCATTCGTGTGCACTGTTATAGCTCCTTGGGGTCAAGGGGTTGCGCAGGGCACAGTATTTACTCAAATGTTAGGGAATGGAATCGTCCAAGCGAACATCCGCAATGTACATACATACCCGGCATATGGTCCATCCATCGTACACAACTCTCCATAAGCAGACCTAAAGAGAAGCAACAGCATCCCTTTCTTTTTTTATGATTCTGCGGAGTTCAACAGTTGGTGCTCAGAGCGCGCGCAAAACAAAAAATTTGAAAAAATCGAAATAACTAAGAATTTCGTATCCGCCGCCATACCAAGAGAATCCCCACGGGTCTACCAAGACTTAAATGGTTCGGACAAACCAAAATTTAAATACTTTTTTCAGTTTAGAAACCAATCATGTCATTAATTGTGGCTGAAGACCTTGCAAAGAGTTATGGCAGGGTGGTTGCTGTCGATGGTCTAAACTTGACGCTTACCGAGGGTTTTGTCACAGGTTTGATAGGGCCCAACGGTGCTGGGAAAACCACCACAATCAAAATGATTCTCGGTTTACTAAAGCCAGATAGAGGCTACGTGAAAGTTTTTGGACAAGACCCTTGGGACAACACAGCAATGCGTTCGCTGATTGGAGTAGTTTATGAAAAAGCCTTCTTTCCCCCTCACCAAAAAACTTTAGACTATCTGAAGAGAGTGTGCAGAGTCTTCGGCGTCCCTGAGTCCCGAGCTCTAGAAGTCTTAGAACTAGTGAACTTGCAGGAAGCGAGCGATAGGGCTATTAAAGCTCTTTCAGCAGGTATGCTCCAAAAGTTTGCTATTGCACATGCTCTTATTCATATGCCCAAGCTGATAATAGCCGACGAAATGACGGCTAACCTTGACCCTCAGGCCAGAAGTGCGCTTCTAGATTTGATTTTACAACTCCACAGGGACGAAAAAGTCACTTTTCTTCTCTCTTCTCACATTCTCCCAGAGTTGAGCAGGGTCTGCGACTCGGTGGCGATTATTAATCAAGGCAAAGTTTGGGCCTATGGAAAATTGACTGAGCTTTATGAGAAGTATGCCGTTGGGATCATCAGAATCTCCACTGACAAGCCTGAAGCACTAGCCTCCAAAATCAGAAAGCTAAATTACATAGAAAAATTAGAGACCGACCTCAGAGGAATCTCAGTCAGAGTAAATGAAGGAAGGGAAGAGAAACTCTACGAGGATGCTCCCAAACTGGCAAAGAAAATACAAGCCAAAATCCTTGGAATAGAAACTGGGAGTGCCTCCCTAGAAGAACTCTACAGACTAGCGGTTGGCGCGAACAAAAGAAAGTGATGGCTTATGGGAAAAGGTAAACCATTTTTAGAAGTTTTCGCCTCAGCCCTACACGAGGACTATCGATTCCCAATTCTAGAAATCTTTGCATTCCTATATGCCCTAGGCACATTCGTGTTTGCAAGTTTCGGACCCGCCATGTCTCCACAAGCTCTCTCAAGCGAAGCTATAGCCTATAACTTAACTGCCTCGCTTCTCGGTCTGCCTCTCTTCATCTTCATCATCCTCATCTTCAAAAACGTTGCCTACGGCTTGGGAAGCGACCTCGAAAAAGGAATCATTCAAACCTATTTTTCATATCCCCTTAAAAGACGTGGAATTCTCACCGCGAAACTTCTCTCAGCCCTCGGCATTGCCCTAATTCTCTTTCTTACCATTCAGATTTCAGCGCTTTACGTTTTAGCTCCCGATATTGTGTCGCCCTACTTGGGCACTGTGCTTTTAACGTATGCGGCAAACTTAAGCTATCCCTTTCTTATCGCAGGCATAATGCTCCTAGTGACGCTGGCCCTTAGAAGAGGCGGCTTGGCGCTTGTAATTGGCATAGTTCTGTATTTCGCTATGAGCATCATCTCAAGTATAGCAATGTTTGTTGCCTTTGCTACAGACTTTCCATTAGCCCTTCAAATCATATCAATGATTTCCCCAAACGTTGTTTTAGCACGATACTACTCAGCATATGTGCCTTTCCCCAGCGAATTTTGGACACCAACCTTCTCAGAAGTACTCCTTTACATAGGAGCCAGCTACGTGATTGTGGCGTTTCTCTTCTTTCTGGGATACCTCTACTTCAGCAGGAGACTTGGCCTATGAAACGCTGGATAATCTTTTTAGGCCGTGGAGGCACGGTTCTCATAACTATGAGTTTAGCCTTGCTTCTTGTTTCGCTTATTCCTCCCGCCCAATTAGGCACCCATGCAGGTAGCACATTTATTCATCCAAAAACGTTTTGGCCATCATATTTTGAGCGCCTTCTAACGCCACAACAAGGATTGCAAGTGACAGTTACAGCCAACGGCACCTTAGACGTCTACTTACTCGAAGTGAACACTCAAACCCTATACGACTGGATCAATGAGCATCATCCGGAACCAGCCGAGGACTTCTTCAGCGTGACAAGACTGGAAGAATTTTTGGAAGCAAATCCCAACTCGATTGGCTGGCAGGAAGAAATACGTGAAGGAAAAATTGAGTATATCCCAACTAAAGTTACGAATGCCACATTAACCTTCTCCAATCCAAGTTCAGACGATATCACTGTGGAGTATGAAGTCTCCCTAACAAGTCTCGTCGCCCCTGGAACCAAAGTTCGAAATCTAGCTCAGTGGACAATCCCAATAGGATTCGTACTTGCCCTGCCCTGGCTTACCCAATTGTGGAAAGAGAAAACTACACGTCGAGGCCCGTAGCCTATAGAATGTAGATTTATAGCCGGCGCTGATTGAATGTTTCAACTGTATGAAACTTTGTTCTTAAACCTCAAGCGCGCGCTAAAACATCCTTCACCCCTGACGGTGGACCACATCCAGAATTTTCGCATTGTGTAACACCAAGAGTAGACTACGACTTAACACCGAACGGTATGATGCCCTACGCGTAAACAGATCAAGTAAGTAAGGCAAGCATTCCTATTCCTCTTTTAAAAAGTGAGTATAAAGCTAAAAAGCCTGGTGAAATGCTTCTAATGTAAGTAGTGAGGGCACATTTTGAAATTATTTATAAAAAGGTAAATGTTAATTGAGCGTGCGTATTTCAGGGGATGAGTAAGATGGTGAAGTTTTACGATGTCTCACTACTGATAAGAGAAGGGATGATGGTATATCCAAGTAACCCCGAGCCTTCGATCCGGCGGTACTCATCAATACCTCGGGACAAAGTCAACGAGTCCTTGATAACTTTGGGAAGCCATACTGGCACTCACGTGGATTCCAAGCTGCACATTCAAAATGACGCCGATGGTGCAGAAGCCTTACCTCTCGACAGTTTTTATGGGAAATGCAAGGTGCTGGACCTAACCCACGTAGAGAATGAAATCCATCGGGAAGATTTGGAGGGTTATCAGATCAAAAAAGGGGACATAATACTCCTGAAGACTAGAAATTCAAAAAGAGGCTATAAGGGGTTCAGAAGTGATTTCGTCCATGTCAAGCTGGACGCTGCAGAATACTTGGTTAAAGCTGGTGTCAAAACCCTTGGCTTCGATTATTTAAGCGTCAAAAAATATGGGGGAGATGACGAGGTTCACGAGGTACTTATCAACAACCTGACCCTGTTTGAGGGTCTCAACCTCGTCGAAGTGTCCGAGAGGGAATATACCTTTATAGGCCTTCCTCTCCGTATCAACTGCGATGGAGCACCTGCGAGGGTCATACTTGTCGAAGATCAGATAGGATGAATTCTGCTAGTTTTCCTCTCCTTAGCGATGTAATCGTCCTTGCCGTAGGGATGTCCGCCAAAGCCGTGACGCATTATTGCGATTGCTCTTGCCGCGTCGTTTTCTTTCTCTCTAGACTTGAACAGCTCAATTACCGAATGAGTGATGACCGGTATAGAGATCTCTTTCTCCACGGCCTCCTGGACAAGCCACTTCACTTCTCCGGTATCCTCCACGTAGTCAGGGATCTCTTTGAAATCTTCGATCTCGCAAAGACCCTTTTCCATGAGCTCCACTAGCCAGCCCCTGATAACAGAACCGTGGGACCAGTTCCAGAAGATGTCCCGTAGGTTGAGGTCAAAATTGCTTCGCCGCAAAAGCTCAACTCCTTCGCCTATCGCCTGTAGCATACCGAATTCGACGCCGTTGTGCACGAGTTTTACGAAATGCCCGCTCCCGGGTTCGCCGGTATGCAAGTACCCTCCCTCAACAGCTAGGGCCTTCAAGATCGGCTCGCAGAGTTTGACAGCTTCGGGTTTACCACCAACCATGAAACATGCTCCATAACGAGCTCCCTCTACTCCACCGCTGGTACCGCAATCAACGAAATAGATTCCTAGCTTCGAAAGCTCAACCTCTCTTCTAATCGAATCTTTGTAATAGGAATTTCCACCATCAATGATGACATCGCCTTTGTCGAGATGAGGCGCGAGCTCTTTCAGCACCTTGTCAATGGTTGGTCCGGCGGGAAGCGACAGGTAGATCACTCTGGGAGGCTTTAAAGAACTCACGAATTCATCATATTTCTCTACGACTTTGACACCTTTCTCCGTGAGCTTGGGTTTCGGCCCTCTTGCTTTTCCAACGACGCGAATCCCCTTATCGATGCACTGAATAGCAAGATTCCCACCCATCTTACCGAGGCCGATAATGCCAAGTTCCATATCACGTCCTCCTTAACAATGATAAGATATCCAACAACATTTATTGTGATCGATCGGAAATTTTAAACAATCGAAATGCGTGCGTATCAAGTATTTAAACTTATGTTACTGTGGTGTCACAGTCACATAACCTTAAAAATCTGCACGACAAAAGTGAAAAAAGACTAAAATGGAGAAAAAGAAAATGAAAAATAGTTCAATCGCATCAATAGCGACTGCATTGGTACTAGTAAGCATAATTGTTTTAACAATTCCGAGCTACGCTGTGAAGCCAACACCGCCAGTCGTTGACGTTCCAACTTTGGATCCCAAGCTCATACCGAAGTTCGTCAACCAGTTGGTCAAACCTCCAGTCTACGCTAATACAACTATTGCTGGAGTTGACTATTACACAGTTAACATGACTAAGTTCACGCAGCAAATATTACCACCGCCCTTTCCAATGACCGAGGTGTGGGGTTACGGGGGTATAGTGGATTATAATCCACTCACTGGATTATACAATGACTATTTCAGATTTGCGCCGGGCGCTACCTTTGAAGCCATGAGGGGGACTCCCATCAATGTGACGTGGCAGAACTTTATTACATCCTCACACATGTTTGCTGTCGACCCAACGCTTCACTGGGCGGATCCCAACGGGTTTGGTCATCCTAGTCCTGGTCCAGGCGGCGATCCTAATTGGGGCAACTTTCTGCCATATCCTCCCGGATATCCGCAGGCACAATCCCCTGTGCCGCTCATTCCCCATCTGCACGGCGGAGAAGTCCATTCCACCTCCGATGGTCATCCCGAAGCCTGGTTTACTTCCACAGGGGTGCAAGGCCCAGAGTTCTACGCTAGTGTTGGAACAGGAAATCCTAATGAAGCGAGATTTTACTATCCCAACCAGCAGCCTCCAACGACCCTCTGGTACCACGACCACGCCCTCGGCATAACCCGCATCAACGTGATGTCGGGCCTCGCCGGCTTCTATCTTCTCAGAGATGATTGGGAGTTTACACCTGTTGGTATTCCTCCGAAGCGCCCCTTGCCATTTGGCGATTACGAGTATCCCATAGTGATCCAGGATCGATCGTTCAACATTGACGGCTCGATGTGGTTCCCAAAAATCGGCCTCGACCCAAATGCTCATCCTTACTGGCAGCCAGAGTTCTTCGGCAACACAATCATGGTGAACGGCAAAGTTTGGCCTAACCTCGATGTGGAACAAGCCCTATACCGTTTCCGCCTCCTAGACGGCTCAAACGCCCGCTTCTACGACCTATGGTTCCAGGTCAAACCTGGACCTAACAGCCTAGTGTTGAACCCGCCACCCTTAATGTTCTATCAGATCGGAACCGATGGCGGCTACCTGTCAGCACCCGTTCCGCTCACACGCTTGACCATTGCACCAGGCGAGAGGGCGGACATCATCGTCGACTTTTCAACCCTCTCTCCGGGCGACAGGGTTATCGTCCGGAACAGGGCCAGTGCTCCCTTCCCGTCAGGCGAATCACCAAACCCAAAGACTGTTGGTACGATAATGCAATTCACTGTCACTGGTCCACTCTTGGATGATAGTCAACCTACTACTATTCCACTGACACTCCCCAGCACAATACCAGCACTAACCACCAACGCGCCTAGCAGAACCCTTACTCTTATTGAGAAAATGGGCCCGCTGGGACCAACGGAGATATTCCTCGACGGACAAAGGTGGGCAGGAAATCCGCTTCAAGCAGTCTCTGAAATGCCACTATTTGGGTCGACCGAGGACTGGATCATCGTCAACCCGACGGCAGACACGCATCCCATACACCTGCACCTGGTACAGTTCCAGCTCGTCAGCCGACAAAAGTTCAATGTTAATAGATACTTGGCCGACTGGATGATGGCTAATATTAATATTGACCCTAACATTGACCCATTGCCTTTCGATCATCCCACAAACAACATACCCTTCGCTCCTTACTTGATTGGCAAGCCTGCTCCGCCTGCTCCGAACGAAATGGGCTGGAAAGACACTATCCAAACGAATCCCGGTGAGGTAACTATAATTAGAGTTCGCTTTGCGCCCATCGATGGATCACCTACATATCAATTCGACCCCACAACCGGCCCAGGATACGTCTGGCACTGCCACATCCTCGACCACGAAGACAACGAAATGATGCGCCCATACAAAGTTATACCATAACCCTTAAATCAAACACTTTAAACCAAACACTTCCCACCTTTTTTTTAAAAAAAATAAATAACAGAAATATTCCAAAGCATGCGCGCGCATTTATTTAAAAAGACTAGATATCTTTGTTGGTTTGTCAGAAACAACTAAGTTGAGGTGGCGCAAAAAAATACTCAGGAGAACTGGAAGATGTCTCTGGCTCCTCTCGCGGTTGCGGTCGCAATAGCTTTTTTTCACGTTCTTGGTGAAAGATTTTCCGAGCATATTGAACAGTTTCATATCGAACTTCTGAGTTTCGGAGCCGGTCTTATGGTTGGCACCTTTTTCCTTGAAATACTACCGCAGATTACGGCTGGTGAAACGTATTTGGGCCATCTTATTTACGTGACCTTTTTGGTAGGCTTTGTCCTCATTCATGTTTTTGAAAAATCCGTCTATCAACACGCAGCCGGCGAAAGTGAAATTGCCAAAGATGTGACTCGCTTTGAGGCAGCAGGACTAGCGGCATATGGGATGCTTGTGGGCGTCATCATCGCAGTTTTCTTTGAAGCTTACGGTGATCTCGCCTATCTTATCCTTGCTCCCTTCTTTGTCAGAGCTTTTGCTCTTTCTGTATACTCAAGACATATCAACGAAAAAATTGGCGGCAGACTAAATCGCGTATTGCAGTCTGTGGGTCCTGTAGTCGGGACTTTTGCTGGCTTGCTTTTGATTGTAAACAAAACGCAGTTGTTTTTGGTCTTCTCGATGACGATGGGCTTTATTCTCTACATTGTAATACGGGACATGATACCGATTGGAAAAGAGGGCAAGCCAATCTACTTCGTCGCAGGAGCGTTGATAACCATAGCAACATCTCTCATCTTTAAGGCGGCTTAAACAATGCGCGTGCAATTCTGTCATTGCTACAAGATTTGAGTGTTCATATTCTATTATTTTTGCTGCCAAGATGAAATCGTTTTCCGAGAAGTAACTTACAGAAATGTTGGCTACATAAAAATTTGCGTGCGCATCAAGCCTATGAGAATTCCAAAGAATTAATTGCCATCTGCAGTATCTCTGCTGATTTGCGGAGGGCCTTTACCTCGTTTTCCTCTAGTGGAAGCCTGAGGATGTCTGCGATTCCTTCTCTATTGATTATGGAGGGGACGCTGAGGCAGACGTCGTTTATTCCGTAGTAGTCCGGTATCAGGCTGGAAACGGTTAGTATGGCGTTTTCATTTCTCAATATGCTTTCCACGATTCGTGTTAGGCCTAAACCTATTGCGTAGTAGGTTCTTCCTTTGAGTTCAATGATCTCGTAGGCGGCGTTCTTTACTTTTTGGAAGATGCTGTTCAGAAATTCCATGTCATATTTTTCTCCGCAAAGTGGACAATATTCTCTCAGTCTTGTTCCAGCCACGTTTGCCAAGCTCCAGACGGGTACTTCGCTGTCGCCGTGCTCTCCAATAATGTAAGCGTGAACGTTTCGTGGATCAATCTTAAGGTGTTCAGCGAGGACGTAGCGGAAACGGGAGGTGTCCAGGATAGTGCCGGAACCTATGACTTTTCTAGCTGGAAAACCTGAGAGTTTCAATGCTACATAATTCATAACGTCTACAGGATTGGTTGCAATAAGAAAAATACATTCAGAGTTATATCGTGTTACTTGAGGCACAATTTGCTTCATGATTTCAAAGTTGGCGTGCGTCAACGCCAGACGAGACTGCCCCGGTTTCTGGGCGGTTCCCGCGGAGATGACTACAATGTCTGCTGCCTCACAGTCTGAATAGTCTCCAGCCCAAATTTTCACGGGTCGAACAAAGGATAAGCCATGGTTCAAGTCTAGAGCCTCCCCTTCAGCTCGCTTCTTATCAATGTCAACGAGGACGATCTCGGACTCGATTCCCCTTATCATGAGTGCATAGGCGAAGGACGAACCAACAGACCCTGCTCCAACGATGGCAACCTTTGACAACTCGATCACTACAAAAGCACATAAAACAAGCCAGTTTATATATTTAAAGCCTATTTGAGGGCGCGCGCATTTGCATCTTAACTAATGATTTCTTGATTCCTATTGTTAACCTCAATTTGAAGAAATTCTTTAATGCAATGCGCACTCTAAGCTCGCTATGAATAAAACAATTGAAGTTCAGTCAAAGATTATTTGGAGCACACAGTCAACTTTTTGCAAATTGATTACCGCAATACGAGCATCTTTCGAACTTAATTTGCCTTGGTTCTTCAGAGTGTTGAGTCTAGAGACAACTCTGAAGAGGTCATCAGAGGCGGCTTTCACGTTCAAATTATTGTTCATGTTTCTCTCAAAATTTATAACGATCTCGCCAACTAGTTTTTCGGCTTTCTCGCTTGATTCAGCTGATTTCGTTTTCTGCAAGTTATCAACCATATTTTTAAAGGTGTCTAGTTTTTGGCTTGTTTTCTTCAGTTTTTTGAAAGTAAAGTTCAACCGTTTTCTATAGTGCCCGTGAATGAGGAAGAAGCGTATGTGCTTTTTCTTATAGCCCATTTTGATTAAATCTTTAGGATAGTGGACGTTGCCTCTGCTTTTGGACATTTTCTTTCCATCAACAAAGAGATGCGCACCATGAAACCAGTATTGCGCAAATTCTCTGCCTGAAACTCCTTCAACGACTGCAATGGTGTAGTCATGATGTCTTACTAGGTTATCTATTCCTCCACATGCAATGTCTGTGACGAAGCCTAAGTGTTTAGTTACCATTGCCCCGTCCTGAACGTTCCAAGCTGGTCTGCCTTTGCCAATCTCGGTGTTCCAATAGACTTTGTCGCCTTCTTTATAGCCGTGCCATAATATGAAGTCGCCCATGTTCCAAGGCATACCCGGATAAGTGTCCTTGTGGAAGCGGCGTTTCTTTTTTGGCCATCGGCTCATGTCCAGCTTGGATAGTTTGCCGAATTCTTTGAATCTTAAGGGGTCAAAATATACGTTCCCCTTATACCAATAAGCGTAGCCTTTTTCTAGCAGAATTTTGATCAGTTTTACGGCTTGGTCAACAGTTGTTGATGATCGAGGATTAAAGGTGGGAGATTTTATCTTTAGAAGTTTGGCGTCTGCAAAGAAAGTGTCCGCGTTTCTCTGCGTCAATTCTTTTATGGAAACCTTTTCCTTTTCCGCTTCAGCTATTGCTTTGTCTTCAATGTCGGTGAAGGTAAGTAGCCGAACGACATCATAGCCTAAGTATTCCAGGTAGCGTTGAAGTATATCCTCGAAAAGGAATGTGCGATAGTTTCCAATGTGTGGCTGTCTGTAAATTGAGGGTCCGCAAGTGTACATTTTGACCTTTCTGTCTTCGCGTGGCTTGAATGGTTCGATTTTTCGTGATAGAGTATTGAATACTTTGAGCAAAAGGTTCACTTTCCAAATTCGGATGATATCTTGTCAAAGTTTTCACTGATTCTTTCCCAGTTTACGTTCCTGAAAAAAGCTTCAAAGTAGGATCTTTTGTTTGGCCCTTGATCGTGATAGAAGGCGTGTTCCCAAACGTCGAGAGCCATTATGGGAATTGAACCCCATACAGCGCCTTGGTCGTGAAAATCTACCGAGTAAATGTGTAGTCTATTGTCGCTGAGATCATAGCACAACAGAGCCCAGCCTCTTGCGCTATTGGCGACAGCCATGAATTCTTTTTTCCAAATCTCGAAGGAGCCAAAGTCTTGTCTGATTTTTTCAGCCAGCTTACCAATTGGTTCGCCACCCTTTCCTCCGAGAGTTTGCCAGTACACCTCATGGAGTATCATTCCGCTGGTATTATGGCTCTCGCTCAACTTCAGTCCCCTTATGTTTGGGAAGTCTCCTTTTCTTCGCATTTCTACAAGCTTAGCTTCTATCTTGTTTCTGTTTCTGACGTAGGCCGCGTAATGTACGTCGTGATGATACTTGAGTTGTTGCTCTGATATACCATCTAAGGCATTGTATGCAAAGGGCAGAGGTTTCGTCTTGTATATCTCTTTCATTCGCTCACCTCCCTTTTTTTATTATAAAAGAAAACTCAAAATTTCTCATGTCAAGTCTTCCATTAAGGCTGTTACGTCTACATCTTCCACTTTCTGCCTCACCAAGGGCCTTTCTGCCATGTGGGGCAGGCCATCTCGATAAACAGGGCGTTCTTCTTGGTAAAAGACACCTACGGGTATTCTATCTCCCCATTCAAAGGCCTTTTCCAGAGCCTTCCCTTTATCGGTTACGTTGTGATTCTCTTCCTCCAGTTTGTAAACCCTCTCCTTGAACCAGTCAAAGGTATTCAGGTAGTTGAAGGTCACGCAAGGCTGGAAGACATCAAGAAGGGCAAAGCCTCTGTGCTTAATGGCTTCCACAATCAAACCAGTTAGGTGCCTCATATCTCCGGAGTATCCCCTAGCCACAAAGGTGCCATTGCTAACCAGCGCATGAGCGATGGGATTTAAGGCGGGTGGTATGGAGCCGAAGGGAGTCGATTTTGTTTTGAACCCTTTTTGGCTAGTGGCGGTCGTTTGGCCCGTAGTCAAGCCAAGAACCATGTTGTCGTGCACAATTAGGGTTATGTCGATGTTCCTTCTGATGGCATGGCTGAAGTGGCCCCAACCCTCATCGTAGCAATCGGCATCTCCAGCAAAGCCCACCACAGTCAAATCGGGATTTGCCAGTTTAATGCCGGTTGCCAAGGGCAATACCCTGCCGTGGATACCGTGAAATCCGTTTACGTTCACGTAGTTAACCATCTTCCCATGGCAACCTATGCCCGACACGAGCACGACTTGATCTCTCTCGAGGCTCAACTGTACCAGAGCCCTTTTGAACCCCATCAATATTCCGAAGTTTCCGCATCCAGGGCACCAAGTGTTCTTTTTTGGTGCCTTCAGATCTTCGAGAGTTATCATTTCAGAGCACCCTCTTTATCTTTTGTGAAAGCTCTCTTGGGTTGAAGGGCCTCCCATTGTACTTCAAAATCTTGTGGTCGACAGTCGTGAGAAGGTTTTCCCTTATGAGGCTGGACAGCTGGGAGGTCTTGTTGTTTTCCACCACAACCGTCTTTTTAGCTGATTTCAGGATTCTTTGAACATTGACAACTGGAAAGGGATTCAAATATATGATTTGGAGATAGTTGATCTTCAGACCTTCCCTACTAAGAAGTTTCATGGCTTCTCTTATTGGTCCCTTTGTGGATCCCCATCCCAAAATGGTCACGTCCGCATCCCTGGGACCGTAAAGCTTGGTTGTTTCATAGTTTTCCAGTTCTTTGACGAGGGCATCCAGTTTCTTAAAGCGCTTATCAGCCATTTTTGTGGTCAACTCAGGATCATCAGTCGTGTATCCACTTTCATCGTGTTCATCAGCGTTGGTTCTGACGATGGCCCCCCTCATTCCAGGCATGGCTCTGGGTGAGACGCCATCCTCCGTGAACTTGTGCCTCTTGTATTCTTCCTCACCCACATACTCATCCTCGGTTAGTAGAAGCCCACGGTCTATCCCAATCCTGTTCTGGTCAAAGAGTTCTGCAGCCCCATGGCTCTCCACGAGGTACTTGTCCGTGATGAGGATTGCGGGTATCTGGAACTTCTCCGCCAGGTTGAAGGCCTCCATGGTCTTGTAGAAGCACTCCTCTACATCACCTGGGGCTATGACCACTCTTGGAAACTCTCCCTGAGAGGCGTGGATTGCAAATCTGAGATCTCCTTGCCCTGAATAGGTGGGGAGACCAGTGCTGGGCCCAGGTCTTTGCGCCAGCATTATCACCACGGGCGTCTCAGTCATGCCCGTCATGCCCAAGCTTTCACTCATAAGGCAGAATCCTCCTCCAGAGGTGGCTGTCATGGCCCTCACTCCGACGAACGAGGCACCGGCAACCATGTTGATGGCCGCTATCTCGCTTTCTGCCTGTATAACGATCATGCCGTATTCTCTATCGAGTGGTGCCACGAAGTGAAGCAGCGGAGTTGCTGGAGTCATAGGGTAGGCGGCATAGAACTTGCAGCCTGCCCGGATGGCGCCGAGACCCACAGCCTCATTTCCGGTGAGAAACATCTTTCGTTTTACAGGCGAGCTTGTTCTCATCAGTCGATACTCGAAGTTTCCCGCGTAGTGCTCTCGAGCATAGTCATATCCCATTTTTGCGGCCTTTACGTTTAGTTCTGCCGCTTTTGGCTTGAACGTGTCCCTTATGACCTCATTTAGAATCTCTAGATCATAGCCCAGAAGGACCATCGCAGCCCCCAGAGCCACGGTGTTCCTCATGATCAATATTCCCTTCAGTTCTTTGACTATCTCCCTCAAAGGCACTGAGTATAGTTTTAGGTCGTCTCTGCTCAGTTCTTCGTCGCTTAGAGCTATCTCTTCCCCGTCGTACACTATGCCTCCGCCCGGGACAAGCCCGTCTTTATGGAGAAGAATGGTCTCTTTGTTTAGCGCCAAAAGCAGATCGATAGTGTCAGCTTGAGAGTAAATCTCTTCAGCGTCCGCTCTCGCAATGTAGAAGTTGTGCCCCCCTCTTATGAGGGATTGGTAGTCGTTGGTGCCGAAGACGCATAGTCCACCCCTTAAGCAGGACTTAGCAAAGAGGAAGCCAGAACGGGTTATTCCAGCTCCGGCCTCTCCCCCGACCATCACAGAGATCTTATTTATAATCACGCTATCCACCATAGGCCTAGATGAGTTTCTCTCCGGTCTCCACGTTTACGATATGTATGGCTATAAAGGGACAGGCTTCAGCTGCTTCTCTGACGCATTCCAGTTCGTCCAGTTCCAATATTTCTGCAACGACTTCATTTTCTTTCACAATTTTCTTAGATCCTTCAATGGTAGATTTTCCATCGACATCCGAGAGCTGGAAGAACTGTGGACATAATTCAACACATGCCCCGAACCCTTGACAAGCCTTTTTGTCTAATTCCACTCTGAATTTACCCATACAATTCACCCCTTATTTTCGTCATTCTCATCTAACTATCAACACAGAACATTTTGCATGGTGACTAACGTCGTCGCTCACGCTGCCGAGAAAGAACCGTTTTACGCTGCTTAGTCCTCTGCTTCCAACAACTATAAGGTCATAGTTCTCCTTTTCTGCAACTTCAATAATAGTTTCTGCAAGGTTACCGAATTCCAACTGCGTGTTGAATTCTACTCCTTCAACCTTAGCCGTTGCACCAGACAAAACGCGCTCTCCGATTTCCCTTGCAATCTCAGGCTTCAAACCAAATATTTTGGATTCTTGAACATTTACCAATGTTAACTTCGCTTTATGCTTCTTAGCCAGTTGAACAGCATATTCAAGGGCTTTCTCAGCACTTTCAGAACCGTCGATGGCTACAAGGATTTTCGACAGTTTGGTCTTTTGTTTAACTATGAGAACTGGGCCTTCAGCGTGGCGGGAGACTTTCTCGGCGACGCTTCCCAAGGAGAAAACTTCGGCTTCGGTTTCTCCACGATTACCTATCGCTATTAAATCATATTTCTCATCTTTAGCTACACGTAGAATTGTTTCAGCCGGGTTCCCGTATTCAACGAGTCTAGCGTCGACCTCTACGCCTTCTTCCTTGAACAATGTTTCAGCTTCCCAAAGGATCTTCCTTCCTGCTTGTGAGAACCAATTTGTGATTTCAGCGAGGACTGGGGAAGGAATCTGATAATCTAACTTCCTTGCTGCTTGCATGAGCTCATGAGAGACTACGTGGATCACCGTAACCTTCGATTTGAAGTTCTTGGCGATGACAGCAGCAAGTTCTTCTGCATGGAGACATGGATGGGAGCCATCAACTGGCACAAGTATCTTTCTGAAGTAGGATTCACTCTTCATTTCATCCACTCTTCAAAATAGCCATTTTTACTATTCTTATTTTCCAGCTATCTTTTTTGCTACCTCAGCAACTCTTCTTCCTAAAGTTTTGGCTATCTCTAAATCGTTTTCTGTGGGAGGTCTATCTGCGTTGGGTCCTGAGACGGATGAGGCTCCATAGGGACTTCCTCCTCCGGTTTCCAAGGAGAACAGTCGTTGTTCGGAGTAGGGTATTCCCACAATTATCATGCCAAGATGAAGCAAGGGAATCATCGAAGTTATTATGGTGGTCTCCTGCCCGCCGTGAAGAGTACTTGTGCTGGTGAAGACTCCTGCAACCTTGTTGATGAGTTTTCCTTCGGCCCACAACCTTCCAGTTTTGTCGATGAATTGTTTCATTTGGGCGCTCATGTTCCCATATCTAGTTGGCGTGCCGAATACGATGCCCTCGGCTTCCACCAAGTCCTCATTTGTCGCAATGGGGATGTCCGCCAACTCCTCTTTAACTCGTTTCATCCTTTCATTGGCATCGATAATTTCCTTTGGCACCAGTTCCTCAACTTTTCTAAGGGAAACATCTACATTTTCGACTTGTCGCGCTCCTTCGGCGACTGCTTTCGCTAATTTAGCCACATTTCCATACATGCTATAAAAGACAACCAACACTTTGATTCTTTCTTCAACTTTGACACTCATTTCAATTCCCTCTCATTACTTTTAAAGCTCTTGCGCGCGCAGTCTTTTGATTTGGATGTAGAAACTTTTAAATGTGTGTGACTGTGGCACAACAGCAACATAATCTTAAGTATTTGATACGCGCGCATTTTGTGGGAGTGATGTTATGGATAAATTTGAGCAAATTATGCGGCAAATGGCGGAAATTACTGAAGAAGATAGGATGAATATGATTGAATCGAGAAAGATGCTTTGCATTTGTGGCGGTTGTCCCACATATACTGACTGTGCAAGAGAAAATAAGGAGTTGTTGTTTTGTGGCTTAGGCAAAAGCCCAACCTGTATTACGGATGAAGGTTGCATTTGTCCAGAGTGTCCACTTACCGAGCAGATGGGACTTAAGCATCAGTTTTTCTGCACAAGAGGATCTGAAAAGGAACAAAGAGGAATGTAACTCTCGCGCGCGCAAGTGACAATTACGATAAACTATTTTAAGCAAATAAATCTTAGAAAGAACTATGATTTCGATCATAGGTGCAGGAAAGGTAGGAACCGCTTCTGCATTCAATATCCTAAGATTTAGGATAAGCGACATTGTTCTGATAGACATTGCCAAAGATTTGGCTAAAGGCGAGGCATTAGATATGATGCAAGCCGCGCCCGCAATAGAGTTTGATGGAAAAGTTAAGGGAACCAATGATTTCAGTGAAATGGAAGGCTCAGAAGTCGTGGTTATTGTTGCGGGTGCCGGAAGAAAACATGGAATGACACGTTTTGACCTTATGAACGTGAATTCCAAAATAGTGAAATCTATAGTAAAAGAGGTTGTGAGATACGCTCCCAAATGCAAGCTCATGGTTGTGACGAATCCTGTCGACATAATGACTTACATAGCTTACAAAGAATCAGGCTTTAAGAGGAACAGAGTTTTTGGGATGGGAAACACTCTTGACACTATGCGCTTCAGATCTTACATAGCAACTGAATTAAACGTTTCTAGAGAGGATATCCGTGCCTTGGTCATAGGAGAGCATGGGGATTCCATGGTGCCCCTCGTGGATTATGCTACTGTTTCTGGAATACCAATAAAGGATTTGTTTGAAGAAAAGCAGATTGAGAAAATGGTGAGCTTGACAAGAACCTCTGGTGCTGATGTCATAAAACTAAAGGGAGCTACAACCTATGCACCAGCAGTCGTTATAGCTATCATGGTTGACGCTGTTTTGAGGGGTAGAAATAGAGTAATGAGCGTTTCCACTTTTCTACAGGGCGAATATGGTTTTTCAGATATTTCCATTGGTGTGCCCGTGATTCTCGGAAAAAATGGCGTTAAGAGAATTTTGGAACTTAAGTTAAGCCCCGAAGCTAAGAAACAGTTTGAGAAGTCGGTTTCAATCATAAAGGACATGATAAATAAACTGGAAGATAATCCAGCGCAAATTTT
>JREQ01000882.1_pt1 | contig 26637 bp, 26 predicted proteins | sample 210151 | NCBI WGS metagenome assembly JREQ01 (sample SAMN03019617, study PRJNA260268) | marine sediment metagenome | biome: Marine; feature: Sediment; material: Clay; isolation source: clay from marine sediments 31 meters below sea floor depth collected from... | place: New Zealand: Canterbury... | reverse complement strand
CAGGAAAATCCCTGTATAGGATGAGTAAGATAGTAGTATCCTCCTCCCCTGCCCTTTTCTTAAGAAGCAAAGACTATCAAGTATACCAATAAATTGACCAAAAGATTATAATAGTCTATAATTTGCTGCAAAGGCACCCTCAATGCATGAGAGTTGCGGTATCTTTGGAGTTTATGCTCACAGAATAGACATAGCTCGTCTCATCTTCTTCGGACTCTTTGCTCTCCAGCACCGCGGTCAAGAAAGCGCTGGCATCGCTGTCAGCAATGGTAGTGAAATAAAAATACACACCAAAATGGGGCTAGTTTCCCAGGCGTTCACAGAAAGTAACCTTGCTCAACTCAAAGGATATATTGGCATCGGGCACAACCGCTACTCTACTGCAGGCTCAAGCAAACCAGCCAATGCCCAACCTATTATAGCGAAATCAGAAGGGTTGACCCTTGCTTTAGCGCATAATGGTAATATTCTCAATGCTAAGTTACTCCGTGACGAGCTTCACGTGGATGGCTATAGCTTCCATACCTCCAGTGATTCCGAAGTCATCGCCAACCTAATTTTGGCCTCTCCGGGCAAAAGCTGGGAGGAAAGAATTAGACACGCTATGTACCGCCTCCAAGGAGCTTATTCGCTGGTAATCATGACCCAGAATAAGCTCATTGGGGTTCGTGACCCTATGGGTGTTCGCCCACTCTGTTTGGGAACTGTTGATAGCGGCTGGGTAATCGCCTCGGAAAGCTGCGCCCTAGACCACATAGGCGCCCAGTTCACCAGGGAAATCAAACCTGGGGAAATTGTGGTTATCAATGCCGATGGAGTAAAGAGTTTTAAGGGCAAGAATGATAAAAAGGCTTTATGCATTTTCGAATATATTTATTTCGCCCGCCCTGACAGCATCATCCAAGGTAAACTACTTTACCCAGCAAGGCAAGCCATGGGTGAAATGTTAGCTCAAGAATACCCTGTTGAGGCTGATTTGGTCATGGGTATTCCCGACTCAGCTACTGCTGCTGGCATTGGCTATTCTCATGCTTCAGGCATCCCATATTGTGAGGGCTTACTTAAGAACCGCTATGTGGGACGCACCTTTATTGAGCCTGATCAAAGGCTGAGAGAGCTTGGCGTTCAGTTAAAATTCAATCCCCTCTCCCGGATAATCTCTGGAAAAAGATTGGTGGTCGTTGATGACAGTATCGTTCGCGGTACCACCACCCCTCGGGTAGTCAATCTACTAAGGAAAGCCGGTGCTAAAGAGGTACATCTTCGTATTTGTGCTCCTCCTATTCGCCATCCCTGCTTCTTAGGTGTGGATATGGCCAGCGAGTGGGAACTCATCGCTGCTAGAAAGACTACCCCGGAAATCAGGGATTATCTCGGTGCTGACTCACTCGGTTACCTTAGCCTCAATGGCTTAATTCGAGCTGTTGATCTGCCCAGAGAGATTTTTTGCCTGGCTTGCTTCACTGGAGACTATCCCATTCCGGTGCAGATGGGAATGGATAAGCTAGCCCTGGAAAGGATGCCTGAAGAGGAACCTATTGGAAGCCAGAAGTAAGCCAACCTATGCTCTCGCCGGCGTCAATATTGAGGCGGCTGATAAGATAAAAGAATTAATCGCCAGGCAAGCTCAATCTACCTTTCGCCCTCAAGTCCTCAATTTCGGCTCCTTTGGCAGCATGTTCCAAATTAAAGGATATGATGAGCCTGTTTTAGTCTCCAGCGTAGATGGAGTAGGCACTAAGCTTAAAATCGCTTCACTCCTAGATAAGAATGATACTGTGGGCATGGATATCGTCAACCATTGTGTTAACGACATTCTCTGCTGTGGTGCCGAGCCACTTTTCTTCCTCGACTATATTGCCATGGGCAAACTTGTGCCCCAACAAATAGAGGCTGTCGTTACAGGCATAGCCCAAGCTTGTCAGGAAATTGGCTGCTCATTAATCGGCGGCGAGACTGCCGAGATGCCCGGCATTTACTCCCAAGGGAGCTATGATTTGGTTGGCTTTATTGTTGGAGTGGTAGAAAGAAAAAATATCATTGATGGCAGTTCCATAAACGCAGGCGATGTAATTCTTGGCTTGCCATCCTCTGGTTTACATACCAACGGCTACTCGTTAGTGCGAAGAGTTTTTAGAATAGAGGATAACCCCTCCTGCCTAAATAACTTTTATCCCGAGCTGGGGAAAAGCTTGGGCGAGGAATTGCTCCAAGTCCACCGCTGCTATTATCCTGAGCTTAAACCAGTCTTACCTTGGGTCAAAGGCTTAGCTCATATTACTGGAGGGGGGCTTATGGGGAATGTGCCCCGCATTCTACCTCAAGGCCTTGCTGCCCATCTGCACAAAGGTTCTTGGAATATACCCCCTATCTTCAAACTTATTCAGAAGCAGGGAAATATTGACGAGGCAGAAATGTATCGCGTGTTCAACATGGGGATAGGCATGACCATTGTGTGCTCAGCACAGCAAGTAACCAAATTGACTGCTGCTTTACCCCAAGCCAAGGTTATTGGTGAGGTAGTCAAGGTAGAGGGTGAGGAAAGAGTAATAATAGGTTAAGGAAGTATCATGCGTGCTATCATAAGCGTTTCCAATAAGTCAGGTGTAGCTGATTTCGCTCAAGGTTTGCAGGAGCTAGGCATCGAGATTTTCAGCACCGGCGGCACTAAGAAGTCACTGGAGGGGGCTGGAATAAAAGTCCACAGCATCTCGGAGCTTACCGGATTCCCCGAAATCCTTGATGGCAGAGTAAAGACGCTTCACCCTGCAGTCCACGGCGGCATTCTGGCAAGGCGCGACCTGCCTCAACACTTAGCTGAGCTAGCTAAAAACCATATCGAAACTATTGACATGGTTGTAGTAAATCTTTACCCCTTCATTGAGACAGTGACCCAAGGCGAAGTTTCTTTGGACGAAGCGTTAGAGAACATCGATATCGGTGGCCCAACTATGATCCGCTCAGCAGCCAAGAATTTCCCCTCAGTCCTGGTAATTGTCGACCCTGAGGATTACGACCCCATTCTGCAAAAGCTACGCCAGGGCAGTGTAGATTTAGCAGAAAGAAAAAAATTAGCCCATAAAGCTTTCCAGCATGTGGCTATCTATGATACTGCCATCGCTCAATACCTCAGTGAAGAAACTTTCCCGGAAGAAATGACTATAGCATTGAAGAAAGCGTATGGCCTTCGTTATGGTGAGAACCCTCACCAAAAAGCCGCCTTTTATCTAGAGCAAAATGTGAGGCAACCACGAGCTGGCTTAGCTTCACTAAAACAAATTAGCGGCCCTGAAATCTCCTTTAATAACCTTCTTGATTTTGATGCTGCCTTAAATATTCTGAGCAACTTTACTACTCCCAGTGTGGCCATAATGAAACATACCAATTCCTGTGGGCTTGCCAGCCATGCTAATTTAGCTGAGGCTTACCGAAGAGCTTTGGCCGGAGACCCTGTAGCTGCCTTTGGTGGTGTAGTTGCTAGTAACCAAGTTATAGATTTAGCCACTGCCCGAGAAATAGACCAAACTCACTACGATGCTATCATCGCCCCAGAATATGAAGAGGAAGCCCTGGAGCTATTAGGGCGTAAAAAGAGCTTACGCTTGGTTAGAATAACAGTGCCAAGCTTAAATAACCAGCGCCTCGATTTCCGCTATGTCCAAGGCGGCTTTTTGATTCAAACACCAGACTTCTTCAGCGAGTCAGAGCTTCAACCTCGCACAGTTACCAATCGCCAACCTACAGAGCAAGAACTATCAGACTTGCTTTTCGCCTGGAAAGCAGTCAAAGGGGTAAAGTCCAATGCCATAGTTATTGCTAAGGACAAAACATTATTAGGCATGGGAGCAGGACAACCATCTCGTGTGGTAAGTGTTGAGCTGGCTTTAAAGAGAGCTGGCGAGCAAGTCAAGGGTAGTGTTCTCGCCTCAGATGCCTTCTTCCCTTTCGCCGATGGTCCTGAATTAGCCATTAGCCACGGAGTTACTGCCATTATCCAGCCCGGAGGCTCTGTAAGGGATAAAGAGGTAATCGCCGTAGCCAATAAATATGATGTAGCTATGGTATTCACCGGTATCCGCCATTTCAGACACTGAATTTGAACGGAGTATTGATAATGGAACCGATGCTAGCGATAAACGGGAGGAGGCATCATCACCACAACCATCTCTGCCTTTCGCTAGCGCTTGGAAAGAAAGCCCTGGACGTCTTATAATTAGCGGAAGACTATGGCTAGGGTAGTACTTGTATCAGACATGTTACGCGGGTTTTTCGAGGAAGGTTATCCACTTTACTGTGGCGTCGACGCCCGAAGTATCATACCCAATGTCAAGAAACTGCTGGAGCGAGAGTTAGAGCAGAACTCGAAAATCTTCTACCTGTGTGACCACCATGCATCCGATGACCCAGAATTCAGAATGTTCCCGCCGCATTGTATTGAAGGTACCGCTGAAGCTGAAATCATACCTGAACTTTCCCCATATCCTGGTGAAATAATACCAAAAAGAACTTTTAGCAGTTTCTATGATACTCTTCTGGAAAAGAAACTAGAGGCACTCAAGCCCGAAACCATAGTCGTCTGTGGTGTATGCACCCATATTTGTGTTCTGCAGACAGTAATTGATGCCAGAAACAGGGGCTACGAAGTTGAAATCCCCGTCGATTGTGTTGCTTCCTTCGACAATAGGGCTCATCTCTTCGCCCTGGACTATATGGAAAAGGTACTCGGTGCCAAGCTTATCAAACCTACAGTCAAGGTGCCTGAGCCTCGTTTCGAAATCCCTGACTCATGGCTAAGCGGGGAAACTAGCGATATTTACTTCCCTCGCACAGTGGAGATACTTAAAAGGGAGGGTATCAATCCTGTAGCCACTATGGAGGTATTCCCCAGACAAGCCGGTATCCTCTGTGGTATAGAAGAGGTTAAAGCCCTACTAGAAAAGGTGCTTCCGGAGGATAAACGTGAAGTTTGGGCACTAGCAGAAGGCGAATCTTTTGACAAAAAAGAAGTAGTCCTACGCATAAAAGCCCCCTACCAAAGCTATGGAACTTATGAAACTACCTATCTGGGCATTCTTGCCCATTGCAGTGGCTGGGCCACTGCTGCTCGAGAATGTGTTGATGCTGCTCAGGGCATTCCTGTTATTAGTTTTGGCGCCCGTCATGTCCACCCTTCCGTAGTCGGTATCATGGAGTACTCCGCTATCGTAGGGGGCTGTGGTGGCTGTGCCAGCACAGTTGGTGCCAAGCTTGCTGGCATGAAACCCATCGGCACCATACCTCATGCCCTCATCATTATTTTGGACAGCACCGCCAAAGCTACTCTCGCCTTTGATAAACATATGCCTCCTGAAGTGCCACGTATTGCCCTGGTGGATACTTTTGAGGATGAGGTAAGAGAAAGTGTCGCGGTGGCTAAAACAATGCAGGGAAGGTTACAAGGTGTAAGGTTAGACACTCCCTCGGAAAGAGGCAGGGTTACTGCCGATTTAGTCAAAGAAGTGAGAGCTTGGCTAGACCTTGAGGGATTTAAAGAGGTGAAGATTGTCGTCAGTGGCGGATTTAATCCAGAGCGCATCAGACAGTTTATCAGCCAAAGGGCACCCGTGGATATCTTCGCTGTTGGCAGCTATATCAGCGATGCCCAGCCTATCGATTTCAGCGCAGACCTTCACGAGGTAGAAGGCAAGCCCATCGCCAAAAGAGGCAGAATGCCCGGCACCACCCCCAACCCCAGGCTGAAAAGGGTGATGTAAAAAACCGCTGAGAAAAGATCAACAACATGGCTGAAGCTGTAATAACGTTGGATAATGTCACCAAAATCCTAGCGGGTCGTCAGATTCTCAAGAATATTAGCTTTGTTGTGGAGCAGGGAGATATATTTGGCTACCTCGGACCCAACGGAGCAGGCAAGACTACCACTATCAGGGTCATCCTGGGACTTTTTCCACCCAATTCAGGCAAGGCATTTATTCTAGGCAAGAATGTCGGGGGTGATGATGCCAGAGAAAAGGTTGGCTTTGTTCTCGAGGCTGATGGACTGTATGACAATATGGCCGCTTACGAAAATCTGGGTTACTATTGCCAGATTTATGGCATGCCCTCAGCTTTGAAAAGCAAAAGAATAGATGAAATGCTGGAGCTAGTGGAACTAAGCGACAGAGCAGGAGATAAAGTATCCTCTTATTCCAAGGGAATGAGGCAGAAGCTAGCGCTAGCACGGTCTATGCTTCATGAGCCTGACCTCCTCATCTTCGATGAGCCCACCGCTGGCGTTGACCCTACAGGGCAGATAGAGGTGAGACAAATCATTCTTAACTTAGCACAGAGAGGTAAGACCATTTTCCTAAGCTCTCACAACCTGGATGAAGTGCAGCGAATTTGCAACCGCATTGCTCTAATAGACCAAGGGGAAATAAAGCTCTATGGCGAGCTAGAGAAATTGAGAAGGGATATGGGCAGAAGAGAGGTAATCATAGAAACCGGGATAACAACTACGGAAGAAGCCAGGTTACTCGATGGGCTTGTGGCTGAGCTTGAAGCCTTGCCTTATGTGACAAGCTGCTGCAAGGAAGCTCAAAAACTGCGTCTCCAGCTTGATGGCCGGGGCGATGTCTCTGAAATAGTAGCCATGCTCTCCCAGAAGAGCATAGGCGTAGAGGAGGTCAGAAAGGGCGAAATATCCCTGGAGGAAATTTACGCCAAGGTGACAAAGGGAAGGGAATGATGAAAAAGATAATGGTGATTATGAAAAAGGATTTGAGGGAAACCCTGCGCACTAAGGCTTTCTATGGCAGCATGGGGATAGTCATATTTGTCCTGGTGGCGCTAGCCGCGGGTCTTGGAAGGAACATCGACGCCGTAATAGAACAAGAAACATCGCTAGCGGAAATAGTCTCGGCTATTCAACCTCTTGTGAGCACTACCGCCTTCACGCTCTCCCTTATGCTTATGCTACTGTTCTGCATGTATACCAACGCCTATACTCTTACTATGGAGAAAGTGAAGCGCTCCATAGAGTCTTTACTGTGCACACCTCTCAGCCTGAGGCAAATTTGCCTGGGAAAAAGTTTGGCAGTATTTCTGCCCAGTGTGATTTTAGGTCTGGTGTTCACCTTTAGTGGCACAGTTGGCATAAATCAATTCTTCATAGTTCCTAAGTTAGGGCACTTTATTATGCCTGGTGCAGCTCCATTGGTGGCAATTCTGGTAGCTGTGCCGCTTATCGTCTTTTCCTTTGCCTCTCTGATGATAACGCTACAGCTTATCATCACCAATATACACTGGATCAATGCTGCCCTCATAGGGCTGGTAATTGCTGTTATGTTTGGACTTTCCCCTCCCGTTTTGAAGTTTGGCTCTGCATCATGGAGCATTGTTTTTATCTCCCTAGGAGTTGCCGCTGTCTTAGCCCTAGTGACAATTTACCTCTCCCGCTTGGTCACCAAGGAACGGATAGTTTTGAGCAGTAAAGGATAAAAACAAACTGAGGTGGGAAAAATGAAAATGGAGGAAATAAGGATTCGAGACAGAACACGGATGCGGGGATTGAAAAACAAGGGTCTAATAGAAATTTCCCAAGACCCTAAGACAGGGGATTTCGTTCTCATTATGGGCAAGGGAATTCGCAAGAAGTGGTTACTTTTCAACTTGCCGGAAGGGATGTGGAGAGCCAGGTGCTCAAAAGAGGAAGTCTTGGATGTAGTGAAGAATTTCTTAGCTGAGAAAATTTTAGGAGATTGAGGTCATAGGAGGTTAAGAACAATGACAACAGAGAAGTTCACTGTGGACGGAAGTCAACTGGTTGAGAAGGTCAAGCAGCTAATACATCAGGGAAATATCAGAAGAGTTCGTATACTGCATAAAGGCCGTCCTCTGATAGATATCCCGTTAACGGTAGGCGTTCCTGTAGCTGCGGCAGCAGTCCTGGCAGCTCCAGTATTGGCTGCGCTTGGAGCAATTGCTGCTCTAGTCACTGAATGCACCATTGAAGTGGAAAGGGTGGACGAGTAGCAGCAACATACCCCTAAATGACAGAATCCCAGATCCTTATGTAGGTCTTGGGAAAGAGACCGAGTCGGGAATATCCCTCCAAGGCTGGTTCGACGGGCATCCCTATAACCCTTACCCCTTGAAGCCGATTCCTTCTATCTCTATGAGATTGCCCCTAAGTTTTGTCTTAGCACCGAGGAATTCCTCAATCAACCATAAGTTCGTCTCTACATGTTCGGTAATGCGTGGAATTAAATATCTGGTAATCCCATCAGCCAAGCCGGCATAAATTATGAGCTGGTCTGCTATATACCTATCAACCGCGGCCCCAGTTTTAACATCCTCTACAAAGCTTTGGGCTACATACCTCCCAATGGACTCGGAGCTTCTTCCCGGCCTTCCCGCTCTATCCGAGCCAATACTGCTAGCTAAACTCGTCTTAGCATATATCGCTAGGGCAGCACCTTCCTGAAGCGAGCTCTCATCGTAAATTTCCTGGATTTCAGCCTTATAGCCATAAGAGCTTAATACCTTCTGGCATTCCTCTGCCATCCGGTGGCTCACTTTCCTTCCCTTCAAATGAGAGGAGAGAGCGATTCCTTTAATACCGAGAACCTCCCCTTGCTCAGTGAGGCTTAAAGGGTTTAATTTCTTCACCGGCTCAACTTCAATTTCTATAATCCCGCCTCCTCGTGGCACGTAGCCAGGGCGAACTATCTCAAGCTCAGCATGAATTCCCATCTGTTCCAAAATTGGAAGCAAGACAAACTTCATATGATAGGTAGAGGGGGCAAAATCCTGGAATAGTCCGCCTTCAAGCCTAAATTTGGAAGGCTTTCCCGCAAAGCAGGCTAAAGGCAGAAGAGTTTGTGCCATCATTGTGGTTGACCCTGCTGTCCCTATATCCCAGTGATACTCCCCTCCTTTAAACCTTTCCTTCGGAGCATAGGTAATCTCCTTAGAGCCCACCACGGCATTACCCACCGCACCGTGGCACATCTCCTGGCAGGCCTGTATAACCTTGAGGTGTTGCGCTCTTAATCCCGGTTTCTTCCTCTTCGCCCTGATATTTTCTATCTTTATTTCCTTCCCGAGCAGGCTAGCAAGGGCCACAGAGTAGCGGACTATAGTTCCGCTTCCTGACTTTGCACCACCGTCTATGGTCATCATATGCTCTCGTCTCCCGGCCTTTGAAAAAGGATGTACCATTTTATACCTCTATGTGTGTTATGCGCTAAAATACAGTTTGTGCCCTTTAATGATAAGATTTCTGAAGGGGAGGCAAAGGATGGGAATAAGACTTTTTAAAGAGCCTGAGCTGGAAAAACCTGACCTGATTTGCGGCTGGCCAGGGATTGGGAATATCGGGCTAATTGCTGTTGATACCTTGAAGGGGGTGCTGGTAGCAGAAGAGTTTGGAGAAATAGAACCCTGGGACTTTTTCTATCCCAAGAAGGTCTCCATCAGGGACGGTTTGCTCGAAAGCTTAGAATTCCCCAGCAACAAATTTTATTATCAGCGGCTGGAAAGAAAAGATTTAATATTTTTCCTCGGAGAAAAACAGCCAACCGAGGGGGAGAGAACCTATGCCACAGGAGAAAAGGCTTACCAGATGGCCAATCTAGTTTTAGATGTAGCGGAAAGGTTTGGCTGCCAGAGAGTTTATACTTCGGGTGCCTGTGTTTCACCCATTCACCATACTGTGAAACCAAGAGTTGTTTCAGTGGTAAGTTTTGAGAAGTTAGTATCAGAGGTAACAAGGTATCAAAATACAATTTTAATAAGCGAAATAGGAGGCAGAGAAGGTGAAGGGGTTATTACCGGATTAAATGGTCTTTTGCTGGCAGTGGCTAAGAAGAGGGGGTTGGAAAGTATTTGTCTCATGGGAGAGATACCAGATTGGCTTTCTGGTTCTCCCTTCCCTTATCCCAAGGCCTCAAAGTCAGTGCTCGAGGTTTTTGCTGATATTCTGGGAATTAGGGTTGATTTTGGCTTTCTCGATAGGATGGTTGCCCAGATAGAAGAGATTGTTGAGAGGCTCTATGAAGGATTCCCCCCAGAAATAAAGGAGCGATATGATGAAAGAAAATTTGTTGCCCAAGCTAAGCCAAGAGGAATAACTGAAGAGGATGCCAAATGGATTAAAGAACATATCGATGAATTTTTTAAGAAAAGGGGTGAACAGGGTGGACAAAGCTCTGTTTGAGATCTACCAGTCTCCCCAGCTTCGAAATCCATCTTTGATCGTCGGTTGGCAAACTCGCGATGTTGGGAAGTTGAGCTTTAAGATTATCCATTTTTTGAATGAGAAACTGGGGGGGCAGAAAATCGCTGAAATCAAGCCCTCAGGCTTTTTCCTTTTAGGAGGAGCGGCGTTCAAAGATAACTTGATCCAGGTTCCAGAGAGCAAATTCTGTGCTTGCCAGAAAAGCGACCTCCTGATTTTTCAAAGCAAGGAGCCTAAATACGAATGGTATAATTTTTTAAACGGCCTCCTGGATTTTGCTCAACATTATTGTCATATCAAAGAGCTATATACCATCAGCGCGAGGCCCTCTCTTAGCGCCCATACTACTCCTCGGGGAATACTGGCAGTTTACAATCAGCCAGAATTTCAAAAAGCACTCCAGGGCTATGGACTAGAAGACATGACCTGGGAAGGGCCACCAGCTACAAGCAGCTACCTCCTATGGCTAGCTGAAAGGAGAGGCATTCCCGGGGTAAGCCTTTGGCCCGAGATACCGTTTTACCTCGCTGCCGGAGAAGACCCCGCGGCAATAAAGCTCACCCTTTCCTTCCTGGATAGCAGATTTAGCCTGGGGCTGGATTTGGGTGAACTTGACTCGGATATCGGAAATCAGAATGAGAAAATAGCCCAGCTAAGAGAGGAAGACGCTGAAATCAATGAATATATCAACCGCCTGGAAAGCGGACTCAGTTTAAACGAAGAAGAGCAACTAAGATTAGCTAGAGAGGTATATGAAATTCTCGAACCTGACTCACAGTGACTTTTTTCTGCAATCAACGAGTGAAAATGACAACACAGCCGCCGCGTTGGGGGTCTGGTTCAACCGTGTAATCACCCATGAGAGCCTTTACCGAAGCCCAATCTGGCGAATTCTCCTTGATCAAGAGCGCCGCCAGAAGCTCTCCATCGTTTGCATCATTCGCATTTCTTAACCACAAACGGAGCTCATCCCGTGAAGAGGATTTCTCTTGCTTTTTCCTTTTTCCAAACAATATTCCCATTTTATTCACCCCCCAAAGTTTATACGACCAATTTTGCCCAACGGTATCCGTGTAAAAGAAGTTTTTTGCGAAGCAAAAATTTAGGTAAGTGCCGCAAGGCACGAACCTTTTATGCTATGTTACATGAAGTGAGTCGTTTTTCCACTTTTATACCTCAAAGACATTTATGACCTCTTCACCAAGCATATCAATAATTTTTACTGCTATTCTGGTTTTAGAGGACGGGGTTTCAATTTCATACTTGCCTTTGACCAAATCGTCTTTTCTTTGAGGAACATCGGAACAAACAATATGGAAGGTTTTGCCATCATAATTGTTATCAATTAAAACAGTATCAATCATGCATCTAAAATCAGGGATTTTTACTTTAAAGAGTTTATTGTCAATGTTAAGACGCTGAATTATGGTAGGTGAGATAAAATCTTGGATTTCTATTCTCGCTTTGTTTTTATCAATCCTTTTAACCTTTATTTTTGCCTCCGCTGGTTTGTGGATTAAGAAATTACCATATTTTTTATCTGTTTTAAGTTCAATTACTTTAATCTTATTTACGGGATGTTTCTTATTCCAGTCATCAATCCATGGGTCAATGGCTAATTCCTTACCAAGACAGACAAGAGTTATATCTCTGTCTTCATCCGGTCTTTTCTTTAATTCGTCTTGAAGAAGTTGTAAATCTAAAAGTGTTAAAGGGTGATTAAAGTCAATAATTTTTACCAGATTTTTCCCTAAGTATCCATCAAAAAAGGTATCGGTTCTTATCCTTTGAATTCCGATATACCGGACGGCAAGTTCTATTGCGTCTGTTTTCAGAAGTTGCAAATCATAGTCATTGACTTTATAAATACCAAAAGAGTAGTTGCCTGATTTATCAGGCTTTTTAATTTGTTCGCATATTATTTTTTGTAATTCTCTGCTCGTTAAATGGATTGCTCCTTTGTTTATATCACACCCAATCCATCGCCTGCCCAATTTTTGCGCAATAGTAGCAGAAGTTCCTGAGCCGATGAAGCAATCAAGGACAAGGCTATTACGGCAAGAAGAGGTAGCGATGAAAATTTCCAATAAATCGGGAGGTTTCTGGGTCTCGAAGCCCGTACGCTCTGTAGCGGTAGATGCCATGACCGCTACATGACTTATAACGTCGTCAATTCTTTTGCCCTCTTCTTTGGGATAAGTCTTCCCATAATAAATTGTGCCGTCGGTTTTCCTTCTTTTTATCAATGCGTATCTTTTCCCATATTCATCCACCTTGTTGTAACGCTTTAAATCTTCATCTCTGTATGGTTGTCCTACCTGATTCCAAATATAGCCTTCGCCTTTGGAATACCAAAAAATGACATCATGCGCATGCTGGTAAATGTTTTTTGATTCTGTGCCTCTAAAGCCCTTATTCCACACAATTTCATTCCTGAAATTCCCCCGTCCAAAAATCTCGTCCATAACTAATTTCACGTAATGTCCAACATGCCAATCTAAATGAATGTAGATACTTCCTGCTTCAGATAGAAGCTCTTTCATTAGCATTAGTCTCTCGTACATGAACTGTAGGTAACTATCGTTGTTCCATATGTCCTTGTACATAACTTGTTGAAGTAGCGATGCCTCGTCGAGTTGTAGGGTCTCCAGTTTCTTCATGCCTCTTAACTGAACCTTTCTCACATAGTCAGCCCCACTCATAAACGGTGGATCAATGTAAACTAAATCAATCTTCCCTCTAAATCCTAACTCCAAAAGTGTTGCCAAAACATCTTTATTGTCTCCATGAAATAAAAGGTTTTGCCAGTTGTCCTTTAATTCATCATAGGTTGGCGTTTCAATAACTTGCCCATTATTTAATGGGTCAAAGACTTCTATTAACTGAGTAGGAAAGCCTTTTACATAATCTAAGGGTTTTTTGCCCACCCAGTGAAGCATCGGTCTTCCTTTGGCGGGTGTGATTTTGATTTTATTTTCGGGCATCTTTGCCTCCCACCTTTAAATTAAAATGGTAAGTCTGCATCTTCAGAGTAGTTAAATTCCTCCTCTTCCACATCCTGTGTTTTTAAAACACTACCAATCTCTTTAGGTAAGGTTATTATTTTTTCCTTGATTTCATATACCCATACGGGAACAGATTTATCATTATTTTCTATTTGCTCTTTTATTTTTAGAAAGAGTTTTAAACCTTTTGGTGAATTGTCAGGGTTGTCAGAGTTATATACGGCCTCAAATCCAGTCTCTTGCAGAGCATGGTTAAAATCATACTTAAATCCTAAATAATTTTCATGAACTTCACCATCAGGGAAGTCTTTGATTTCAGTTTCTCCCGTTATGTCAAATAACTCATTGTTTATTCTTTTCTGTTCTTCTTCATTTTCTTTATCCTTATCGCCATCGAAGATTACAAAACAAGGAATGCCAAACTCGGAGTATAACCTATAAAATCTATCCAATTCATTTTTACTTCCGCATTTTACAGTAGTTATTTTTTCTTTAATATAATCAAAACCTATGTTTTCAAAGAAATACGGCAGTATCAAGGCCTCTGATCCACCTTCAACAAGAATAACCTTTTTAGCAAAAAAACCTTCTAATGAAGATAGGCTATCTGCAGTTTGTTCATAAGCATTTTTATAGTGTAATTTCAGTGTATCTTGATCAGAATCGACATTCTTACGGATTTTTAAATCCTTGATGAATTCATCTACATTTGCATTTCTAATATAGCTTCCCTTTTCGTTACTTTTTCTTACAGTGAAAATTTCATCAAAATTCTCCAAGGATATTAAGTATGGAGAATGAGCTATGTAAAATATTTGGATGTCGTTTTCCTCAGCAAGTTCCCGCAAGATTTTATAAAAATTTCTTTGAGCTTGGGGGTGTAAAAATAATTCAGGTTCATCTATAAGAATAGGGTTACCTCCACCCAACTTTATTTCTGAATAAGCTCTTAAGATTGCTATTGTAATGGAAGCTTGGGCGCCTGTTCCCAGTTGAGAGGCTTGAAATGTTAACCCTATATCTGGCTCACGAACTAATATTTGTAATGTTTTGTAAAAATTCCAAGGGTCGTACAGGTTAAAATTTAGTTGAAAATCACCCGGTTTCATATTCATTTGCTTTGCACTTTCTTCTTGTAATATGCTTGTAAATTTTTTCATAATCTCAGTTCCATCTTCATCTTTTACTGAAAAAAGCAATTCGTCCCTTATTCTATCCAGTTCTTTCTTTAATTTTTCAGACTTTTTTATCCCTTCAATTCCTGTGGTTTCTTCCAAAAATCTTTTATTTACATCTAACAGTATTCTTCCTAACAAACTCCATCTATTGGAAGGTAAATAGTCAACAATTTGTCTTTCCGTTCCAACATAAGCTGAACAGAACCTTCCTCTTAAGGTGCTCAAATCTTTTTGATAACTTCCATTTTGACTAATAGAAAATTGATATTTTTCTTTTGACTCATCTAACTCTAAAAGATAATCATCTTCAAAACATAGTTGGATAAGTATCCTATTATTCTCGTCTCCCAAATAATGATCTTGTTTTGTTGTTGCATTAAAAGTTGGATAGAACGGTCCTAATAGCCAATTTATTGCTTCGAATATATTGCTTTTACCCACTCCGTTTTCCCCAATAAAAGCATTTAACTTAGGATTAGGCTTGATGTCTAATTTCTTGATGCTTTTGTAATTCTGAATATATATCCTTGTGATTTTCACGACTTACTTCCCTGCTTTATTTTTTGCTCGATATTTATATATTGCTTCTCTAACTTTACCCCAATTCTCAAAAGTTAGTTGTTCCCCTTCGGTCTCTACAATTTCATACTTCAATCTATCAGGGTTTAGCCCTTCAATCCTTCTCATCTCCTTTTCTTTCTCTTCCTCTTTGAAGCGCTCCGCTTTTACCTCAACAATTATTACCTTTCCCTTTTTCCTTCTTATTAGAAAATCAGGTGAATAGTTATGATATCTGCCATCTTTGCCTTTATATTCAAAGAGAAATTCCGTCTTATTGGGGTCATCCATCCCACCGGTATAATAGATGTCTTCAATGTCTGCCGGGTCTTCGTTCAAAATCCCAAGTAGCCCAGTAAAAAAATCCTTCTCAGGAGAAGAATCAAATTTATAGGGATTATAGTGGAAGCCGAAGTCGCTCTTAAATTTATCTTTAAACTCCTCCCACTTTAACAGGTATTTCTCCTTATCTTTATGATAGACTATCTCGGTTACATATATACTCTTGCCATCTTTTTGTTCCTTATTGAAGCCTTCGGGTCTTATGAGGGCAAGGGCAACTTCTACCTCTTCCTCTTTTACCTCATAGTTTCTTACCTTGTCTTCTATTTGCCTTTTAAGTTCAATCGCCTCGCTTTCAGGAATTTCGCCTTCGGGATATAACTCTTTTAATTTGTCATACATCAACATAAGGGGTAGGCGGTAAAGACTCGATAGTTCCACAGCAAAGGTATAACTATCCACAAAATCTTCAATAATTTCTATCTCCTCTTCTCTTACCGCAATTAAAATTCCCTTCATTTGAGGAATTTCATCAAGGCTATGGATAGTCTTTCTAAACTTCTCTTTTTCTCCTTCAATCCTCTTAAACTCTATTTGACTAATATCTAACAGCAATTCTTTGGGTAGAACTTTTTGAATCTTCTTTTTTAGTGAAACAGGTGGTATTTCTACTTTTCTTAAAATTAGTCTATCCTTTCTCATATCCTGTGGAGTCCTATTTAAATCTTCAAGAGTTTCACCATAGGTCTCTTTAAGTTGGGCGTCTAAAATTCCAACATTATCTTTGGAAAGGTATATTTTTGCCTTGTGTTTATTGCCAGGGGTTTGCCTGAGGCAGCGGGAAGCGGCTTGAAGGCAAAAGTTATTACTTGCTGTCAGTTTTCGTGCTAAGGCGGTAGAAAAGAGAGATAAGCAGTTCCATCCCTCAGTTCCTTTATTAACAAGAAGAAACATACGATAAGGTAGGTGTGGGTCATTTATTCGGTTATCAAATAAATCCTTAACCTCTTCTTTTGACTCATTATGCACTTCTAAAATGACAGACGGGTCTAAACCGAGTTCTATTAAGTTTTTCTCAACAACTGGTTTGGCATTCTTTAAATCCTCTATTTTTGGAAAATATACCGCCAGTTTAGAAGGACTGCCATCGTAGATTCTTACATCTTTATAATTCTTGAAGAAATCGGCAATAATATCTTTTAGGAAATCTTTATCGGTTACTTCGGGATAAGATACAATATTGCCCTGGACATCTTTCAATATTCCCTCTTTTATTCCTCGTGATAGACCATACCAATAAATAACATCTCTAAGGATCTGCGTTTTATAATATGGGGTTCCAGTGGTGTTTACCACAACTAAAACATTTGTCTTTTCTGACAAATAATTAACTGTTTGTCTCACTCTCTTCAGTTCTTCACCGAGTGCCAGTCCATAGGTATGGTGTGCTTCATCAGAAAAGATAGCAAGATTTGGAAGCGAGGCAATTGTTTGCAGCCTCTGATTGGCTATCGCCTCCTTTACCTCATCTTCCCTGGATGGGTCAACAAATAAATCTCTAATTAAAGATTTGGTGATTGAGTGTTTTTGTATTCTAATCTTTTCCGTATTGGTTACCACGATATTAAAACTTGAACCTTTGATTATCGGGATGTCTTTTTCACCATCACGAGTATAGGTGAATTTTGTACTAGTTATGAACTGTTTATAAAGCCTTTCAGACAATATCTTTTCATAGGGAACATCCGATAACTCTTTTAATGCTCCTAAGATGGTCTTACCTGGTGCGAATACCAGGGCATTTTTAAGAAAGTTGTCCTCCGGATATTCAAGAGCCATTGCAAATTCAGTAGCGATAATTGTACCAATCAAAATAGTCTTACCTGCTCCCATTGCTAAGGCTAAGATATAACTTGGGTAACTTAAGATAAGTGTCTCCCTAAGAGCTTCCAGTCTATATTTTCTTACAAAGGCATCCTCATTTCTTATCTTTTCAAATATTGAGTCTATCCCACCACCACTTAATAAAATATCTGTCAGGTCTTCTTGAGTGAGAGTTATACCTAATGAATTCAGCAACTCTTTGGGTTGAAACAGCTTTTTATATAAACCAAAAATATGCGGAGTTTTTTCAATAAGTCTTAAATACCAGTAAGTTTCAAGGGCTTCAAATTGTGCCTCTCGTAAGTAAGATAAGGTCTCAGTTTCAGGATTTAGATTGTAATTGAAAATCTCAGAAATAACAGGATAATCTGAGTTATAATTAGATTTCCTCCATTCAGCAACTTTTGATTTTAGTATGCTATGCAATGTCATTATAAATTACCCCATTTTTTGAAAAACCGCCATTCCATATAACGTTCCCAGCATATACGACGTTGCGACCGAAGGGAGCAATGTCATGAAGGGCAAGGGCGTTAGCCCGTAGCGTATATGCTGTGTTATATGATGTAGTCCTGGTAAGATATTTATCATGTGAATTCAGCTCCAACTGATTCCGATCTATAATTGTAGACTTTGTAGCGTTTTCTATGTTTATCAAGACAATAGCCGAGTCCCATTAGATTTTCTTTTCTCACATCTCCACTTGCAATTAGATTTCCTGCCGCTTTTTCAGAAAGTAAGATATGATTATCATTTCCAAAATCTGCAATTCGTGTGACATCTATAACGGATTGTCCAAAAAGATCTTTTCTCCCACTCAAATCCAAATAAGAGAAAAATAGTCCATACTCAATCCCTATTCTATAAGTTATGAAATCAACATATCTTAAGTATTTGTCAATGAGTTTTTCACAGAAACTAAGTGCTTTAGAAATATCCTGAGAAGGTAAACCAATTATAAAACCATCCCCTGTTCCTTTGTAAAGTGCATCTTTAAATTCTTCAGATATAATCCCGTTACAGGCGGAGTGCAATACTGAAATGTTATTAAATTGAGATATTTGGTTTTTTTCTGAGAAATCCTTGATATCAAGACAAATAATTGAAGAGTTAGTGTTTTTTGTTGGTTTCTCTAGTAGATAGATGATGTCTTCTTTATTAATTGGACGAGGATGTCCTTTTGGGCAATTGCCAATATTCCCAGATGATTGTGTTGATAAGTATGATTTAAAAGGTAATACAATTCCTCTTTCTTCATAGAAATCATCACAATCACGACAATAATAGTATTGTTTCAATTCTGTCATTTTCTTTTCTCCACGACTATTTCACCTAACTTAAGTATATACGAAATTGGCCTTTTGTTCTAATTTCGAATAATATGGCAAATGTTTCGCTTATTGCTTCTCCTCAATATGTAATCCTTCGCGTCAAAAACAGCAATGTCGTTAAGGTAATGCTGTTGTATAATATCCTCGGAACAGGATATGTCTAGCTCAGGGCAAAGAACGGGGATTGCTAATTTGCCTTTGCATTATGGCAAGGTGCCTCCGTGGTTGTTTGGGCGGATGTCCCAGCTTGCCAGGGAGATAGCCATTGTCATTGTTGACGAATTTGGTCCTGTGGAGATGCTTCGCCGCCTTTCTGACCCTTTCTGGTTCCAAGCCTTTGGCTGCGTTTTGGGCTACGATTGGCATTCCAGCGGTGTTACCACTACTGTCTGCGGCGCTTTGAAAGAAGGAATGCGAGGACTAGAGAAGGAGGTCGGTTTATTCATTGCCGGAGGCAAAGGTAAAACATCCCGAAAAACCCCGGCGCAGATAGAGAATTACGGGCACCTACTAAAGGTAAATCCATCGCCTCTAATCTATGCCAGTCGCATGTCAGCCAAAGTGGACAACTCAGCCCTTCAAGATGGCTATCAGCTCTATCACCATACTTTCTTCTTTACCAGAGACGGCTCCTGGGCAGTAATTCAGCAAGGCATGAATGAGATTAACCGCTATGCGCGGCGTTATCACTGGCTAGGAGAAAAAGTCGTTGATTTTGTTTGTGAGCCTGAGGCAGCTATTTGCTCCCAAGCTAGAGGCGAAGCACTGAACCTGGTAGCATCAGAGAGCATACAAGCGCGAAATGTCATCACTGATATTGCTGCCGAGGAAAAGCCGGAGAATATCGTAACCCGATTAAAGAAGCTAAAAACCTTAAACTTGCCCCGGCGGCCTTACATCAGCCTGGAAGACATTCATCCCGACAGACTGAGTAAGCTCTTCACCATCGCTTATGAGCATCAACCACAAAACTTTGAGTCACTGCTGGGGCTTGAAGGCATAGGACCAAAAACACTCCGTGCTTTAAGCCTTATCTCAGAATTGGTTTACGATACACCCGTTAGCCTGCGTGACCCAGCAAGCTATAGCTTTGCCCATGGTGGTAAGGATGGTCATCCCTATCCTGTGGATAGGAAGACTTACGATGCTAGCATTGAATTTCTGGCCCAGGCAGTAGATAAAGCCAAGATTGGAGATAAAGAGAAGCTTGATGCTTTCAGGCGCCTAAAGGCATGGCAATAAAAATTATAGCAAGAAGCGTGAGATTGCTTCACCAATCACCCTCACCTTAATCCTCTCCCGTCAAGGGAGAGGAAATTTGGCTCGCAGCTAACATAGTGAAGTTATTGTTACAAGGCTCTATAATACAGGGTAAACAGTAAAATGGCCGATTTTGATATCGCATTTTATGTGTCCCATATCGAGGCTAACCGGTCAGTTAAGGATGCCTTGATGCAAAAGCTAAAGACTCGCCGACCTCCATACCGCATCTCAGTAACTGACTTGATTAATTTGAAGCAGGCTTACTTTAAGAGAAAGCACCCGGAAATCGTCCCCCCTTTGGAAAAACGACAGCTTATGTGGGCTGGCACTGGATTTCATAAGCTTTTTGGCTTGGCTGTGTCAAGCGAAGAATATCTGGAACAGTCTGTGGAAACCGAGGGCATTGTAGGCAAAATTGATATCTACGAAAATATACCCATAGAGGTGAAAACAACCTCAACCCTGATAAGCACGGAAGACTTGGTTGAATATAGGCCAACTTATGTGGAGCAACTGGGCATATACTGTGCTATGGTCAACTCCCTCCAGGGGAAAATTATTATTTACCAGCGCCACGATTCTACAGAATCACCCCAGGCTCCGCTTATCGCCTACCAGGTTACTTTCCCTGATCTGGAAGCAATCCGAGAGGAAATGCGGCGGAGGCGGGAGCTCCTGGTACAAGCACTCATCTCAAATGACCCCGGTAACCTGCCTATTTGCGCTTGGCTTGATAGGAGGTGTGATTATTCCGCAGTATGCGACTGCAGGACTACTTCGGTGCCGCTGTCATACAAGATTGCTGAACTAGCAGGGCAAATCCAAGTCGACGATACTACCTGTCAGCAACTTCTTGCCAAACTTGCTGAACCACGACCATCCCAACTATTGCGAACCAACGACGTTGTCTTTCCTCGCAAGGCATACTTTAAACGTGCCAAGCCACAGGAAATTGCCATTAAAGAAGGGTTGCCACAAGAAAAAAAAGAACATCTTCGTTCTATGGACGAGCTGGGCTTTCTTGATGCGCTTCGGGATTCCCTTCGATACGGGGCTCCAGGCGAGGTGCAAAATATTCCTATTCAATGTGCAACATTGAGCGACTTAGTCCGAATTCGCCAGAACTTGCCCACTATTGAACGAGTTACAAAATTTCAGTCATTAGTCGAGAGGCAGCGGCTAGCTTGGGCATTTCCTCATTACTTCCTCCGCCTGGGATTCGAGTGTGCCCTAACAGACCACCCCCAAGGTAGGTTGCTACTTTACTACGCTAACGTTCCTAGAGAAGATGCTAAACTAATGGTCTATGATGCAACCTTCAGAAATTTGCATGCCCTCAAGACGGAGGCATTACGCCGCGTTGAGCTTTTGCAAAAAGCAACGTCTCCACTTCAGCTTCCAAAATGTCCCTCATGGATGTGCCCTAACTGTAGCTATAAGTTTGAATGTGGTGAAGCTTAGCTTAGAAAATCTTGCCCTGAGAAAACCAATAATTATAGGGAAGGTAAAAACTTACTTGCTCTGGTTTGACTCTATGGGAGCAAAGTCGAGCTCCATCCTAATCGAGACACCGGATATAAAAATCCTAGTTGACCCGGGGGCCGCCGAGATGCAGCCAGGTTATCCCCTCCCAGATGAAAAGAAGAAGGAGCTTCGTCAAAGAGCTTTGACTGTGATTAAGGAAGCCGCTCAAGAGGCTGAAGTCGTTTTTATCTCACATTATCATTATGACCATCATACTTTGCCTTCAGAGGCACAGGAAATATACGAAGGGAAAAGGCTATGGATAAAGGATCCCAATCTATGGATTAACCAGTCCCAGTGGAGAAGAGCAAGGTTATTCTTAAGCCAATTTTGTGAGATTTTGGAAAGGAAAAAATTAGAGCAATTCTTGCCACCACCAAGGGAAATGGAGATAAGAGACCCCTTAGAAGATTTGCCTTTGGCCTTGAGCAAGAATTTTGGAGATTATGGGCCGCGAAGGGACGAGCCTCTGACTAAGGGCAAAGCCTGGTTTACAAAGCTTACTGCTTTGTGGAGGAGGGAACCCAGCATTTACCCGTTCGCACTTGGAAAGGAGGAAATTTTCTTTGCCGATGGCAAAGAATTCAAAATAGGCTCTACGAGAGTTAGATTCTCACCACCGCTTTTTCATGGTATTGAACTTGATAGATTGGGTTGGGTAATTAGCATGATCTTGGAGTGCCAGGGGACAAAAATACTTTACACTTCCGATTTACAGGGGCCCATCATTGAAGATTATGCCGATTGGATTATGAGAGAAAATCCAGACCTCCTTATCTTGGATGGTCCGGCAACATACTTGTTAGGCTATATGCTGAATCGAACCAACTTTAGACGTGTAATCCTTAACTTAAGCTCCATCCTTGAAAATATTGACTCTCAAATTATAATTTATGACCATCACCTTCCTAGAGATGTTCACTTTAAAGAAAGGATGGCCGAGGTTTACAAAATTGCAGAAAGAGAGAAGAAAACCCTTATGACCGCTGCTGAATGGCTCGGGGTAAAAACTCCGCTATGAACTGGCTAGATTTAGTTATCATCATTATCACCATCTTGCTTGGCCTCTTGGGCTTATGGAGAGGGGCTATCAAGGCTGTATTTGGTATCGTCGGGTTAATAGGAGGTATAGCTCTAGCAGGGCATTACTACCTGCCACTTGCCAGCATACTCTCCTCCGGTGAAGCTATTTGGTCGAGGATAGCTGCCTACGCTATTATCCTGGTGGCCACTTTGATTGTAGCTAGCGTAATCGGCTGGTTTGTAGCTCGCTTGGTTCACATCGTGATGCTCGGCTGGGTAGATAGGCTTATTGGTTTCATCCTTGGAGCCACCATAGGTAGCATGCTATGCGCCGCTGTCCTTGCCATTGTAAGCAAGTATTTATCAGTCATGGGGGGAGTTATCTCCCAGTCTGTAATGGCAAAACTTTTGATGGAGCAGTTTCCTTTGTTATTAGCGCTTCTCCCCGAGGAATTTGACTTCATTGCTGACTTCTTTTCACCCTAATCCACTCCCATCAAGGGAGAGGGAGTCTTGTTATTTACTCTTTTAAAAGAGCATCCAGTATCTTTTTGAGTCCTTTCTTTGGTTTCAGACCGATGATTTGCTGAACAGGCTGGCCATCTTTAAATATAAGCATAGTGGGGATAGCAGCAATGCCATATTTAGCAGCTAGAGAACTATTGCCATCCACATTGACTTTAGCAAAGTTTACTTTGCCCTCATATTCTTTAGCTAGTCCCTCCAAAATGGGAGCAGCAGCCAGGCAGGGAGCACACCAATTTGCCCAGAAATCTACCAAAGTCGGTAACTTCGACTGCAAAACAACCTTTTGAAAGTTGTCCTCACCTACTATTGATTGCATCATTAGCCTGACCTCCCATAGTTTAAAATGCTACATCTAAAGCGAAGAAGTTGATGGCATTTCTTGTTGTCAGTTCAGCAATTGTAGCCTCATCTATTTCTTTAAGTTGAGCTGTGGCTTTTAAACTCTTCACTACATCAGCAGGTTTAGATTTATACTTTACCTCTCTGCCATAGGTAACAGGGCAATCTGTTTCCAAAAGTAACCTATTGAGAGGCGTTTCCTTAACTGCCCTTCTATGCTCTTCATGATATTCAGCAGCAGGAGTAGCAGAGACAAAATAGCCAGCGGTAATTATATCCCTGAGAACGCTGGAAAAACCAGTGAACCAATGGAAAACAGCTTTATCTACTCCAGCATCTTGGACTAATTGGAATGAATCCCTCCAGGCATATCTACTATGGATTATCGCTGGTTTGGCATATTTCTTAGCTAAATCTAAAAGACGCCTCAAAACGTCCCTCTGTAATTCCTTTGACGCGGCTTTCACTACCCTCTTATCATAGTCCAGGCCTATTTCGCCAATGGCAACCGCTGTGGCGATATTCTGCTCAATAAACTGTAAATTGTCATCAACCTGGGAAGCCCCAAGACTAGCTAGCTGCCAAGGATGCAAGCCTAAAGCCGGATAGACGAAGGAGCAATATAGTTGAGAAATTTCCAATATTTTCACATTTGATTGATAGCCTGAGCCCACAGCCACTATAGCGCTAATGCCATTTTCTTTAGCTTCTTCAAGTATTAAATCAAGGTTTTCTAGTTCGTCTAGGTGAGCATGGGTATCGATGAGCTTATACACTAAATTCTCTTTTCGTCGACCATGCCTTTATAGTACTTAAGCCCCGCTTCCGTCGGCTTATAGCCATAAAGGGAAAACCTATCTCCTGGCTCCTTAGTAACTAGATTTGCTGATACCAATGCTCTCAGCATTGCCTCACCAAAATATCCCGCCAAATGAAGATGGTGGTCAGGGACAGTTCTACTGGTGGTTTCATATTCCCGGCAAATTGTGCCTAAGAGCTTGGCCGGCTCCTCATCGAGGCTTTCAAGGAGAGCCTGCATAGTTTGTGTTTTCCTGATTATAGCGACAAAATCTTCAAAGTCACCCATACCTGCTAATTCTTAATCCTGACGGTAATATAGAGGGCGCCAGGATTTCCTCCTTTCAATCCCATTCCTCTCAACCTTATCTTTGTCCCGTCTGTAACACCTGCTGGCACCTTGACCACAAGCTTTTTCTTTTCCTTGCCTCTTTGGTATTTAATCTTCTTCTCCACCCCAGCAGCGGCTTCCTTTTGAGAAAGGGCAATCTCATGATATAAATCTGTTCCTTGATAAGGAAAGCTCTCCACGCTCAGCATTCTTTTAAGGGCAAATTTCATTACCTTGCCTATTAGCCGCAAAAAGAGGGGTGGTTTATATTCTGTAGAAGGAGACCGCTGCCCTCTCCAACCTGGCTGGCCAGAGAAAACAAAGGTGAATCCTCTGCCGCCAAAGAACATATTGTCCACAAATCCCTCATCGAACCTCAAACCTGCTCCTTGAAACATCCTCACGAACTCCTGAAACAAATATGGATTGGTAAATGCGTCCCTGAACACCTGCTCCTGAGTATAATATCGCCCACCGGTGTATTGAGGACCATATCCAGCTCCAACAAAACCAGCCCGTCTCATCCTATCGTATTCCCGTCTCTTCCCTTCATCACCCAATATGGCATAAGCTTCATTGATATCCTTGAATTTTTCTCCAGCCCATTCCTCGTTTCCCAAGTTTCTATCGGGGTGGTATTTCATAGCAAGCCTTCTGAAGGCATGCTTTATCTCCTCTTCGCTAGCCCCTTCAGGCATACCAAGAATAGAATAATAATCTTTCATGGCACAGTTACTTACTCCAAAGTAAACCAGCTAACATTTTAGCGGTTGGGGGTCACTTTTAGCAAGCGAAGCTATTATAGCTGCCATTGACAGTGGAAGTATCCTCGGCTATAGTAAGAAGAAATTCAGAATATAGCTGGGGGTACCAGATGATGGATTACGGACGCGAGTTGCTCAAAGGGAATACCGATTGCTTACTTCTTTGTTTAATCAACAATCAACCCACATACGGTTATCAAATCATAAAGGAATTGGAGAAGAGGAGCAACGGATATTTCCGATTTAAAGAAGGGACTTTGTATCCTGCTCTCCACCGCATGGAGAAGGAGCAGCTTATTAAGGGCGAATGGCAAATGCTACCTAATGGGCAACAAAGACGGTATTACCATATAACTAAAAGGGGAAAGCAAGTTTTAGCTAAAAGGCTGGCTGTGTGGCAAGATTTCTCTACCGCGGTTAGATTAGTTACACAACCAGCAACAACTTAGCGCCACGATGGCAAACAATTTAAGCGATTACCTAGATAGTATTAAAATCTGCCTCAAGTGCGATTCAGCAGTTAAGGCGAGTGTGACTCGTGAACTTCGCACACACCTCGAGGATAAAAGCCAAGAGCTAAGGGAAACCGGGCTTAGTGAGGATGAGGCAAATAACATCGCCACAGAATCCTTCGGCTCCCCTCAATTAATCGCTCAGCAAATCTACGAAGTCCATAGTCAGGGTACGTGGCAAGAAGCTTTTTTCGCTGCCTTGCCTCATTTGCTGGTTGCCTTGCTTTTTTTTGCTTCATACTATTGGCAAAAAATCATCTGCTTATCAATCATATTAGTAGCGGTTACTTGTATAGTAATTTATGGCTGGTGTCATAACAAACCAATGTGGTTTTTCCCCTGGTTAGGATATTATCTACTTCCAGTAATAATTACTGGTATGCTATTAATTTACTTGCCTCATGGCTGGGTTTGGTTAGCGACACTTGCTTACTTTCCTTTAGCTCTATTTGCCTTTGCCTACATAATGAAACAAACTGCAAGTCGCGATTGGCTTTATGTGTCGTTAATGCTAGCCCCACTTCCAGTAGTATTCAGTTGGTCATTAGCCCTAGGCATAAATGAGTCCTTGCCAAGCAACATGCTGTCAGCACGATTGCAACCAGCCATTCCCTGGATAGTTGTTAGTTTCCTTGTTTTGGCTGTGGCAACCTTTGCATACGCTCGTGTAAGGCAGAGGTGGGGCAAAGCTGCTACTTTGTTAATTCCGCCAAGCGTAATCCTGGTTTCAGTAACTCTAGTAAACAGAGGAAATATTAGTTTCTGGGGTTGGCTGATATTACTCTTCTCTTTATTCGCTCTCGCTAGCCCAGCCTGGCTGCAAGCCAGGTCATAGCTACAAATTCTGAGCTTGCTCGTGGTTCCACAGACCCACTTGAGGTTGACAAACCTTTCTATAAGGCAAACCCAAGTGTTCGTAAGCAAGCCTCGTAGCTGCTCTACCCCGGGGTGTACGATCCAAAAAGCCTAACTGAAGAAGATAGGGTTCGTAAACATCCATAATAGTATCAGCCTCTTCACTAATAGAGGCAGCGATGGTATCTAGACCTACAGGTCCACCATCAAATTTATCAATTATTGTATGGAGCACCCTGCGATCCA
>JREQ01002721.1_pt1 | contig 27449 bp, 29 predicted proteins | sample 210151 | NCBI WGS metagenome assembly JREQ01 (sample SAMN03019617, study PRJNA260268) | marine sediment metagenome | biome: Marine; feature: Sediment; material: Clay; isolation source: clay from marine sediments 31 meters below sea floor depth collected from... | place: New Zealand: Canterbury... | reverse complement strand
CTATCACATGGCGCCCTTTTCAGTTGATGAAAGGAAGTCACCCGCCCCGTCAAGAAGGGAAGTGGAACTGTCCAAGGTGATTCGGGAGGCTCTAGAGCCATCCGTCTTCGTCGAATATTACCCACGAACATCCGTTGACATCTTCATCGAGGTTTTACAAGCGGACGGTGGAACGAGATGCGCGGGCATAACAGCTGCCTCCCTCGCGTTGGCTGACGCTGGAATTCCTATGCGAGATTTGGTTGTTGCATGCGCGGCTGGAAAAGTGGAGGGACGTTTGGTGGTTGATTTGCCCGACCTTGAAGATAAGGGGGGTGAGGCAGACCTCCCCTTGGCCTTGATGCCTAACTTAAACGCTATAACATTGCTTCAGATGGACGGAGGTTTAACGATTGACGAATTCGAGAAAGTTGTCAACCTTGCCCTCGAAGGCTGCAAGCGCCTCTATGGGCTTCAAAAAGAGGCTTTAAAGTCAAAGTATGTTGCTGTTAAGGAGGCTGCAGAAGAATGAGTTCTTCACCTATGGTTGTGCGTGTTAAGCAAAAAAGAATCGCCGAACTCGTTTCCAGCGGAAAGAGACTTGACGGACGAGGACTGACCGATTATCGTGAAATTGAGTTAGAGGTAGGAGTTATCGAGCGCGCTGAAGGCTCTGCTCGCGTGCGTCTAGGCAAAACCGAGGTGATGGTTGGAATAAAAATCGAGGTCGGCCAGCCTTTTCCAGACGTCCCCAACGAAGGCGTCCTCACCGTTAACGCTGAACTCGTGCCCTTGGCGTCCCCCACCTTTGAACCCGGACCGCCAAATGAAAATGCAGTAGAGCTAGCGAGAGTCGTTGACAGGGGCATAAGAGCGTCAAAGGTAATTGAACTAGAAAAGCTGTGCATCGAGCCGGGAAAGAAGGTTTTCATAGTCTTCGTCGACGTTTACGTTCTCAACTACGACGGAAATCTAATAGATGCCTCGGCCATGGCGGCCTTAGCTGCTTTGCTCAACACAAAGATGTTTAAGTATGAAGTTGAAGGTGGAGAAATTAAGGTAAAGCCGGGTTACACTCCTCTTCCAATCAGAAACTATCCGATAGCTGTTACTTTTGCCAAGATAAACGACAAGCTTGTAGTGGACCCTTGGCTTGAGGAGGAACAAGTCATGGAAACTCGGCTTACGATAACCATGGACAAAGACGGAAAGATTTGCGCGATACAGAAGGGTGGCTACGGCTATTTCACGCTACAGCAAATCTTGGAAGCCGTGAAGATAGCTCGAGAAAAAACTGAAGAGCTGCGAAAGCTTGTGGTGAAAGGCTGATGGGTCGCCGAAGAAAAACAAAGAAGGTTGGCATGACAAGAGGACTCGGGGCTCGATACGGCTCAACCGTGAGGAAGCGCTACGTCAAAGTGCTTTCAGAGATGAAGAAAGCCCACAAATGCCCTCAATGCGGCTCTGAGTCAATTCGACGGGAAAGCGTTGGCGTTTGGAATTGCAGAAAATGCGGCCTCACCTTCACGGGCGGAGCCTACACTCCAGTCACAAAACTTGGAGTTGTGGCGAAGCGTGCTGTGAAGGGTTTACCAGCTCCAGAAGTCCCGATAGAAAAGTGAAAATCCATAGTTAACTACCTGAAACCCTTTTCCTGAAACGGTGGCAAGAAGTGATACTGCTAACCACTTCTCGGAGACCAACTAGCAGGATAAGAACGCTTTGTAACGATCTTGCACGCTCCATTCCAAACGTTGTGCGAATCAACCGAGGCAAGCTGAGTCTGGATGGAATAGCTGAAAGGGCGCTTGAACTCAACGCAGATCGAATCATTGTTGTTGACCGATGGAAGGGGGGACCCGGAAAAATCAAGCTTTTCCGAGTAGAACCAACCGGCTTAACCCCTGTTCCTCTCATGATGTACGTCGCTGGCATCAAGCTTCAAAGAGAATTTGAGGCAAAGACAAAGGCCGTTCGATCGCTTGCTGTAACCACGGCGCCGGGAAATCCCCCCGAAGCAACGAAAATCGCAGAGTATATATCGAATTTTCTCGATTTTCCATTGGCATCAATAGATGAAGCTGTTTCAGACTATAAGGCTTCGATGCACGTTTTACCCAACGTTTCAGGTCGTATTCAAATCACGTTTATGCTTCTTCCGCAAATGGTTGAAACAGGCCCTCGAATCACCATATCACGCGTGGTGTGGGAAAATCAAAAATGAAGGCTCAAGCCGTTATCCGCCTAAATTTTTCATCTGAAAAACAGTTGAAAGTCGTGCTTGAAGCGTTGAAACCAGAAACCAGAACCGCCCCAACCCGCCGCTCCAGAGTCCAAGTTAAGGGTGAAGGAAACAGCTTAACACTAAGTTTCGAAGCAACGGACACTTCAGCCCTAAGAGCCGCCATAAACTCTTATCTCCGCTGGATACACTTGACGAAAACCGTACTGAAATCCGTTAATGAACTCCAAACCACAAAAAACGTTTTAGGTGAAAAGGCTTAATTAACGCGAAACCATAATGCAGAAAGAGTTCGGAGACAACGGCTTAAGGAGTCTATCTAGATGAGTGAGGATATTTCGAGGCTTCCACCCCAAGTTCAACAACGGCTACTGAGGCTCCAGCAATTACAGCAGACGCTGCAGGGAGTTTTGACGCAGAAACAGCAGCTCGAGCTAGAACTCACCGAAGTGGAGCAGGCGTTAAGCGAGTTAGAAAAACTGGCAGACAATGCGGTAATTTACAAGTCCGTCGGCTCGCTTCTCGTGAAGTCGAAGAAGTCGAAGGTGACGACTGAGCTAAACGAGCGGAAAGAACTGTTGAACCTGAGAACCAACGTGCTGGGTAAGCAGGAGGAGCGGTTGCGAACCCAAGTGAAGGGTCTGCAAGAGAAGTTGCAACGAGATTTGCGTCCGATTTCGCCTCCTCCTTAAGGTGGAATCTCTTGGAAGAGATAGGGATACCTGAGCTTACCTCTGAGCAAGTGGAAGAACTTTGCGAAATTGCGGAGGAGGCTGCAAGAGAATACATCCTATCAAAGGTTATTCCCCGCAGAGTATCTGCTCTCAACATAACAGTCGACACCGAGGGAACGAAACCCATCACCGTAAACGTAGATGTAGAAGTCACTTTGTCGCCTCTCATGAAAGATTACAACGTTAAAAAATTGACCAGAGAAGCTACGAAAATGGCCTTCGCTTCCATTGAAAAATACTTGAGGGAACTCGCATGCAAATCCACGAAATAATCTCTCTAATAGACAAGCTTAACGCCAAGCTGGTTGTTTTGTTATGTCATCATAACGCTGATCCAGACGCCCTAGGCGCTGCTTTCGCTTTCTCTCGACTGCTGGAGCGCCTGCGACCTGAATTAAGCATCGAGATCGCGGCGGCTCAGGGACCTAGCAAACTTTCCAAATTTATGTTGAAAGCATTACCCGTGAAACTGACAGAGCAGCCTCGCATCGAGGAAGCGAGCCTCATCGTTTTACTGGACACGAACACCATTCAACAGTTAGGTGAATGGAGTGAGAGGGTTAAGGCATCTAATTCTCCACTCATCGTAATTGATCATCACGCGAGCCACCCGGAAACCGAACGCATTGCAACCATGTGTGTGGCTGATGAAGAGGCTTCATCCACCTGCGAGATAGTCTATCGGTTTTTCAAGGAGGCAGAAGTCGAGATAACCGAAGTCGAAGCAAAAGCGCTTTTCCTTGGAATAGCATTCGACACAAGACACTTTGTCATAGCCAAGTCCACCACCCTTAAAACCGTAGCCGATCTAATCGACGCAGGGGTGAACGTCGAAAAGGCTTTGCCCCTTCTCTCTTTGCCAATGGAATATTCAGAGCGCATAGCACGGCTTAAGGCAAGTCGACGCGTGAAGCTCATGGATATCCAGGGTTGGCTGATTGCATTTTCCCACGTCAGCGCTTACCAAGCCTCGGCTGCCAGAGCCCTGATTGGGTTAGGAGCCCACGTAGCCATCGTTGCTGGTCAAAGAGGAGACACCGTTCAAATCAGCCTAAGATCGTCCCGAGATTTTCATAAGAAAACGGAGATACACTTGGGTCGTGACATAGCCAAGCCCTTGGGCGAATATCTGCACGGCATGGGTGGAGGCCACTCGGTGTCGGCTGGAGCTAATGGAGTTGGCGACGTAGAAGCCAGCCTAAAGCGTTGCGTGAGACTTCTGAAACAGAGGTTGAAGTAACTCTTTTTTAAGTAGCTACTCTTAAATGAAGAGGTTTTGCCAATAACATGGCGGGCGAGGCATTGACAGTCATTGAAACAAGAAATCTAACATACACATATCCGGGTGCAACAAAACCATCCATCGAAGATATGTCCATAACGATTGAAAGGGGAGAATTCGTGATTCTAACAGGCCCCAGCGGCTGTGGGAAAACAACCCTGTGCCGGTGCTTCAACGGCCTCATCCCCCATTTCTATGGCGGAAAACTTGAAGGCGACGTGGTAGTCGCCGATCTCAAAGTGGTTGAGCATTCGATATACGAGCTCGCCCGACACGTTGGCCTTGTTTTCCAGAATCCGGAAAATCAACTCTTCGCGTTGTCTGTTGAGAAGGACGTGGCTTTCGGCCTTGAAAACCTTGCAGTGCCGAGAGACGAGATGAGAAAACGCGTTGATTGGGCTCTTCAAATAACTGGCATAGAAGAGCTTAGTGAAAGGTCGCCCCACGAGCTTTCCGGAGGACAGCAGCAGAGGGTTGCCATAGCATGTGTGCTGGCGATGCAGCCGGACGTGATGATACTGGATGAGCCGACTTCCTTCCTAGATCCAGCGGGCGCTCAAAAAATTTTCGAGGTGATTAACGAGTTAAACAAAAACCTAGGCATAACAATCATCCTCGTTGAGCATCGGTTGGATCTAGCCTCAAAATACGCCAACCATGTTATTGTTATGGATGAAGGAAAAGTTGTGCTAGACGGCGAGCCTCGAAGGGTCTTTAACTCTGAAAGAGCCCGCTTGATCGGCGTTGGTGTTCCCAAAGCAACCAGGCTTTACCAGGTTCTTAGAGAAAGCGGAGTACACCTTAGCAAGGTTCCTGTGACCTCTGAGGAAGCGTCTATTCTCCTAAGGGAGGCTTTGAAGCGTGATTGAGGTTAAAGACGTTTATTTCACCTATCCCAACGGCGTTGAAGCCCTGAGGGGAGTTTCTCTCACCATTCATGATGGACAGTTCGTAGCCATTATGGGTCAGAATGGTGCGGGGAAAACAACGCTTGTGAAGCATTTCAATGGATTGCTGAAGCCTGCGAGGGGAGAGGTTGTTGTCGATGGTGTCAGCACCCGGGAGGTGAGCATAGCCCAACTCGCCCGAAAGGTTGGATTCGTTTTCCAAAATCCGGATCACCAGCTTTTTTGCGAAACCGTGGAGGACGAAGTTGCCTTCGCCCTTCGAAACTTTGGTTTTGAAGAAGATGCCATTAAGAGGCGAGTTACTTGGGCGTTAAATCTTCTAGACGTGGCGCAGTATCGCCAAGCGTCCCCATTCATGCTCAGCGGCGGGGAAAGAAAAAGAGTTGCCCTAGCTTCGGTTCTCGCTTGGGACCCTAAGGTTGTCATACTTGACGAGCCAACGATTGGTCAGGATCATAAGCAAAAGGAGAAACTTCGGCATTTTATTGTACAATTGAATGCCCAGAAGAAGACGGTGATTGTCGTTACTCATGATGTCGAGTTTGTGGCAGAGTGTAACCCCCGCGTTGTGTTGATGTCTGATGGGAAAATTGTGGCTGATGGGGGCGCGGAAGAAATTCTAACAAACCCGAAGCTTGTTGCGCAAGCTTCTATTGTGCCTCCGCAGATAACCCAGATTTTTCTTGGACTCTCTGATTTAGGGTTGCCAACAGACGTGATCGACGTCCATGAAGCGAGAAGGGTTTTGCTTGACCTTATGGAGGTTATCCCATGAGTATGTTTGAAGGCTTTAGGTTTAGGAGGGTTTCCTCAGTTATCCACAGGTTGGATCCTCGAGTTAAATTCGTTTACGTTTGCGTCTTGTTTGTGATGGCAATCATGTTCAGCGAGTTGCTGCCTCTAATCCTGCTATTTTTCGTTCCGTTGCCCTTTATTTTGGTGGCTGGTGTTCAGCGGGAATGGATTCGATCTATGAGAGGCGCCTTATTCTTGGCTGTCATCATTTTTCTATCCAACTTTGTTTTCACGTACTTTTATACTCAATATCCTCGAGCCCCATCGGCATCTCTGCTAGAGTATTCCTTCGCCATGACCCTTCGTTTCATAGTTTTGGTGGAATCCTTCTCCATATTCTTTCTAACAACCTCCCCAGACCATTTGGGTTTGGCGCTGGAACAAAGTCACGTTCCCTACGAGTTTTGCTTTGCCTTCACCACCGCAGTTCGTTTTGTTCCTGTTTTGGCTGATGAGGCGCAAACCATCATGGACGCTCAGAAGGCTAGGGGCTTGGAGTTAGAGCGCGGAAACTTCATAAAAAGGGTGCGAAATTACATTCCTATCCTTATTCCGCTTATAGTAGGCGCCATCCGAAGAAGTTTAGAGTTGGCCGAGGCCATGGAGTCTCGGGCTTGGGGAGCCAGCGAAAAACGCACCAACCTCTACGTGCTTAAGCTGAAGAGGGCGGATTACAGCCTAGCGTTGGGTTCCGTTCTTATGTTGATTTTCACCGTCTACATTCGGCTTTTCCTTCCGGTTCCTTCAATAGCCATGTTATTACGCGTTTGATTCATCCTAAAGTGATCAGTTTGTGTCAAATCAACTTTTGTGCCGCTTTGCCAATAAATTTACTGGATGGTGAATTTCATGTCAATGAAGTTTCGAGTCGTCGTCGATGAGCGTGAAAAGCCTTCTGGGGTTCCTGATCTGCTTAAAGAATCTGGTTTACAAGTTGAGTATAAAATGTTGGAAGTGGGCGACTATGTGGTCTCTTGGGAATGCGCTGTCGAACGGAAAGCGGAAAGAGACTTTCTTAAATCGTTATATTCTGGTAGGCTTTTTGATCAGGCTCATCGACTATGCGAAACCTATGATCGTCCAGTCTTGGTAGTTGAGGGAAAGCTGCCCCTTTTTGTAAGGGAAATGGCTAGGCCTCGAGCTTTCTGGGGCGCCTTAACCACGCTAGCCTTTGAATACGGCTTAAGCGTGTTCTTTACTGCCGACGCTAGGCAAACCGCCGATTTAATTTACACCCTAACAAAGCGTAAAGGGCTTGTTCGACGGAGAGGCCCTTTGATTCGGAAAAAGCTTAAAGCGAGGACCTTAGAGAAAAATCAACTATCCCTAGTTTCCAGCCTCCCCGGCATCGGACCTAAACTCGCCGACCGTGCCCTCAGAAGATTTGGAACGGTTCGCAGGGTTTTCTCAGCTTCGGTGGCTGAACTTTCTTCGGTGGATGGAATTGGAAGGATAAAGGCTGAAAAAATGGCTGAAATCTTAGATGCCCATTATCATCCAGCTGAAAGACCGCCCAAACAACTCCGCCTTGACAAGACAGAGGTAAGACCAGAAAATTTTTAACACCCAACATAGAATTGCCTCTACCGAGGCGAAAACTTGAAGTGGTTGAAGGCTGCGTCGAAAGAAATCTTGGAGGGTGCTCAAAAGGCAATAGATGAGCTTGAAATGGACCGGGTGGAGAAGTTCATCCAGATGATTTTGGGGTCCAAGGAAAGGAAGATTTTTGTTGTTGGCGTGGGGCGAAGCGGGTTTGTAGGGCGAGCCTTTGCTTTAAGGCTCATGAACTTAGGATTTAATGTTTACTTTTTGGGTGAGACCATCACTCCAGCCGCGGGAAAAGAAGACCTGGTAATCGCGATTTCCGGTTCGGGCACAACCAAGTTTGCCCTAACCGCGAGTTCGGCTGCAAAAGAGATTGGAACAAAAGTGATTGCTATAACGTCGTATCCCAAGTCTCCGCTTGGAGATGTTGCTGACCTCGTTGTGTCCATTGGGGGTCGAACAAAGTTGGGTTGGCCCAAAGAGGAAGACTACTTGGCTAGACAGCTTATCGGTGAACGCGAAACCTTGAGCCCCCTTGGATCCATTTTTGAAAACAACTGCATGGTCTTCCTTGACAGCTTGGTTGTAGAGCTCATGCACAGGCTTGGAAAAACAGAAGAGGAAATGAGGAAACTCCACGCCACGATCGAGTAAACCTTAAAAGTTGCGTCTATTTATGGTGCTTGAACTGTGGAAGCAAGGGGTAGATTAACATTCGTAAAAAGTGGAAAAAGAAAAAGTTGCGTCGAACGAAAAAGAAAAGGAAACGAAGACGACAGAGGTACAAGTGAGTAACGTTCTAAAACCACAACTAAACTTTGTCTAATTTAAATTCTTCATGAATCGCCCGAACAGCCTCTTCTCCATCAATTTCCTTAACCACAAATGAAATGTTGAGTTCAGACGAGCCTTGGGCTATCATACGTATGTTTATCCCTTTTCGCGCAATCGCTGCGAATATTCTAGAAGCCACTCCAGGCGTCCCCTTCATACCAACGCCCACAACAGCAATCACGCAAACATCATCCTCCGCCGTCACCTCTCGTATCAAACCCCTACCCAAAAGGGCTATTTCCAGAGTGCTGACAGCCCTCTCTAACAAGCTTCTCTGAATTATGAACGAAATATTCGCTTCTGAAACGCTTTGCGAAATCATTAGAATGTTAATGTTTTCTCTTCCAAGTAAATCGAAAACTTTTGCAGCCGTTCCCGGAGCGCCAACCATACCAGCTCCGCTAACGTTAACCAGCGCCACATCCTTAACCAAAGTTATCGCTTTCACTACGTCTCCAGGTTTGATTCTCTGTTCCTTAACTATGAGAGTTCCCGGATTTTCTGGATTGAAGGCGCTTCTTATTCTGACGGGTATATTCTCTTCCATGGCCGGCTCCAAGGCCCTCGGATGCATAGCCTTTGCCCCGAAGATTGTCATTTCCGTCGCTTCTTGAAAGGAAAGTTCAGGCATCATTTTCGCCGAAGCAACAATTTTTGGATCAGAGGTCATCAACCCGTCTACGTCAGTCCATATCCAAACTTCATCTACATTTAACGCTGCTCCAAGAATGGTGGCTGTGTAGTCGGACCCCCCTCGACCAAGGGTTGTGGTTACGCCATCTTGAGTTGCAGCTATGTAACCCGTCACCACCGGAACAATTCCTTTTCCCAGTAATGGCTCAATTTTCTCTCTAACCTGATGTTTAGTTACGTTCATAAGGGGACTGGCTTCTCCAAAGCTGGAGTCAGTTACTATTCCTGCATCCTTTCCAGTATAGTGCTGGGCGTTTAGTCCTAGGTCTCTTAGGGCTCCCCAGACGATGGGCGTTGATAACCTTTCTCCGAAGGATAAAACGTAGTCTTTTGACTTTGAGGTTAGTTCACCCAGGTAAATGATTCCTGTTAAAACTTTTTCAAGCTCATCAACCGTTGCTCTAATTATTTGTTCTACTTCCTCTCGTATGACCTTGTTCTCAACAGCCTTTCGTGCGGCTGTCAAATGTTTTTCAACAATTTCTTCTTTAAATTTATAAATGTAGTCTCGGTTTCCGTTTTTCGCCTGCTCCGAAGCTTCAACAAGCTCGTCTGTAACCCCCTTTAACGCCGAAACTACAGCAACTATCGCGTAGCCTTGACCAATGTAGTTGGCAATTAAATTGGCTATGTGCCGAATGTTTTCACCGCTCGCTACTGATGTGCCTCCAAACTTCATAACTATTTTCTTCAAGCCACTTCACGCTACCAGTCTGGTTGCTAAGTTTTGTTTTATGTCTAACAGGTCCCTTAATATGGCGCTGGCGGTTTCCATGCCGCCGGCTCCCCGCCCTATGACGGTTTCCTCGCCAGCAAACTCTGAAACGAATGTTACGGCGTTAAGGACCCCTCCAACGCATAGGGGATCATGTCTGGATATCTCGGTAGGCATGACTTTCAACTTGTCATTAATGGATCCTATAAGCTTAAGTGTGCAGCCTTTCTTGGCAGCTTCTTCTAAGGCTTGTAACGTAACATCACGTATGCCTTGAACACTTACATTCCTTAAGGTAACTTTCTTATCCATTATCCAGTTTGCCATGATGACCAGTTTGCAGGCGGCGTCCAACCCGTCAACATCCATTGATGGATCAGCTTCAGCGTATCCAAGTTTTTGGGCGTTCTCAAGGGCCTGTTGAAATGTAATACGCTTTTCATCCATTTCTGTTAGAATGTAGTTTGTTGTTCCGTTTAGTATTCCTCGAATGGAGATGATTCTGTCTCCCAATAGGCATTTTTTGGCTAGGTCTAGAACTGGGGTTCCTGCACCAACGGTTCCGCTGAATCTTAGATAGACCTTGTTGTAGTCGGCTAGCTCGGTTAAGGCTGGTAGGGCTAGGGCGAGGGGTCCCTTGTTCGTGGTAACGACGTTTTTTCCGCTTTTAAACGCTGTTTTGATGTGGGATAGGGCAGGTTCTCCGTCCTTAATGTTGGTAGGGGTTACTTCAACCATGGCCTCAGCCTCAACAGACTCTATCACATCTAACGCTGACATGCCGGGATGCCCATCTTCAGAACTAAGCGCCACTGTGCCCTTTCCAGCTTTCAGAGACAACATTTTCTCCAAATTGAGTCCCTTTGGGTTTACGGCGGCTCCTCCCTTGTCTACGATAGCCACGACTCTTGGATGAAACCCATAATTTTTGACAAGCTCCGCTTCTCTACGTATGAGTATTTGTGCGAAGCTCTGTCCAACAACTCCACAGCCTATCAGAATTATTCTCATCGCTGGTCACCTGGAAACCACAGTTGCTGGAACAGACTTGGAAAGTCCTAGAAGTTTCTCAATAGAGTCCATTTCTGCGTCAACCTCAAAGGGCTTTTCACTTATTTTCACTGCGATGTCGGGGTCCTTTAGCCCATGACCCGTTGTCACGCAAACTATAACCTCGTCTTTATCGATTTTTCCCGATTCAGATAGTTTCTTTAGGCCAGCAATAGAAGAGGCGCTTGCCGGTTCCACGAATAGACCTTCAGATCTGGCGAGCATTTTTTGGGCTTCCAAAATTTCTTCGTCGGTTACGGTTTCCGCCGTGCCTTTGGACTCTCTTATCGCTCTTAGGGCTTTTTTCCAGCTGACCGGGGCTCCGATTCTTATGGCTGTTGCGATGGTTTCAGGTTGTTTTATGGGTACGATTTCGTTGCTTCCGTTTTTGATTGCTTTTGCTATGGGCGCTACGCCTTCGGCTTGGATTCCGGTCATTTTTGGAAGCTTGGTTATTAGGCCAAGTTTATGAAACTCGATGAAACCTTTCCATATGGCGCTTATGTTGCCGGCGTTGCCTACTGGCAGCACCACTCTGTCTGGCGGTTTTCTGTTCAGTTGGTCGCAAATTTCGTAGGCTAGGGATTTTTGTCCCTCTAGTCTGTACGGGTTGATTGAGTTGAGGAGGTAGACTTCCCTATGTTTTTCTGACAGTTCTAGCACCATTTTCAAGGCTTGGTCAAAATTTCCTCGGATCTGCACAACTTTTGCTCCGTAGACCATGGCTTGCGCCAGTTTTCCGTAGGCGATTTTGCCGGATGGTATGAGGACGATGCATTGGAGTCCTGCCTTCGCGGCGTAGGCGGCTAAGGAGGCGGAGGTGTTGCCGGTGGAGGCGCAGATGACGGTTTTCATGTTGAGTTCCACAGCCTTGGTTATTCCAACGGTCATACCTCTATCTTTGAAGGAGCCTGTTGGATTTTCACCTTCGTTTTTCACGTAGAGATGCTTAACTCCTAGAAGGTTTCCTAGACGCTGGCACGAGTGAAGTCCGGTTCCCCCCTCATTTAACGAAACTATTTTTGAGGGTTCGCGAATTGGCATGAAGTCTTTGTATCGCCATACTGACAGGGGCAGGGTTTGCCAGTCGCTTTTTTCGAGTTTCGCCTTTACGATGTCGTAGTCGTATTTGACTTCGAGTAGGTCTCCGCATCGTTTGCATGAGTAGAGGATTTCGTCTGCGTCGTATTTTTCTCCGCAGGCTATGCAGGCTTGGTGTATCATTACTTCACCTCTAGTAGGGAAACTCCTTTTCCAGGTTTTGTGCGGATGGTGGTGGCACTTACGCCAGCTGATTTAAATCCTTCTTCCATGGCTTCGGCAACCTTGGAAGCATCAGCCTTATTGGTGTTTACTATGGCTATCATTGCGGGTCCGGCGCCGCTGATGGCTACGCCGCATGCACCTGCTTTCAAGGCCCTTTCTCTAACTTCTTGATAGCCTGGAACTAGGAATGCTCTGGCTGGTTCAACGACGGCGTCTGACATGGATTTTCCTATGAGGTCTACGTCGCCTGTGGCGAAGCCAGCAGCCATGGTGGCGGCGTGTCCTACGTTATGTACAAGTTTTTCCATTGAAACGGTTTTTGGTAGGACTGAACGGGCCTTCTCGGTTTTCTTGGGTGGCGTAGGCACTTTTGGAATGGTTATGCATAGGCCTAGATTTGGCGGAGTTTCTAGGTGGATGACTTCTAATGGACTGTAAGACTTGATTATGATGAAGTCGCCGTAGATGGCGGCGGAAACGTTGTCTGCGTGTTCGAAGCCGGCTGAGGCTATTTCGCCCTTGGCAGCCAGCCGAATCAGCTGCCTATGGTCTAGTTCGAGGTTGAACAAGTGATTTAATCCGAAGGCGACAGCTGCCGCTGAGGCTGCGCTGCTGCCTAAACCTACGCTGGGCAAGATTCCCTTTTCAAGCTTGATCATGAGTCCTGTTTTTAGCGAAAATTCTTCTAAGATTTGTTTGGCGACGACTCCTGCTGTGTTCTCCTCGGGATCTGTGGAAATAGTATCTACGGCTAGGCCTGAAACCTTGATTTCGATGCCTTTTGAGAAAGGAGCTATTGTGACTTTATCGCTTGGGTTTTCCAGGGCCATGCCGAAAACGTCGAAGCCTGGGCCTAGGTTGGCGGTTGTGGCAGGAGCTTTGACGACTACTTTGTTTGGTGGTGATGCACCGCGCATCCTTCCAGTTCGTAGAGTGATATTGAAGCCTCCCTATTAAGGTTACGTTTTGCCTATAATAATCATGTTTTGCACGTCGCCCTTTTTCGCTAACGCAGTTCCCTCTGTTCCATGACGAAAAATGATTTCCAATATGAATTTCGAATTCATAATCTTTTTCTAAAAACTTCCGATATTGATATAGAATATGGGAGGAAATGATGGAAAAGATGAGGCTGACAACGGTTTGGGTTTCACCGGATACTTACCGGAAACTCCTCCAGGTTGAGAGAGTCCTAGTGACGAAAAATGGCGGCACCATAAATCCTGACGATGCTGTAAGGGAACTGATAAAATTTTGGAAGAAACACCAGTCTTAGAAGATGGCTGTTTAGTGGATTGGTGTTTTGAGTAGTCTTCGTTTGTAGATGACTATAGCAACTTAAGCACGACGAGTATGGGTAGCATTAATGTCCACATTGGAAATTCATGTATTATTACGTACTCCATCTGCACCGCTTCGCCCAGTTTCTATGTTGAGAGTATTTTTTAAAGAAAAACTAGGGGGTCTATCTATCAGAGAGAATAACGTAACAACCCTCTTTCACACCAAAATTTTCTGGAACAATACATCGTAAGGTTAATAGGCTACGTTTTTTACTAGCATGCTAGTTCACCTTAAAAGAGGAAAACAAAGTGCCCAGGTTCAGACAAACAAGCGACATCCTAAAACTCATGACCAAAAAACAGGACATCCGAGACATAGGCATAATCGCCCACATAGACCACGGAAAAACAACCATGACAGACTCCCTCCTAGCAGAAGCCGGCCTCCTCTCGCCAAAAATAGCAGGAGAGGCAAGAGCCCTAGACTACCTCGAAGAAGAGCAGAAAAGAGGCATCACGATAAAAACAGCCAACATATCCCTCCTCCACGAAATAGGGGGCAAACCATACGTCGTCAACCTCATCGACACACCTGGACACGTAGACTTCACAGGAAAGGTAACACGCGCCCTAAGGGCCATCGACGGAGCCGTCGTAGTCGTAGACGCAGTTGAAGAAGTCATGGTTCAAACGGAAACCGTGACCAGACAAGCCCTAGAAGAAAGGGTTAGACCCGTCCTATTCATCAACAAAGTCGACCGCCTGATCAGAGAACTAAAACTCAGCTCAGACCAGGTGCAAAGCAAACTCCTCCGAATAATCCGAGACTTCAACAACCTAATAGACCTATACGGAGAACCAGAGTACAAGGAAAAATGGAGAATTGACCCAGCCAAGGGAACGGTTGCCTTCGGCTCAGCCCTCCACAGGTGGGGCTTCACCGTCGACATAGCCCGGCAAAAGGGAATCAAATTCAGCGATGTCGTGGAGGCATACCACAAAGACCGTTGGCAAGAGCTCCAAAAAACGATTCCACTCCACCAAGCCATACTGGACATGATCGTCAAAAACCTCCCAAACCCTATAGATGCACAAAAATACAGAGTGCCCAAAATCTGGAAAGGAGAGCCAGACTCTGAAATAGGACAAGCCATGCTCAACTGCGACGACAACGGACCAACCGTACTATGCTTCACATCAGCCCAAATGGACCCCCACGCAGGACTAGTCGCCACAGGAAGAATATTCTCAGGAACAATCCAAGAAGGCAACCAAATTTACCTCGTCGGAGCCAAGAAAGACTACAGAGTTCAACAAGTCTCCATGTACATGGGCGCCTTCAGAGAAGTCGTGAACCGCCTAGCCGCAGGAAACATAGCAGCCCTACTTGGATTGGACCTCGCAAGAGCTGGCGAAACCCTCATAGACGTTACACACCGAGACGCTATGATTCCCTTCGAACGAATAAAATACGTTTCCGAACCAGTTATTACCATAGCCATAGAACCCAAACACCCAAAAGATCTGCCAAGGCTCGTGGATGTTATGAACCGCTTGGCAATTGAGGACCCTAACCTCGTGACCACGATAAACAAGGAAACCGGCGAATACCTGCTCAGCGGAATGGGCGAACTCCACCTAGAAATCGCTGTTAAATTCCTAAGGGACTATGCAGGAGGATTGGAAATCCTTACCTCCCGTCCAATAGTCGTTTACCGAGAAAGCATCGCCGGACAAGGCGTGGAGGCGATGGCGAAAAGCCCCAACAAACACAATAGATTCTGGATACAGGTAGAACCGCTGGAGGACAAAGTCATTGAAATGATTGAAAAAGGGGAAATCATGGAAGAAATGGGGCGAAAAAGAATAGGAGCCATCTTACACAAGGAAGCCAAGTGGCCCACGAAAGAGGCGAGAAACGTCTGGGCCCTAGAAGAACATAAAAACATCCTAGTTGACCTGACGAAGGGCATACAATTCCTCAGAGAAGCAAGAGAAATGATCATCTCAGGCTTCAGATGGGCAGCTCAGGCAGGCCCCCTCTGCGAAGAACCCATGCGAGGAATCAAGCTAAAGCTCATGGACGTCAAGTTGCACGAAGACCCTGTGCATCGCGGGCCAGCGCAGGTAATGCCTGCAACAAGAAGAGCTTTCCTCGGCTCGTTCCTAACAGCCGAACCCGTCCTTCTCGAACCCGTATACAAAATAGGCGTTTCAGTTCCCCAGCAATGGGTTGGAGATGTAACAAGCATCATAACCCGCAAAAGAGGCAGAATAGTAGCCTCTGAACAGAAAGGCCCAATAACCATGATCAACGGGTACATCCCAGTCTCCGAAACCTTTGGCCTATCCGCCGACATGAGGTCCGCAACATCGGGCCACGCCTTCTGGCAGACCCAATTTGACCACTGGGAAAAAGTTCCTGAAAACCTGGCGTTAACAGTCGTAAAGGAAACACGTGAAAGACGAGGATTGTCTCCGGAAATACCTAGACCAAGCAAGTTCATCGACGAAGCTTGACCCTCTGTTATCTAAAATAAGCGTCTATCAATTTTCTGCAATAGGCTGTGCCATCACACAATGCTGTGTTAAACTGTGAAAATCCCTCTCGGCAAGACGCGAAACTCAAACCGTGTTCCAATACGATGGGTCTTAGTTTCTCCAAGATTCTCCTTCTAAGTTCTTCACGCAGGTATTTGTAGCCTACAACCCATTTTCCATCAGCGTACAACCGAAACAACCTCTCATAAATTGGCGGGTTCATCTGTTTCAACGTGGAAAAGAAACCCCTCACGGGTTTCATGGTTGCTATGGTTACTTGTTTCACGCCCATGTCTGCCAGCGTCGAGACCAGCCTTTCAAAATCCTTCTCGTCTTCATTGATGGTTGGTATGATGGGGTCTATTCTTGCCACAGCAGGTATGTCTTTGTCAGCGACCTTCTGTAGAGCGGAAATTCTGCGATCTGGAGATGGAGCGTAGGGTTCTATGAAGCTTGCAACGTCTTCTCGCAACGTTGTTACCGTTATCGACACAACGGTTGGAGTTTGTTTAAAAACGTCTAGGTCTCTGGTGACAAGGTCTGATTTCGTAACAATGAGGAGAGGGAAACCATGCTTCGCCAAGACTTCGGCGCATCTTCGCGTAATTTTATATTCCCTTTCTAACGGTTGATATGGGTCGGTGCAGTCGCTCATCATCACCGGATGTTTCAACTTCGTATTTCTAGCCATGCTTTCTATCTGGTCTAACAACTTTAGGCGTGGCGAGGCTGGACCGACAAAGCTTGGAAACTTTACTGCGTAACAATAGATGCATTGGTGGGCGCACCTTCCGAGATAGGTGTTTAAGTTGTATTTTGGGAGACACGTGCAGAATCCGGCTCTCGGAGCGTTGAATAGGGGCAGTCTCATGGTACCATTTCTAAGTGTATGGCCGCCTTAATGTCTTTAGCCTTCTTGCCTCCTATGCTTACTACACGATCAGTTTGAGACCTTCTTTGAAGGCGTTAATGTTCGCCTCTCTCGCAGTTTCATGCACGCTGTCAGCTATGGCTTTCTCTACGGCTTCCTCTTTCACAATGCCAGTTATCTTCGCCAAAGCGCCTAACATAACAACGTTTGCGTAAACCCTTGATTTCAGCAATTTTTCCGCGGTCTTTGTGGCTGGAATTTTGAAAACCTTCGCCTTTGTTTCAGGCAGGTGTTTCACCATGTCTTCATCAACTATCAGTATGCCGTTTTCTTTCAAGTCTTTCGAATGTATCTTAACAGCGCTTTGGCTCATAGCTACCAAGATGTCGCATTTTCTAACTTTTGGGAAACCAATTTTGCCATCTGAAATGATGACTTCGCTTTTTGCAGCGGTTCCTCTGGCTTCAGCGCCGTAGCTTTGGGTTTGAACCGCGTACTTTCCCTCGTAAACAGCGGCTCTTCCAAGGATTTCTCCGGCTAAGACGACGCCTTGTCCGCCCAACCCGCTGATCCTTACCTCAATTCGCTTTGCCATCCTTCTTTGCCTCCTCTATGATTTCGTAAAGAGTTTCGGTGAAAGTTGGAAACTCTCGATGCACGAATTCTCCTACCACTATTTTTCCTTCCAAGTCTTTTTCAGCCATTTTTTCGGCCTCCTGAAGCGCCACAGAGTTTTCCTTAAACCATCTGAGCATGTCTGTGGCTGTTTTCAGTCCAACTCTTCTTCCAAAGGCTGTGGGACACTGGCTTACGGCTTCGACGAAGGCGAAGCCCTTCGTTGTTATAGCCTTTTTCATGGATTCTTTTAATTGTTCTCTGTGGAAGGTTGTCCACCGGGTTGCGTAGCAGGCTCCAGCCGCCACCACTAGACGAGTTGCGTCGAGGGGACGTTCAACGTTTCCGTAGGGAGTTGTCGTTGTTTTGGCTTTGATCGGCGTGGTAGGCGCAACCTGTCCGCCAGTCATTCCGTAGATCATGTTGTTCACCATAACCACAGCGATATCGGCATTCCTTCGCGCAGCGTGAATTAGATGGCTCAAACCGATTCCCACGAGGTCTCCGTCTCCGCCGAAGACCACGACGTTTAACTCTGGGCGAAGGAGCTTCACTCCGGTCGCAACTGGTATGCTTCTGCCATGAAGGATGTGAATAGAATCAGCCTTGAAGTATGGGGATGGAATCCATGCTGCGCACCCGATTCCACTGCAAAACACGAACTTGCTGAGGTCCCTGTAGCCCAGTTCATGAACAGCTCTAAGGAAGCAGCTCATTACTGTTAGGTCGCCGCAGCCAGTGCAGAATGGAAGCTTCAAGTCTCTCAGGTAATCTCGAATGGAAAACCTTTCAGTCAACGTTTTTCACGCCCCTCACAATTTGTCTCAACAATTCTTCCGGGGTTATCATTTCCCCGCCTCCGATCTTGTTTACCGGAACAACAGGAACCGTGCCGTGAACCGCCCTCTCCACCTCATAGATAATTTGTCCCAGATTCATCTCAGGCACAAACAGTATCTTGGCGTTTTGAGCCATGGTCTGGACGGCGTCGTCGGGGAAGGGCCACAAGGTCTTTAATCGAATAAATCCGATGTTTATTCCCTTCTTTTTCGCGAGTTCAACGGTTTCATAAACTGCGCGGGAGGTGCATCCATAAGAAACTATGCCAGCTTCGCATCCTTCAGTGTTATGATTTTCGACGTCCACGATTTTACCTGCATTTTTTCTTATCTTCCCAACCAGCCTCTCGACCAAGCGTCTGTGCACAATTGGGTCGGCTGTGTAGCGGATTCCATATTCGTTGTGGGTTGACCCAGTTACAGATACGTTGAAACCTTGGCCGACAGAGGGCATCGGCGGTATGTCTTCTAGGCCGAAGAACGCTTTGTCTGCTCGTTTCGGTTTTTTGCGGTTAACGATTTCCGCCTTTTCTAAGGATGGTACAGCAATTCTTTCTCTCATGTGAGCTATGATTTCGTCAGCCAGCAACACAACAGGGGTTCGAAACTTTTCGGCCAAATTGAACGCCCTGATCGTTAGGTCGAACATTTCCTGCACAGAGTTGGGCGACAACACAATTGAGGCGTAGTCTCCATGGGTTCCCCAGCGCGCCTGCATCACGTCTCCCTGACCGCACTTGGTAGCCTGACCCGTGCTCGGGCCAGCCCTCTGGACGTCCACAATTACACATGGAGTTTCGGTCATGAAGGCGTAGCCTATGCTCTCCTGCATGAGGCTGAAGCCTGGGCCGGAAGTGGCTGTCATGGCTTTAGCTCCTGCCCAGCTTGCTCCGATGACCGCTCCTAAGGAGGCCATTTCGTCTTCCATTTGGATGGCTATGCCGCCAACCTGAGGAAGTCTCCATGCTAAATGCTCGGCGATTTCGCTGGCTGGGGTGATGGGGTATCCGGCGAAGAATCTGCATCCGGCTGTTATGGCTCCTTCTGCGCAGGCTTGGTTTCCTTGCCAGAAGCGGATTTTGATCAAGTTTGTTCACTCCTTTTATCTTGGTTTATTGTTGGGATATAGTAATATGCGTCTACGCCTGGTCTCTGCATTTGTATCTAGGCTACCTATATTTTTTAAGATGGTTTTTATCATTCTCTGCGCAGTTTCGGACATGGCTTGGCGACGAAAAATATAAGTATTTATATGTTGCTCGTAATTTGTCTGAACTTGGGAGGTATGAAATGCCCAAACTGTTAGAGGGCAAGGTAGCGATTGTTACAGGAGCAGGAAGAGGAATTGGCAGAGGGGAAGCTTTGCTCTTGGCCAAAGAAGGAGCAAAAGTTGTGGTTAACGATATTGGCGGCGGTTTCGATGGAAAAGGCGAACATCGCGGACCAGCAGATGACATTGTGAAAGAAATAAGAGATTTCGGCGGAGAAGCTGTGCCAAACTATGATAGCGTTGTCGATTTTCAGGCTGCGAAAAGGATAACGGACACGGCCATAGGCAATTTCGGCAAGTTAGATTTTTTGGTCAACAACGCGGGAATCTTGAGAGATAGGATGATATTCAACATGACTGAGGAGGAATGGGATGCCGTCTTGGGCGTCCATCTCAAAGGAACCTTCAACTGCACTAGGCATGCCTGCGCTTATTGGAGGGAACAACACAAGGCTGGCAAACCCGTTGCAGGAAGGATTATAAACACGGTTTCAGATGCCGGGCTTGTCTACAATCCAGGCCAAAGTAATTATGGGGCGGCAAAAGCTGGGATTGCAGCTTTCACCCTTATCGTAGCTAAGGAAATGGCGAAATACGGTGTGACGAGCAATGTTGTAACTCCAATGGCGAGAACTAGGTTAACCACGGATGCTACGCCTTCGCTAGTTCCGTTGATGAGCACGCCTGAGGAGATGGAGAAAAAAATTGGATTTGATGTCTTAGATCCAGAGAACATCGCTCCCCTCGTTGTATACTTGGCTTCGGACGACGCCAAAGACATAACGGGTCAAGTATTCAGGATCATTGGCGGAACGGTGTGGTTGCTGGAAAGTTGGCGTTCATTTGATAAAATCACGAAACCAGGCAGATGGACTCCGGAAGAGTTGGGCCCGAAGGTTAAAGATCTTCTCAGCAGAGCTCCGGAGAGGGAGGATCTTCAAGGTATTATGAAAGACTTAGGCATTTTTTAATTTTGACGAAAGCTGCAGGCGCGCGCGCATTTCAGATTTTATGACGTTCACAAAAATCTTGCGACGTACATCCCAGAGGTTATACTCCACAAAAGTTTTTAGAAGTCGCGACGTACATTCTACACAATAGTCTCTATGTCGTTTATCAAGACAAATAAAAGAGTTTCAAATTAAGGAGCATTAAACGGACTAGTTTACCGTTTAACTTTAGCGGGCCGGTAGTCCAGCGTGGTTAAGACGTCGCCCTCACGCGGCGAAGATCGCCGGTTCAAATCCGGCCCGGCCCACCAAAGCTACGAAAAAGTGTAAAATAAGACGTAAATGTCCTCGAACGTGCATATTGTTTAGAGAGTTAAAAATGATCTGCCCAGTGTGTGGGAAGAATTGCAGTGATTTGCATCATTTAGCTCAGCACATATCCTACTCGGCTCAATGTTATGACTTGGGTGTTACACGACGAAGGTGGTTTCATAAAGGGCATTATGAGTGGGTCAAAAATCACGGCGCATCCAACGACTATTACTCAGTAAGGCGATTACTTGATGAACTTAATTTGCGTTAATAAGCGTGTCTCCTCACGCGGAAGAGATCGCCGGTTCAAGTCCGGCCCACCACCATAAATAAATAGTGATACGGCTAACAAGTCATGCTGATGAGGGTTAAGTGTATGCCTGAAGAAGTCTTTGACATAGACAAATTCGTCCAAATTTCTGAGCGAGCAGACTACTGCAACATAAAACGCCTAAAAAGAATGGTAAAACTGAAGCTTAGAACTCCTAGAAAGCTGTATACCCTGAAGGTTGACCCACCAAAAGCCGAAGAAGTCGTCAAAAAATTGCGTTGCGAGATCCGCGAGGTCTAACTTCTAGAAAAGCCTTTTAAACGTTTCAAAACCAACGGATAACACTTTTCACAAAACGCAAGCCTCTTTCTGTCGGTGTCAAGAATAGAATTAGAAAAGAACATGATGCACGCTGAGTTGTGGCAGTGTCCAAGTCCAAGCGTGTGTCCAACTTCATGAACCGCCTCTTTCACAGAACGCTCCACAAAAAGATTCCTATTCGACGGCTGTCCATAGAATTCCGGCTTGAGCCTAAACAACGATATTAGGGCGCTTCTTCCAGGACACTGAGCCTCTCCGAAAACAAAATTTAGGCGCGGCACGTAAAGGTCTACTTCGGTTACTCCCAGAACTCGGTCTGCCAGAAATTTTTCGACGTAATCTTGGATTCTAGCTAAAATAATGGTGGAATGATGTTGATGCCTTGACACGTTGTATGCGTCTTGAGGCACCGGCATCGTATGTTCCAGAATTTCACATGTGGTTCCAGGAAATTTGTCGCACATTTCCCTCTGTATGCTTTCTACAACGTCCATGTCCACAGATCCTATACACAGGATCGCTATCCTCATCACCGTTTTCCTCAAACTGTGAAAACGTCTCCCGCCTTCGGCGCCACAGCCTTAAGCCCAACTTCCTTCTTTATCCATCTGGCGAACTTTTCACAGTTTCCCTCAGCCCCATGCACGACGTAAACTGTTGGGTTTCCCTCAACCTCTTTTACGGTATCTTTAAGCTCACTGGCTCCGCTATGAGACGAAAAATCGAAGCGCCTCACTTGTGCCTTAATTTTACGCATCTTTCCATCAATCACACATTTTCCCTCGTCAAGCAACTCTCGTCCCGGCGTTCCGGGAATCTGATAGCCTACTAGAAAAACGCCGTTTTGATGTTTTTTCCCCACTTTTTGTATGTAGAAGGCGGCTGGTCCTCCTTTCAGCATACCCGCTGGGGATATGATCACCCCTGGCTTTTTCGCTGCTGTTCTACGGTCCCTCCATCCCTCCACCCAAGTCGCGGCGTGAACGGCGTTCATGAACAATTGAGGGTCCTGCATGTACGACGAGTGGTTCATCATTATTCGATTAGCCTTGCGAGCCATTCCGTCTATTGTGACAGGGTGCTCGAAATGGTAGGCGGCAAGTATGCATGCTATTTCTTGTGAGCGCCCTACGCTGAAGGCTGGAACTAAAACGGTTCCTCCATTCTCCACCACTTCGGTAACGCTTTCCAGAAATTCTTTTTCCATAGTTTTTCTGTCAGGATGGACTTCATCAGCGTACGTGCTCTCAATGATTAACGCGTCAAGTTTGCCATAGTCTCTGTCCGCTCCACGGAGGAGACGTGTGTCTGTGGTATTATAGTCGCTGGTGTAGACAAGCCTTTTTCCATTTGCCTCCACCAAAGCTTGGGCGCCTCCGGGTATGTGACCCGAGTCCAAAAGCTCGAATTGAACATCTCCTAGAGTTTGTTTTTCTCTATAATTCAGATGGACACAGTTTCTCATCATAGATCGTAACTCGAGGTATTCATAGGGGAGGTAGTAACTCGATAGGTGTATGAAATCCGAAATTAGCAAGTTGACTAAATCAAATGACAACCTTGTTCCATACACAGGCTTTTTCTCTTGAATGTGAAAAAATGGAATCGCGCCTGAATGATCCAGGTGACTATGGGTTAAAATGATGGCATCCACCTCTTTAGGTGGAATATGCATGGGAAAACCTGGTTCATGGTTGATCATAACGCCATAGTCGAGTAGCAGCTGAGTCTTCTCTGTTTTAATGGCTATCGCTGCTCTCCCAACTTCCCTTGCGCTTCCGAGGAACCTTATTTTCATCGAGATTGTATTCACCCTCTGTTATTTGCAGACATGTCGCGGTGGTCTTGAACGGTTTAGGTCATTCTAACATTTAAATGGTAGCTTTTCCGGGCTTTTCTGACGCTACTCTTACCAGCCCTCTTTTTATTGCTTTTAGAACGTCGTCAATGTTCGGCTCGGCTTTTATTTCTGTGTACGCAGCCCACATGTATTTTGGTGTGTGGGCATCGCTTCCCGCCACCCCAGGCAGGCCTTTTGCTTTCGCCAGTTCCTGGGCCATTTTGTTTTCTTTGTCTGTTGAGTAGGCATTTAAAACCTCCACCGCGTCTGCTTGTATGTTTCTTGCAATGTCGCCTAGGCCAAGTTCTCGGTATGGATGTGGTATGACGATGGTTCCATCCCTTTCCCTTGCGAAATCAACAACGCTCTCGACTGATAAAAGGTGCGCCGGTTTTTCTTCAATTCCTAGGATACTGATGTGTCCTTGTTGTGTGGTCACTTCGGTTCCCGGAATGATCAGTATATCTTCATAGGCCACGGCCAATTTGCGGGCATGAAAGTAGCCTTGAAGGGTGTCGTGGTCGGTTATTGCGACTCCTTTAATGAACGGGTGGGCATGAAGTTCTTCCACTATAAGTTTGGGACTGATCGTTGCATCTCCGGAGAACCAAGTATGCATGTGCAAGTCTATACGAATCATTGCGGGGTCAATCACACCCAAATGAAATTCTTAGCGGTATTTTGTTATCTGTCAAAACACGAGTGTCTAATGGCTAAAGAATAAAAAAGAATGAAAAGAGTGTCACGGTCTTCCCACGATGGTAACGGCGCCGACAGCGAATGGGCCTCCCAGATTATGAGCAAATCCTGCCTCTGCATCCTTTACCTGTAATCCCTCGGCTTTACCCAACACCTGTCTCGTAAGCTCTACGATCATTCTGACTCCAGTGGCGCCTATGGGATGGCCGAAGCATTTCAGTCCACCGTCTGGGTTTATTGGAAAATCGCCGTCTATTGCAGTAACGCCATCCTTTATTAAATCTGCACCCTCACCGGCTTTGCATAGCTTCATGTCTTGGTAGTTTATGAGTTCAGTGATTGTGAAGCAATCGTGAACTATACCGAAATCAAGCTCTTTTCGAGGGTCTTTTATTCCAGCCTCTTTGTAAGCAGCTTCCGCTGCCTTCACGTTTGCAGGGAAACTCAGAAAGGTTTCAGTTGGCCTTAGCCATGGAAAGAGTGTTTCAACAGCCATACCGGATGCTTTTATCAGGGAATATTCGTCTCCTACGTATTGCTTTGCGATTTCCGGTCTTGTTAAAACCACTGCAGCCGATCCGTCTGACATAGCGCAACAATCGAACAAGCCAAGTGGGTAGGCAATCATCGGTGCGTTCAGAGCTTTATCTATGGTTATTTCTCTTCTGAAATGAGCTTTCGGATGTCTCGCTCCATTGTAGTGATTCTTCACTGCAACTCTCGCAAGGTCTTCTCTCGTCCATCCCCACTCTTTAAACGCTCTGGTTGCCGCCATCGCAAACATAGCTGGTGCTGAAGCCATGGTTAGCGTTGGGTCGGGAAACATGGTTTCAATGCCGGGTAGCCCTCTTGCCCCTTGGTCCAAGATTTTCTCTACACCACAAGCTAAAACGATGTCATATACTCCGGACGCCACCGCGTAAGCCGCGTTTCTAACGGCATCCATTCCCGTGGCACAGTAGTTTTCTACCCTTGTAACCGGCTTACCAAATAATTTGAGTGGATCAGAAAAATTAGTTCCCGCAACCCCGCTAAAACTGTAGAAGGTACCGCACCAAACTGCTTCAACATCTTTCTTTAGATCGACGTTTGCCTCCTTGCACGCCTCGTAAGTTGCCTCCACTAGAAGGTCTTCTGCGTCTTTCTCCCATATTTCCCCAAATTTTGTAACTCCGGTGCCGATTATGGCAACTTTATCTTTTATTCCTCCCATTTTTCATTCACCTCCTCTTACGCTCTTACTGGTCTAGCTCTCCAACCATAATGTTTGAAATCTGATTTTTCGTTTAACAACCGAAATGTTAGCTCAACTGGCACATCTATCTGTACATCCTTAGGTTCGCAATCCACTACTTCAAGGAACATTCTACATCCGTCCTCCAAGTCAACAACGGCTCTTATCGCTGGGTTGATTCCATCGCCTTCGGTGTTTCCCGGACCAATTAAGTAGTCTAAAGTATAAGTGAATATTTTACCACGTCTTGCAAGCTTTACCTCTTCATAATTATCTTTCTCGCCGCATACCATGCAGCACCTGCCGATCGGATACGATAATGTTCCGCATTTTTTACATTTCATCCCATAAAGCGGTAAAATCGATTTTTCATCTCTCCAATACATTACGTGAGCCACTTTCGACCATTTGGGCCACGCAGTCTCACGAATCCTCCTGAAATCTGCGTATTTTTCATACGATGGAAGCGTTTTACTTGACGCTACATTTACGGAGACACCCCTTTTCTTCCCCTTTATTTCCTCTATTTTATCGGTAGTTTTTACGATAAACGCGTCGCTTCCGTCTCCATAACTCGCGCATAAAATTCTTTCATTTGGCTTTGCAGTTTCTAACGCGGAAACCAGTAGTAATAGGCAATGCGGTGTACCTGTTATACCAACATTCAAGAAGAGAGGGTCTTGGATTTTGTCTTGCTCGACACCGAGCAGTTTTGGAGACCTAAGATAGGTTCTGGGATCCGGCGCGTAGAAAGCTATCTTAGAAACATCCTTATGAGTTAAACTACTTTTTTTCAGCAATCCCGATATGGCCTCGGGAAGGTTTTTCATAAACCCTTGTCGTAGGTCAAGTTTGGGTTCAAATTGCCTTGGGTAATCGTCTACATCTCTTCTCCAGGGGCCAAGTACTGCTTCCCTTACCGTGTAAAAATCTTCTATTTCTGCAATGCCGTCCTCTCCGATAAGTAGAGCCGCGGCGCCATCACCAAATATCTGTTCATAAAGAGAAGCCGGTGTTGCAACTCTGCAATCCGCAGACACAACAAGGATTTTTCTCGATGTTTTCGCCTCTATCGCATTCATCGCAGCTCTTACTGCGATTGTCCCAGCCCTTAGAGAATTGGTGAAGTCAGAAGTGAGAACATCTTTTCTCAAATCAAGGGCAGAGGCGATTATAGAGGAAGACTGCTTTTCTTTGAATGGTGAGGTGGTGCTGGAAAAAAATAGTCCATCGATCTCTTTCGGATCAATTCCGTTTAGGCAATCTATTCCCGCCTCTGTAGCCATGGTTAAGCTATCTTCATCCCATGCCGCAACCGCTCTCTCCCCAGGCATGACAATAGGGGTGCCAGATGCTCTGGCAATTTCGTCTCTACTCAGTCTCCACGTTGGAATGTATGCTCCATAAGATAGTATCCCTACCATCAACCATCACCCTTTTGGAGTTTCAAAATAGTAAAACGCGATATATAACGCTTCTTTAATCCTAAATCGGGAGATTTTATTCCTTCTTCTCACTGCTCTCGTAATATTCACATCTCTCCGCTATTTCTTCCAAACAGAAGAAAGCATGAATGTTGAAACAGGCTCCATTTCCACAGCACACATCGTTAAAAGAGAAAGCAGATGTTGGGAGAAGCCCCTTCTTCTCGCAAAGATCGAAACTCGTTCTCCCCCTATCTTCTTCCACAGTCATAGAGTAATGTTTACATTTTACACAACTCTTCCTTTCTTGAGTCTCTCTCTCCAACCAGTTTTCACCTTGCGCGGTTCAATAACTAGCGTCTCAATCTTAGGTTTAAACATACCTCTTACAATGTTACGGCGTTTTGTATCGTCGTCGCAAGATCGTCTAAGGCAGTTTTATTCCAAGGCTTTTTCCCTCGTAAAACCGTTAGAGAAATTTTCTTTTTCTTGCAAGCTCGTCTACAGGCTGTTGCTACCTTTTTCTTCCAAGTTTCAGCCTCTTGGAGCAAGATGACCTTTTTATAGCTCGTCGTCTCGACGTATTTTGCGACCTGCCTCGCTACGTAGGTTAATGTTTCGGCGTCGAAGGGAGTTGCGGTTTCGTGTTGGGAAAGGGGGTAAACCTCGTCAAGTTCTATGGGTATTATCCCGAAGGGTGCCGCATACGCACATACATGGATCTTATCTACGGCATTACCCATTCTTCGTCGAATCTCCTTCAAGACTCTTCGGTACTCCTTCGACCTGTGAAACGGTTTCGTTCGAGTTTGAGGCAACAAAACAAGAACCCTTGCCTCTGTTGGAGGGAAGTACCTCTCAAAGAGCCTTGTTCTGTGGCGGACAACCTCAGGACGAATCAAACCAATGGAGCTAAAAAAGAAAAGACCCCTCTTT
>JREQ01000075.1_pt1 | contig 28278 bp, 26 predicted proteins | sample 210151 | NCBI WGS metagenome assembly JREQ01 (sample SAMN03019617, study PRJNA260268) | marine sediment metagenome | biome: Marine; feature: Sediment; material: Clay; isolation source: clay from marine sediments 31 meters below sea floor depth collected from... | place: New Zealand: Canterbury... | reverse complement strand
AGCCTCAGCTGGAAACCACGCTCTAGCCGTGGCCCACGTGGCCAAAATGATGGACGTAAAGGCGACCGTTGTCGTGCCCGAAACCGCTCCTAAAATAAAGGTGGAACTGTGTAGAGCGCTTGAAGCTGAGGTGATATTGAAAGGAGCTAACTACGACGAGTCCGTGGTCTACTGCAAGAAGATGGTTTCAAGGACTGGGGCAACCTACATTTCTTCCTTTGAGGACTACAAGGTTATAGCAGGTCAAGGAACGATCGGATGCGAGATTTTGGAGGATATGCCGGAAACGGATACGATCATAGTGCCTGTAGGTGGCGGAGGTCTAATCTCCGGGATAGCCCTTTGGGCCAAAACGGTGAATCCGAAGATAAGAGTTGTGGGCGCCCAGTCAACTGCTGCCTACACCATGTACAAATGTTTTAAGGCCAAGAAAATAGTTGATGTCCCGGTTCCACCCACCATAGCCGATGGGCTTGCCGGGGGAATCTCTCAAACGACTCTGGACCTCGTCCTAAAATACGTCGACGATATCGTCTTAGCAGAGGAGGAAGGGTTGAAGAGCGCAATCCTCTGGGTCCTTAAGAATGAGCGTCAAATTGTCGAAGGATCCGCCACTGTGGGTCCAGCAGCCGTTCTGCAGAGAAAGATCAGGTTCAAGCGAGGCGAGAAAGTGGTTATAGTAATCTCGGGTGGCAACATTGACATGGAGCTTTTGGATCTGCCGGAATGAACGCAGGATTGTTAAAAATTGATGAAGGGAGCTTCTATGAGTAAGAGGGCTTGGTTGGATGTTTCAGTCTTTCGATGCCCAGGATGTGGGCGATATTACGTGGATGCTTCATGGTACGCCGTCGAGTTAGAGTCTGATATCGAGTGTGGTAGTTGCCACGAGGTTTTCAACACGAAAAGGCAGATGACAGATCGCGTAATGCTGGGATTCAAGATAGATGAAAAGGGAAAAATGCTAGAAGCTGAAGTAACCAACCACATCATTTGATAGTTAATTGGAAAATAAACCTAAACGACCTCGTATTTCAATCGATTTCCCCTACGGTCAAATACAGCTATGTCCTCTTCTGACCGATACGGATAAGCAACTATGACCATTGTCCTGCCATAAAACTTGTTCAAGTCTGTGATGGAGGGATACAGAACTCCTGACGGGTGAGAATGCGCCACACCTACAATGGAAAAATCCATCGGAAGCATGTGTAATGGGAAAGTGGAAAAGGTGTTTCCATGAGTTGCCAGCGGCGGTATCCACGTGTCGTTGACCAAGATTCTGTGTTTATTCACCTTTCCTTTTAAAAGAAGAATAGCCTCTCTAGGATGAAGCATCTGCGCATAACTCAAAATGCTGTCTACGACCGCCCGCTCAATCAAGACTGCTTTATCCAAATTTGAGACCATCCAAAGTTCGTTGCGTCATACATTTTATTATTTATTTTTTCATCCCGGTCTATTTCGTATAGATGATAATAGGTTGTAACGGCGCTCACCTAGAGAAACAACGTTTGCTTTATTATTGAGTAACGCCTTAAGTTTGTAAAAGCCCTTATGGATGTGGAGTGGAAAGGCACATGCAAACCCAGGACAAGGACAAGTTCGAGATCATCAGCGAAATGGCGAGGCGTCGAGGCTTCTTCTGGCCTTCCTACGAGATTTACGGCGGCGTCAGCGGCTTCATAACCTTCGGTCCACTAGGTTCCATACTAAAAAGAAAGATCGAAGACAAGTTTCGAAATTTCTACATCCGGCCCCTCGGCATCCTTGAAATCGAGTCGTCGGTGATCATGCCCGGAAAGGTGTTTGAGGCCTCTGGTCACGTAGATCATTTTAAGGAGCCCATAGTCGAATGCCTTCAGTGTAAACGAAAGTTTCGAGCCGACCACCTACTTCAAGAATTTGCAGGAATGAGCGACACAGAAACCGAGAAACTCACCCTTCAAGAGTTAATGAACGAAATCAACAAACAAAACGTTCGATGCCCAGACTGCGGCGGAGACTTCGGCGAGCCCCAACAATTCATGACCATGTTCACCACCACAATTGGGCCGTATTCAGAAGCCGTTGGTTATGGTCGTCCCGAGGCGGCTCAGGGAATCTTCGTGGAATTTAGGCGTCTCTACGAAAATGCGCGAGGAAGACTTCCCTTCGGGGTTGTTCAGATCGGCCACGCCCTGAGAAACGAGATTTCTCCGAGGCAGGGTCCCATAAGACTGAGGGAGTTCACAATAATAGATATCGAGTTCTTTATAGACCCTGAAGACCCCGAATGTCCATTGTTAAAAGAGGTGGAAAACGAAACCTTGAGGCTGATAATAGCGGAAAACAAATTGAAAGGCATAAAGGAACCTATAGAAGTCACAGTCAAGGAAGCCCTGAGCAAAGGATACATAAAGGCGGAGTGGCAGGCCTTTTTCATGGCTATGGCCAAACGCTTTCTCATGGAACTGGGAGTGCCAGAGGACAAGCAACGCTTCATCGAAAAATTGGATTGGGAGAGAGCCCACTATTCCGTGCAAGGATTTGACCAGGAGGTATACCTGGAACGATGGGGGTGGGTGGAGGTTTCGGGCCACAACTACCGAACAGACTACGACCTAAGTCGCCACATGCAGTTCAGCGGCGTGGACATGAAGATTTTCAAAGAAGCGGAAAAGGGGGGAAGGAGATTTATTCCCCATGTGGTTGAGCCAAGTTTCGGATCAGATCGGTTGGTTTACATCACCCTAGAATATGCATACAAAACCAAAGAAGGCAGAGCCCTGTTAAGTCTTAAACGAGAACTTGCGCCCATACAAGTTGGCGTTTTTCCACTGGTGAGTAAAGACGGTTTACCCGAAAGGGCGAAACAGGTTTACCAAACGCTGATAGATGAGGGTTTCACGGTGGAATGGGACGAGTCGGGGTCCATTGGAAGAAGATATGCGCGAGCCGACGAGGTGGGCACCCCGCTGGGAATAACAATAGACTATCAAACGCTTGAAGATGGCACGGTGACCGTACGTGACCGCGACACTTGGAGGCAGGTTAGAAGCAAGATTGAGGAGCTTCCAGAACTGCTTCACGCTTACTTCCGTCGTAGGATCGACTTCGAGGACTTGGGGCAACTGATCAAGCGTTAAAAGTTTAACCTAAGCCTATAAACAGAGCCTATTTCTTTCGCTACCTTTTTTAACACTTCCTCGTATTCTATTATAAGCATCAATAAAGATTTTCGCGGGCGAAGGCAATGGTATTTCCAGTAGAGACTGAAGAACGGGTGAAGAGGAGAGCCTTCAGCGTTTGCCAAGACCATCTGAGAAGGGTGCTGGACATCTCTCGCAAGATTTCACAGATGGTGGATTGTTTCGTGAAGGGAGACAAAAAATTGGCTCGAGAATTGTTCGCCGATATTAAGAAGTCCGAGGAGGAAGTAGATATTGCGAGACGCGCTGTTTCGCGGGAACTCGCTGAGATAGGAGCCATTCTAATGAGCCGAGAAGACTTTCTCCGCTTCACCAACCTGACAAGCGAGATCGCGGACTTTTACGAGGGCGTAGCTTTTCGACTGCTGGCAATTATGGAGAGAGGATGGAAAGTGCCTACACATATAAAGGATGGTTTGACCAAGCTTTCTAGCGCAGTGTTTGAGACCGTCTCCAAGCTTCGGGAAACAGCTATGACACTGAATTACGGTGCGTCTAAAGCTTTAGAGAAAGCTAGAGAGGTTGAGGTGGCTGAAAGAATCGTAGACGACCTTTACAGAGAGTTGGAAGTGAAGATTGTCAACAGTAATATGGATATTCCCGCGATGCTTCTCTTACGGGATGTGGCTCAGATTCTGGAGGACGCCGCCGATAAGGCTGAAGACGCCTCTGACACTGCTCGCATACTGGCGCTCACAGTTTAGAGTGAACCTAGATGTCTGAGAAGATCGAGACCGAGTTCGTTGAAAACTTTCTGGTGGTATGGGACCCCGAGAAGGGATCTGAGCTTTACAGGCTTGGATTTTACGGAAAGCCTATAGGTGTTCCCAAGCCCAAGGTCATGGAATTTGATGTTCCCCTCATCCTCGACCTCATGGAGGGCCTATACCTCATAGAGAAAGGAGTCATCACCGTATCTGAGGGACCGAAAAGGACCAAGGTCAGCTTCAAGAAGCTGCGAAAGACAGCACGAAAGCTGTACGAGGAATTCGACCTAAAGTACGCGGTTTACCAAGACTTACGCGATCAGGGACTCATCGTAACGCCTGGCATAAAGTATGGGTGCGACTTCGCCGTTTACCAGCATGGACCAGGTGTCGACCACGCCCCCTACATGGTTTCGGTAAAGAAAACGAAGGACGAGGTCACGGCCACCGACATTGTTAAGGCTGGAAGACTTGCGACAACCGTTAGAAAGCGGTTTATACTAGCCGTACCCGGCTTGGGAACGGAAAGAATACGATACCTCATCTTTAAGTGGTTCAAGGCTTAACTCAAAACGCTTCTCTTCAGTCGTCTTTTTAGTTAGGAAATCAGCTTCGTTGCGTTATGATTACTCCCAGCATGACAAAAAGGGCTCCGATTGCGAAGGAGACATCTAAAGACTCCAATAAGATTAGGTGGGCAACCGAAACTGAGACGACGGGTAAAAAGAAAAGGAAAACCCCAACTTTTGTTGGCGAAACATCTTCTAAGGCTTTATACCAAAAAAGATAAGCCATGCCCGAGCAGAGCAGGCTTAGGATTAGTAGTAGAAACCAAAGCCAAATTGATGTTGGTAGGGCTGGTTTTTCCGAAACAAGTAGAATCGGGAACAAAAACAACGTTCCAAAGATCATGGAAAACATGGTGACCCTTTGAGCACCATAGTTTGACAGAATCTTCTTGCCGAGCACGGAGTAAAAAGCCCAAGAGAGACCGGCGCCAAGAGACAGTAGGTCCCCAATCACTCCCATCGGATCAAACGTCAATCTTGACGGTCCTATGATTAGGATGATGCCCAAAAAGGCTAGGGTCATGCCAAAAATTCGTTTCCACGTTATTTCCTCTTTTAAATAAAAATGATCCAGCGATGTAATAAAAACCGGATTCGCCGAAATTATCAAGCTGGAATTGGAAGCAGTCGTTAATCTTAACCCAAAATTCTGGAATACGTGATAGAGAGTTACACCTGTCAAGCCCAGTGTTAGAAGAATTTTCCAATCTCGGAAAATGGACTTGTCAAAGGCTTGTTTGTCTTGGATATAAGTAAAAGCAATAAAAAACGGCAGTACGAGTAAGAAACGCAAAAATGCCAAGTTTATGGGCGAAATCTCCTCTAGCCCCAATTTAAGCAGTGTAAATGAGGAGCCCCAGAGAAAAACCACAGCTGAAAGCATCAAAAAGCTTTTTATTTTCATGACTGTTCCGTCTCCATTTCAGCCAATTATGCTCATAGCGCCTAGCGGCTTGTGAGATACTGCTCAAGTCTGTCCATGCCTTCAGAAATATTCTCAATCGAATTAGCGTACGAAAACCGAAGATACCCTTCTGCATTGCGCCCAAAATCGATTCCTGGCGTAACTCCGACGCCGGTCTCCTCTAGCAGCTCAAAGGCGAATTTCAATGAATTGCCTGTAAAGTTTTTGGCATTCGCAAGGACGTAGAACGCGCCTGCGGGCTCAACAGCTACACCAAACCCTATTTTTCTGAGACGCTCGATCGTTAGCTTCCTCCGCTTGTTGAAGATTTCGACCATGCGCCTAACGTCGGGACCAGCCTCTCTGATCGCTGCAACACCAGCCCACTGGCTGATGGTGTTCGCGGCTATGAAGAAGTTCTGCATCAACTTTTGCAAGGGGCGCACGAACCTTTCGGGAGCGATGACGTATCCGAGTCGCCACCCCGTCATGGCGAACTTCTTGGAGAAACCGCTTACCACAAACGCATTATCTGTGTATTCTAAGATTGAATGCTCCTTTCCTTCGTACACGAGCCCGTGGTATATTTCGTCCGAAACAACGATTGGACCGGGCGATGCGATTTCCCTCACAGCCTGAGCGTCGAGTACGTTTCCCGTGGGGTTCGCAGGCGAGTTAATCATGATAGCCTTAGTCTTGGAACTGATCCGTTCTCTTATGTCATCAGGGTTAAACCGGAACCCGTCGCCTTCGTTGACCTTTACAAACACTGGAACGCTACCCAAGAACCTAACCACATTGGGGTAACAGGCATAGTGAGGATCAGACAATATCACTTCGTCCCCTGTTTCAAGTAAAACTGAGAAGGTGATCATCAGAGCCGGCGAAGAACCATTCGTGATTATGACTCGGTTAGGGGAAATGGAAACGCCGTATTTTTCGAGGTAATGCTCGGCGATGGCTTCTCGCAGTTCTAGAAGACCAACGCTTGCGGTGTAACGGGTCTTTCCATCCTTTATTGCCTTCTCCGCAGCCTTTCTGATGCAGCTTGGCGTAGGAAAATCAGGCTCCCCGACTTCTAGATGAATTATCCGCCGCCCTTGACGCTCCAGTTCCTGCGCTCGTTCAAGCACTTCCATAACATAGAAAGGCGGCATGTCAATTACAGTCTTGCGCATTCCAAACCTCTTCCTTGCTTAACTTGCCTTTGCTTTCTTCCAGTTTCCCTCATTAGTAGACCTAATATTAACGTTATCTCTGCTATGGCAGCTAGCATAACCATAGCTGGAAGAAAAGATCCAGTTGTATCTTTCAGATATCCAACAGCGATGGGAAAAAGGAAAGGACCGATATTGCCCAAGGAAGATATAAACCCAACCGAGCTCGCCAATAGTTGAGCTGCTTTTGGAATCTCCGTTGGTATGACTAGGACCAGAGTTACGATCCCGGCGGTGCAGAACCCAGCTAGGAATATGGTAACCCATAGGGGAATGCCTGAAAACATGGCTATGGCTAGAATGACCGGGCCGCTAACGAGCCCTAAAACCCATAAGAAGGGCCTCCTCAAGCCTATTTGATCAGATAATGAGCCTACGGCGGGACCCGCTAACAGGAATCCTAATGGCAACATGGCAGCCATCAACCCCGCGATTTCAGGCGAAATGCCTCCAACTTTAAGCATGTCTGGAAGCGACACTACGAGCGTGTCATAACACCCCATAGCGCTTATGCATAATCCAGTTAGAATCCAGACTTCCTTCACCCGGAGTAAGCTGGCAACTTCTTCTTTCAATGATTTGTCTGATGCTGCTTTATGCATCAAGGCTCCATCTATTTTTCTTGCAGACTCTTTAGCCACGGTCCACCATAGAGCGGTCAGAATTAACCCCAAGATTCCATAAATGAAGAAGACATCTCTCCAATTGTAAATTGATACTAAAAGGAATGGAGTAAGGCTCAGTGCGGCTATCTCCCCGACGGGAAAACCTGTTACATAGACACCTGTAGCAAACCCCACTTTTTTCTGGAACCATGTGCCCACAAGTTTTGATAAGCAGGGCAAGATTGCCGCGAACCCGACTCCGAGGAGCAGTTGAAAGATTAAGAGCATCTCGTAGCTCATAGCAAAACTTCTCAAAAGCCCAAAGACTCCCATAAACGCCGTCGCTAGCCTCAATGTTGCTACAGACCCTATACGGTCGCTTAGCAAGCCCCAGGGAATGCGTAGTAGTATGAGAGGTAAGATGCACATTGAGAAAATGAGACCAGCTTGAGCATCGGATAGTCCCATCTCTGATATTATCTCCGAACGTAGGGATGAGTAGGAGAAAAGAAGAAAGTGGAGTTCAAAAGCCGTGAGGAAAGCCAAGGCTAGCATAATCCATCGATGTTGAGATGAACTCCACATTTCAATCGCCAAACAGTGAAGCAGAAGGCATAAGTAAGTATTTTAGGCTTGTGCGGCAAAAGTTAAGGATGAAAGATGGTGGAAGATGCCCTTCACACCAATCCGAGATATCTTGGCTGGTCGTCTTGAAGGTAAACGAGTGGACGTTAGGGGATGGGTCTACCGGAAAAGGGAAAGCAAGGACGTTATTTTCGTCGTGGTACGGGACTCTACGGGCGTCGTCCAATGCACCGTTAAGAGGGGAAGTCCAGCTTGGATTGAGGCTGAAAGGGTGACCATTGAGTCTTCTGTCGTGCTGGCCGGAACCGTGAGAAGTGACCAGCGCGCGCCTGGAGGTTTTGAAGTATCCGCGGATCAGTTGAAGATTGTTGGACTGGCTGAAACATTTCCAATTACGAAGGACCAGAGCGAAGAGTTTCGACGCGATGTTCGACATCTGTGGCTTCGAAGTCAAAGAATGACCATCATCTTGAAGATAAGAAGTGAAGTTCTGAAGTTTGTACACGAGTTTTTCAGAGAAGGAGGTTTCATCGAGGTTTCGCCACCCATGTTTATATCAAGCGCTGTAGAAGGCGGTGCCACGCTTTTCGGCGTGAAATATTTTGACAAAGACCTTTATCTCACTCAGAGCGCCCAACTGCACCTAGAGGTGCTAATCAGTTCCTTGGAGAAAGTTTATTGCGTCGCGCCTTCTTTCAGAGCTGAGAAAAGCAGGACGATAAGGCATCTCGCCGAATACTGGCACGTGGAAGCGGAAGAGGCTTTCGCAACAATGGATGATCTAATGCGCTTGGAGGAGGATCTCGTGAGCTATGTGTGCCAGAAAGTGGCGAAGAAGTGTAAGGAAGAGCTTAAAACCCTAAAAGTGGACGACAGGAAGCTGGCGGAAGTAAAGCCACCCTTCGACAGAATCACCTACGACGAAGCCATTGAAAGGCTTAACAAAGGGGGGTTCAAAATCAGGTGGGGAGAGGACTTCGGGTTCGAAGAGGAGAAGGCGCTAACAGAAGAGTCTGGCAAGCCCCTCTTCGTTTATGCTTATCCCAAGGAGATAAAGGCTTTTTACTGCAAGAGGTACAGGGAGAATCCGAGACTCGTCATGTCCGTAGACTTAATTGTGCCAAAGATTGGGGAACTTGCCACCGGCGGATCAAGAATCGATGACAAAGACGAGTTGATTGAGAGGCTTAGAGAATTCGGCTTGAAAGAAGAGGATTACAACTGGTACATTGATATGAGAAGGTACGGAACAGTCCCTCACGTTGGCTTCGGACTTGGAGTTGAGCGGCTCCTCGCTTGGACGCTTAATTTGGAAAGCGTGATGGACACGATTCCGTTCCCGCGTACAATAAGAAGATTCTACCCTTGATTTTACAGATTCTACCCTGTTTTGTCACTTGCGCTTTCTGAAATGTTCTTATGCCACGATCTCAATCAAATAGTGAGGAAAAACGGGAAAGCGAAACATGCAATATCATTTAATCATTCAGCCTTTCTATCGTGATTACGATTTTATTGAGGATATCTGTAGGAATTCCAAATCGCTGTACAAGATAAAGAGAGTTGAAGTTTTGCCCAGAAAGATGTTGCCAGAATACTTACTTCTAAGCCCAAAAAGCCTTTTAGCCAAATTCCTTATGAGAAAAAGAAAAATGATCTATCTCGACGATTTACTTGGAGAGCTGAAGAAACATTTTACATACGATTCGAAAAGGATCATTCTCGCCATTTTGCCTCACTATGTGCTTGGTTTCGGGGATGATTTAGCAGGCTTAACACCTGAGCCTAACTTGTCAATAGTCTCAACTTATGGTATAAATGAGCGTCATTTGTCTAAAGCTTGCGTAGGAATCAGTCTACATGAAATTGGGCATAATTTTGGGTTGAGGCATTGTAAAAGCGAAGGTTGTTTAATGAAAGCACCTTGTAAACCCAAGAATTTCTATGATGGTGTTTATACGCTTTGTAAAGAACACGAAAACATGCGCGCGCTTTCTCTCCAAAAAAGAGGGGAACCGCGGGAGATATCGCCAGAGGCTGTAGAATCAGAAGGTTCTACCCTTAACTCTCGTCAAAAACGTACCGTTATCAACTTGGCAAGAATTTAAATCAACTTAAGACACGATTTATGCTCTGAGACTGACCACCATGCCTGCCACACCTCTCCACTGCAGCGTAGCTTACCTAATAAACAGATGGAAACCCCAACTGAGCTTACCCGCGCTTCTCGTGAGTTCTATGGTGCCCGATCTGGAGATTCCAGTTCTTTTTCTTGTGACTGGTGGTTTTCGGGATAGACTTGTTCTCCATAGTTTGCTCGGCGCGGCTACCCTAGGCGCGTTTCTGTCTGTTTTGCTAACCGTTTTCCTCTACCCCCATGCAGTTTCGTTCTTTTTCAAACTTGATAGGAAAAAAGTTGAGGAAAGGTGTCGCTTCTCTAACGTCCTTGTCGCGTCATGCATTGTTGGAGGCGTACTTCATGTGATTGTAGACTCCATGACCCACGAGTTCAACCCTTTTTTGTATCCCTTCGTCAAAGACTCTTTTGACGTGCTGATGCTTACGAACGATTGGGCCTCCTCGAGCCTTATCGTTGGGTCTGTGCTTCTTGGGCTGTTGATCTTCTTCTTTGTCGATGGAATTAGAAAGGAAGCTAGAGACTTCTGGATGAGGATGCTTGTGGGGTAGGACCGCAGTTCAAACGTCTTCGTTATCAGCTCATTTTTAAGTTTATAATCAAAGTTATTAGGTGACGCTGTCGGCGGCGTAGACATGAGAAAACTGACTAAGGGGAAGAGAAAGGGTAAGATTGTTGGTCAGGTGAGAAAGCCGAGGGTAGCTTGGAGGGACAACCTTTGGGTACTTCAACTCCTTGACGATCCTAGCCTTGCTGCGGATCTGAACTATAATGCAGATGATTTGGTGGCTAGGGCTTCTGGGGTGGCTTGGGGGAAAGGTCTCTGCGTGGCTTGTAAGGGTGGCAAGTTTTTGTGCGGCAAAACCAGATGTCCCTTAGTTGTCAGGTTGAAATCCTATTTTAGGACGTTTCCTCTTATAAGGGGCACGGATGTGGACGGCGCGTCTCCGCCAGGCGTTTTTGTCGGTCGGATTGGCTATCCCTATGTTTATGCGGGTCCTTTGGTTCCTCCGGTTCACGAGGACACGAGCCTCTACGATCTGCCGGAGCTTTGGTTTGGGAAGTCTATCGACGAGATTGTGGGTTTCAGGTCTTTGCTTGTTCGGGGGAAGCATAGGGTTCATGTTAGGAAGTTTGAGGAGGCTGGGAAGATTATGGACAGGACCCGTGAGCTTGCCTTGTCTGTTGGCCCGGTGGACGTTGAGTTGGCTTTGAAGAACAAGCCTCGTAGGCATTTTGTTTTGGATGACGAGGTTCAGCCCTTTGGTCCTTCAGCGGTCATTAGGGACATGAGTGTCTCAACCTCGCGTTGGGACCATCAGATTGAGAAGGCTTACGGAGACACCGACTTGAAAGCTGCTGAGGCTGTTACCACCCTGTACGAGAAGGGCGTATTTGTCACTAGGGTTCAGCGGGCCTTCAGCGTAGGCGCCTTCGGACTGAAGAATAGTAGGCGTTTGGTTCCTACCCGCTGGAGCATAACGGCTGTGGACAGCATAATTTCGAAGGACACGATTGAAAAGATCAAGACTTTTCCTGAAGTTAACGAATACCGCGTCTACGAGTCTAGTTATCTGGACAACAGGTTTGAGGTTTTGATGATGCCTGGGGCTTGGAGCTACGAGGCTATGGAAGCTTGGTATCCGGGCACGGTTTGGAACCCTAGCGGCGAGTATGTGGTTATGTTTTCTGATTGGGAGGGTTTCGACGGCCGCACCACCTACGCTAATATTGGAGGCTGCTATTACGCGGCTCGTTTGGCTGTTGGGGAGTTGCTGGTGAAGGAGAGAAGGCAAGCTTCTGTGGTGGTTTTAAGGGAGGCGCATCCGGGCTACATCATGCCTGTTGGGGTTTGGCAGGTGAGGGAGAACGTGAGGAACGCCGTGAGGCAGAGGCCGTTAAAATATAACACGTTGGAGGAGGCTTTAGCCAGAATCGCCAGTCGATTCCAGATTCCGCTGGAAAGGTGGGTGGAGAGGAGTAGACTGCTTCAGGACGCGCTTTTTCAGAGGAGGATCACGGAGTATTTGAAGGGATAGGCTGTTCTAGAAGTTTCTACTATCTGTTTTGTCATATTAGCGAGATTGAAATAACCATTAAAACCTTTGCAAGCGTATTTTCAGCATGCGAGCGATTTTGCATTGGCGGTGCTGAAGACGAGGAAGGGGAACGAATTCAACGTGGTTGCTAAGATCCTTCGGGTGGCGGCGAAGGGATCGAAGGAAGATGAGATCATGGACCAATGCAAGTTGGATCGCATGGTTTTGGAAAATTATTTGTCTGCTTTGGCGGAATTGAGGTTGCTTAGGGTGGAGGAGAAGGGTGAAACTTTTTATCGGACAACCGGGAAGGGGCTAGAATTGTTGCGTGTTTACCATCGGTTGAGATGGCTTTTGTGGGGTAGGGACGACGATCTCTTGTTGATGCGTCTTTTGGGTCAGGTGGGCAAGGTTAAGAAGGTTAAGAGGGATGTGCATCCCTTTTACGTGAGCTAGTTATCTTCTTTTTGCTTCGACTATGCCAGCTAGGAAGCCTATTGCGCCTATGATGATGAGGAGCGTAAAGATGTCTTTCCACATGGGTTCTTTTTCGAACCATTCTCCTAGGGGGAAGGTTGTGGTTATGACCAGCCATGCTCCGTAGGCTGCGATTAGGATGCAGATTGTGGCGGTTACGTATTTGATCACTGGGTTCATTTTGTTTTCTTTTTCGTGTTTGGGTTTTGCTGACGTAAAGGTTGTGAAGTTTGGGTTAGTATTTGTAATTCGTATTGGCTAGAAGTTTTTACTATCTGTTTTGGTATATTGTCGGGATTGAAATAATGATTATAGTTGTTGGCGTGTCTTTTCATGTTGGCGGTACGTTGATGACGGAAGAGAGAAGCGAGTTTGACGTTGTTGCTGATATTCTGCGCGTAGCGGCTTTGGGTTCTAAGGAATCCGAGCTTATGACTGGCTGTGATCTGGATCGTGATGCTTTGGAGAAGTACCTGCCTGCTATGGTGGTTTTGAAGTTGGTTGGTGTGGAGAGGGATAGTGAAAATTTTTATCGAACCACCAGTAGGGGACTGGAGTTTCTGCGTTTTTATCATGGTTTAAGATGGCTTTTGTGGGGTAAGGATTTTGACTTTTTGTTGATTAACATTTTGACTAGGCTGAAGAAGGATAGGCATCCATACTACGTAAGATAACAACCAGAGAGATTTTTGAAAAAGGGACGGGATGCGCTGAAAGTAAAATCCTATGCCAATGGTTACAGTTAGAGCATTTTATCTTGAGTTTTCGTGTACGTTTAGTCTTTCTTACTAACTTTTTTCTTCCGTTTTTCGAAGCCTTTCTCACTGCTTTTTCATACACGCGTGCAAAATGGAAGAGGATAATAAAAATAATAAAGGTTATATTATAATTATTATACATATTATGTGTATTGTTGAGGAGGTCCGTGTTCATGCAAAGTGATAAAGAAAATTTAAGAAAAAGGATACTCCAAGAAATGACAGTCGATTATTCAAAAGTCCTCGAAGGGAATTTTGGTTTAGCTAAGCAATTCATCCGTCTAACCAAAGAGGGAGATGTGGAAATTTTAGTCAAGGAAAAGGTAACTGGGCAAGAAAGAATTCTGTTATATCTGATAGGAAAATTGTACGCCAAAGAAGCAGGGTTAACGTCTTCAGATGAGGTTGGAAATCAGGAATTGATGGAAAACCTTGGCATGCCTCAAGGCTCTTTACTTCCGTGGTTGAAAGGTCTTAGGGATGAAAACAAAATAAAACAAATCAAAAGAGAACGCCACACCTATCATACAATTCCAATTAGTCTAGTTGGTAAAACACTGAAGCAAATAGATAAAAAATTAAAAAAGGCATTGGAGTGAAGAACCGTGTCTGAGGAAGTCTCGCAAATAAAGAAAAAATTGGAGGAACATGAAGAAAGAATATCAAGGTTAGAAAAACTTTTCCAAACAAAATCTGAGGTCATCAAAAAGAAAATATCCATTAAAGAATTCATTTTGCAGAAACGCCCGAAAAGTGGTATTCAAAAGGCTCTAGCCATAGGCTACTATCTTGAAAAATACCAAGATTTTTCATCTTTTAATGTAAAGGATGTGGAACGGGGGTTTAGAGATGCCAGGGAGAAAATCCCGCCGAATGTTGGAGATAAGATTCAGAAGAATGTTACAAAAGGACATATGATGGAGGCAGGAGAGGAGAAAGACGGAATGAAGGCATATTTTTTAACTAATCCTGGGGAAAGGTTCGTTGAAAATGATTTTAAAAAAGAGGAGTAGTGTATGGAAGCTGATATAATAAACAAATTTAGAGAAGTAGATATTTCGGGTTTTCCAGATTTTTATACTTACAAAACACCCCTCGAAAGAGGTTTATGGCTTCTATGGGTAATGAAGAAGAAGTTAGGAATAAAAAAGCTGAATGCTGAACAAATAGCTTCAGTTATTAGAGATGCCAAAGAAATTAGTATTCATGCAAAATCTATTATCTATGCTTTCAATAGGGCAGGAGATAAGGTTCATACATACCATGAAGATGGTGCCACTTATTTTGAAATAATGAAACCAGGAAAAGATTATTTACTTTCTCAAGTAAAAGAGGGTTCTGTAGAACTTTTTTATTTTGAACCTGGAAGACGTTTTACAAGTAAAAGAATCTTGTCTAAGGACATTCTAAATAATCTCGAAGGTGAGCTGAAAATAGTTGATCCTTACTGTAACGAAAGAACATTAGATATTTTGAAGGACGTTAGAGATAGAGAAGTCAAAGTTTTAACTAGGGTGGAAAATCTCAGAGATAAAGAAAGAGATCGATTTTTACGGGAAATTAAAGATTTCAAATCGGAGAATAAGAACATGGAATTCAGAAACTATCCCCATACGGATATTCATGATAGATACGTGATCTCGTCCGAGTTCTTAGCTATTTTAGGACATAGCATCAAAGATTTGGGAAGCAAAGAATCATTCGTTATACTATTGAGCAGAAATACGAGCAAAAACATTGTTGAAGCCCTAAATGAGAATTTCGATAGAAGATGGAAACAGTCTAACATTATTTAAGAGGGTATGATTTTGCAGCTAAAGATCGGCTACGTTAGGAATTCTATGCATGAGCGTTCGAAAGTTTTGCCTCTTAATCCCTTTTGTGTCATGACTTGTTCTAAATTCATAAATTATATGACATATGATAACGAAGACGTCGAACGTTAAGCAAAACGAACATTGCGGGTAAGTTCATTCTACAGGCTAGGTGAACAAACGTTATGGTCCTATGTGTCCTATTGTTGTTTGGGCTAACACCGTTTTCAATCCAGTTTCCACCAGCATTTCCCTAGCCTTCCTCATCTCAGCCACAGACGGCCTCTCCGTACCAAGTCGACGAAAAGTAGGAAAATAGTCCAAGAGACAAACTTGAACTTCAGGATTTATGCCAGCGATTCTTTCACCCATCTCCCTAACCTCCTCCAAAGTTATGAAATACTTGTTGTAGGGAATGCCAACGCCAACAAACAAGGGCTCAGGATAATAACGGTCAATGATATACTCTGTTACAGACCAAGCGTTCTCCAAATACCTTCCAGCAAGCTTCCCATCACCGATTCCAGTTATCCTCATGAAAGTTCCTGTTCTAAGCCCCTTCAAATCCGGACCAACATCAGTCACCCCAGCCTCCACCAAACCATCCACAAACTCAGGCGTCAAAACCGTAGCATTCGTATCCAAATGAAGCCTAGCCCGCTCATCCGGATTCAACCTACGCAGCTCCTCGAAAAACCTAATCAACCAAGCCCTGTTCAGCGTAGGCTCCCCACCAGAAATAGCCATACGGTCCACACCATACTTCCTCCGCTGCGCCGTCAAAGTCGCCGCCGCTTCCAGAGGCGTCAAAGCGGGAGCCACATTACCATACGTCACCGTGTAATTCTGACACTGGGGACAACGCATATTACAGCCATGGGCAAAACAAGCAACCTCAATCCAGCCCCGCCCGCTCTTCTTAACCCACCAAGGTGTCCCAACGCCTCCAACAGGATGAGGCTGAAAACCAGAAACCCTCCGAAGCGGAACACAATCCCCAGGCAAATCCAAGCCAATCACCATACCATCACGGACACCAGTAACACACGCCGGCATAACCTCCCCATCAACCACCATAGCACAAGCAAAACAACCACCAGTCTCGCAAGGAGCAAAAACCTCTGTTCCGCCAGGAAACTTCCCAAACTCCAGCCCAAGCAGCTCCAAAGCACGTTTAACAGTAACACGCTCAGGCACAGCAAAAGGCTGACCATCAACGCTGATGGTAACCTGTTTCCTAGGAACCGTGTCCACTATACGCTCAACAGCCTGGTAGGGACAAGCTACAAGACAGACGCCACAGTCTATGCATGCCGTTTCGAAACGGTCAATGGTAGGCTTCCCAACGCCTGGACAAGAAAAATATTCAATGCAGAAGCCGCAATCTTTGCATTCTTTCGAATTCCTGCGACAAACATAAAAAGAAGCCAACTAGGGTTCCCCAAAAAACTCAGCAAGCTTGCGGGTTTCAGACCTACGCAAAACCTCAGCACACCTCTTCGGATCAAGAGACTTGAACTCCAGCCCCAAAGAAACCAAAAGCCTCTGAACACCCCTAGCCAAACGAGGAGCCACAAGTATGCCCCTAACCTCGCGACTCACCGTGGCCCTAACAGAATCCACGTACTTAGCCAACTGCAAAGCCGCCTCACGCCCCGCCGTCTTCCGCTTAAGCTCCACCACAACAAGCTTTCCGTTTCCATCGATGCCGTAAACGTCCACAAACCCAGGCTCAACCTTCTTCTCATACGTGATAAGCTTCAAGTCCTGCTCCAAAAGGGACGGCTCCAGCAAAATAGCCCTCTGCATATCCTCCTCGCTAGCGTAGAGAGAAAACTCCCCCCTGTCAACCAAGCTCAAAACAGAGACCAGATAAACGCTGTCAAAAGATATCCTAACAGACTCAGAAGGCTTCGAACGAATAGCCCTAACATGCAAAACGTCGCCAACCACACGAGTCTCAAACAAACACCCAGGAGGCTGCCAATTCACAGGCTCATAACCAACAGGACGATGAACCAGAACCGAACCGTCCCCCTTAATCACGACGATACGCTCCCCAGGCTCCAGCTTCGAACTCGCCCTCCCCCGATAATCCACCCAACAATTACCAACAATAACCAGCGCCTTCCGCTCAGAAATAGCCTCCCTAATAAACTCAGCCGCCCTACGGACATCCGGATTCTGCAGAGCAACAACGGGCTTTCGACCAGACACGTCAAACCGCCAACAATCTTTAGAAGAACAAACACAGATAAAACTTCTGAGAACCATGCAGGAATGGAACAGAAAGCGCAAAGCCATGCGCCACTACGACCAGCTAGCCCCAGTCTACGACATCCAATACCAAGAGGAACAAAAGACCAAAATAGAAGCCGCCCTAAACAACACGAAACCCGCAGAAAACAAACTCGTTCTAGACCTGGGCTGCGGAACAGGACTTCTCTTCGAGCGCGTCGCCAAGTCAGCCAAACTCGTCGCGGGAATAGATATTTCATTAAAAATCCTTCAAGAGGCAAAAAAACGCGCAAAACAACTACCCAACACAGCCATCCTTCGCGCAGACGCCGACTACACACCCTTCCAAAACAGAACCTTCGACTACGTTTTCGCCGTAACCCTCCTACAAAATATGCCAAACCCCCTCAAAACGTTGCAAGAAATAAAGAGAGTCAGCAGCCCCCAATCTAGAATCATCATAACAGGATTGAAAAAGAAATTCTCCCAAGAACGTTTCATAAGCTTACTTAACAAGTCTGGACTAAACGTTTCCACCCTAAAAACAAACCCGCAACTAAAGGGATACCTTGCCATATGCCAAAAACCAGCGAACCATGACCGCGAAAGCGCAGATAATGTTGAAAACCATGTTAAAAGATTTACTGGGGAGTCTACATAGAAGAGAAAACACTTAAAAGAACCCCTCCAAATCTATAACCGTGGGGAACAAAAATGCCAACCCACGGAGCCTTATCAAAAGCTGGAAAAGTTAGATCACAGACCCCAAAAATCGAAGGCACCCGCAAAAAAAGCCGGATACCCAGAGTACGGTTTCGACGAAACTATGAGAAAAGAATAATTCTTCAACGGGATGCGGGACAAAACTGGGGTGGCCGTCGTGGTCGTCGTGGCCGTCGTGGGCGTCGCAGACGCAGACGTTAGTTTTGCATAAGGTTTCACAAATTGTAAGTTATTTCTGAAGCCAGCGTAAAATGGAGAATTTATCTAAAACCTTTCAATGCCTATTTATAGATGAGCCCGATGAGCGAAGAAGCCTACAGAGAAATCATTCAACACCTAATGAAGATTCCGAACCCTACTAAAGAAGACGTTAACCTCATTAAAGTGAAAGTTGCCGGAAAGCGTAACCTAGGAAAAGTTCCTTCCAACTCTGAGCTAATACGCCACCTCAGACCAGAAGAAAAAACAAAACTGCTTCCTGTCCTACGAAGAAAGGTTGTTCGCACCATCTCAGGCGTAACAATAGTCGCGGTTATGACGAAACCTTGGCCTTGCCCCCAGAAAAATCCGTGTGCCTACTGTCCCGGCGGTCCTCCCTATGGAGTTCCTCAGAGCTACACGGGTCATGAGCCGGCTGCCATGAGGGGCATACAGAGCGGTTTTGACCCTTACGAGCAGGTTAGAAAACGCGTTGAGCAGCTGGAAGCCATCGGACATACGGTTGATAAGGTAGAAATCGTTATTATGGGTGGAACCTTCCCTGGAACGCCCTTAAACTATCAGGAGTATTTTGTTAAACGATGCCTAGACGCGGTAACTGAAAAGAAAGCCCGATCTTTAGAGGAGGCTAAAAAACTTGCTGAGACCAGTCGAACCCGCAACGTTGGAATCACTGTGGAAACGCGTCCAGACTGGGCTAAAGAGAAACATGTTGATCGCATGTTGTCTATGGGCGTAACCCGCGTGGAACTGGGCGTCCAAAACGTGTACGACGACATTTACGAGTTGGTTGAAAGGGGGCACAGCGTTCAAGACGTCGTCGAAGCCACTCGCATATTGAAGGACGCTGGGTTGAAGGTGGTTTATCATCTTATGCCGGGTTTACCGGGCTCCAGTTTCGAACGAGACTTGGAGGGTTTTCGAAGAATATTCACGAGTTCTGAGTTTAAGCCGGATATGATTAAGATATATCCTTGCTTGGTTTTGAAGGGGACAAAGGCTTATGAGTGGTGGAGGAGGGGAGAATACGAGCCGTACACCAATGAGGAGGCTACTCAGCTTATTTTAGAGGTTAAGAAGATGGTTCCTCCGTGGGTTCGAATTATGAGGGTTCAGAGGGACATTCCAGCCTATCTCATAGAAGCCGGGGTGAATCGAAGTAACCTCAGACAAATAGTTTTGAGGAGGCTTAAGGAGGAAGGGGTGCAGTGCAGATGCATAAGATGCCGTGAGGTTGGGCATCGGTGGTTAAAAGACAAAGTGAAGCCTGACCCAGAAAACATCCAAATACACGCCATCAAAGAAAGAGCGTCAGAAGGAGAAGATGTCTTCATTTCGGCTGAAGACCCGGTTAATGACGTTCTAGTAGGTTATCTCAGGTTGCGTATTCCTTCAGAAAGGGCTCATAGACCTGAAATCGTTTCTGAAACGACGTCGATAGTGCGTGAACTCCATGTTTATGGTCCTTTGGTTCCTGTTGGAAGGCACTTGGCTAGGGCGTGGCAGCACAAGGGTTATGGAGGCATGCTTCTATCCGAAGCTGAGCGAATATCTCTGGAGGACTACGATCGGAAGAAGGTTGTTGTTACAAGCGCCCTTGGAACAAAACAATATTACAAGCGGTTTGGTTACGATTATGATGGAGCTTATGTTTCTAAGCTGTTAATTGGATAGTTTTCTACTTCTACTCGTCCAAAACAAAAAATGCGCGCGCATGTTGAAGCATGTAGACAGTCCAAAAGACAATTATGTGAGTTATGACTCACTTTACAAGGGATTCAGTTGTCTTCTAGTCGCGAAATCAGATGCCCGTTTTGCGGTAGCGCTAAAGTTGAGTTCATTGAAATACATCGATATAGGTGTTTAGAGTGTGGAAAAGAATTTAGTGTGATAGAACATCCGGAGAGCCTTTTACTTTATGGAGGTCTTGCCCGCATATTCTGGGCATAGCGCGCGGAAATAGCGCGCAAAAAGCTAGGAATGTTTCAAAGTTCATGTTAAATCAGCCATTTCAGTTGTTCGTAGAGTTTTTCATCTTCATTGAGCATAGCTAGGATTATTCTCAGCTTTAATTCTCTAAGTTCTTTTTCAGACAAACCTTTTCATCTCCTTAATTTCTGACATTCTATTCACGGGTTTATAGTCTGACTTTTCATCACTCAGAAATTGAGCTAATTTGATAGGCTCTTCTCGAATTATGGTTCTGATCTTTGTCTTTTTGCCAAACTGTTTTATGCGCGTGTGATCTACTTTTCGGTCGAACAGTTTGTTAAGAGCTGTGATGAATTTTGCGGTTTCTTTTGGTGTCAGGAAAGCGCGGTTAAGCCGTTTTATAGTTCAAAAGCGAAAACGAAACACGAACATCTGCCGCTAAATGTTTAAACAAACATATTCAAATAAGTTAAAGATATTTTCAGTGAGCGTATCTATAGAATAGGAGAGGAGAAAACAAAAGTTGAGTGAGGAGTTTCCGGGTTACAAGGGGGAAGCATTACAAGTTTTAAAGAAGGTGGAAGCCGAAATTGGCGACATTATCCGTGTCACAAAAGACGGAGAAACCTACGAGGGCATTCTTATTCCCAGATCTGAATACGGCGACGACAAGCACGTTGTTATTAAACTGAAAAGCGGCTACAACGTTGGAGTCAGCATTACGCCTACAACGCAAATTGAAAAAGTTGGGGTAGGAGTCAAACCAACTTTCATTCCACCACTCCGTCCAGAACAAAAGCCGGGTTTGCCAAGAGTAGCCATTGTAAGCACAGGCGGAACCATAGCCAGCCGAGTAGACTATCGAACCGGGGCGGTGCGCTCAGCCCTTTCAGCCAGCGACCTCTACAGCGTCGTCCCAGAACTTTCAGAAATCGCAATAATAGACGCAGAGATTCTCTTCAGCCTATACAGCGAAAACATCACCCCAAAACATTGGTCAGAAACAGCAAAAAACGTTGCAAAACACATCGAAAAAGGCGCAGCAGGAGTTGTGATAGCTCATGGAACCGACACGCTAGGATACACCGCGGCTGCGTTAAGCTTCGCCCTGCAAGATTTGCCAGTGCCAGTAATAATGGTGGCTTCCCAACGGTCAGCGGACCGCCCAAGCTCAGACGCTGCAACCAACCTGATAGGAGCTGTTAAGGCAGCTGCCAGCGCTCCCTTCGCGGAAGTAGTTCTCGCCATGCATGAAACGGTTTCAGACAAATCCATAGTGTTTCATAGAGGAACCAAAGTGAGAAAATGCCACACAAGCAGGCGAGACACCTTCAAATCCGTAAACGTTACACCCCTTGCGAGAATGGAAAACGAAGAGATGAAGATGCTAGTTGAAGACTACAGAGAACGGAACCCCTCGCGAAAACTGACACTAAAACCCGACTTCGACGAAAGAGTGGCGCTAGTAAAGTTTTATCCAGGATTGAATCCTGGAATCATTGAGTGGTACGTGAATAAGGGTTATAAAGGCATTATTCTTGAGGGAACCGGTTTGGGTCACGTGGGGAACCATTGTTTTTCAGCTGTCAGGAAAGCCGTTGAGAATAACGTGGTTGTTGCCATGACCTCCCAATGCATCTGGGGACGCCTAGGAATGAACGTTTACGATACGGGTCGAGACCTCCTAGCCATGGGGGTTCTTCCCCTCGAAGACATGCTGCCTGAAACAGCCCTCGTGAAGCTCATGTGGGTTCTAGGTCAAACAAGAGACATCGAAGAAGCTAAGGCTCTTCTTACAACGAATATAGCCCATGAAATATCGCCGAGAACCATTCATGAAGAAAAAGCTGAGGAAACAACATGAGCGTTGATTATTCAAAAATTGGTTTGAAGGCAGGACTTGAAGTACATCAGCAACTTGACACAGCGACGAAGCTCTTCTGTTCATGCAAGCCTCAGCTCTTCAAGGGAGAACCCGAGATTACCTTCCTAAGAAGATTGAGACCTACCCAAAGCGAGCTAGGTCAAGTTGATCCAGCAGCCCTATTCGAGTTCCAGAAAGGAGTGAAGATACTGTACGAAGCCAGCAGAGAAACGGCGTGTCTAGTGGAAATGGATGAGGAGCCCCCCCACGACCTTAACCGAGAGGCTGTAGAAATCGCTCTCGTCATCGCCCTCATGATGGGAGCCAAGCCCGTAGATGAAATCCACGTTATGCGCAAAACAGTCATAGACGGATCAAACACAACGGGCTTCCAAAGAACATGCGTCGTTGCCCTAAACGGAGAAATCGACATCAAAGGGAAGAAGGTGCCCATTCAACACGTAAGCCTTGAAGAAGACGCCGCCAGAAAAACGGGGGAAGAGGGCTCCATCATTCGATACCGCATCGACCGTCTAGGAATCCCCCTCGTAGAGGTTACGACGGGCCCTGTCATTCACTCTCCCCAAGAGGCTGAAGAAACGGCTCTAGCCATTGGGCGAATCTTGAGGGCTACACGTAAGGTTAGAAGAGGCTTGGGAACGATTCGCCAAGACCTAAACGTTTCCATTCCAGACGGAGCCCTCATCGAAATAAAGGGTGTTCAAGAACTCGAGCTGGTTTCAGGAGTCATTAAAAACGAGGTTCAGCGTCAGCTTAGTCTTCTGGAGATAAGGGATGAACTAGAGAAGCGAGGGGTGAAGGAAGAAGACATTAAAGACGAGTTTATCGACATCACCCTAGTCTTTAAACAAACGAAGTGTAAAGTTGTTCAAAAAGCCCTTGATCAAAATAAACGGGTTTTAGCAGTCAAACTACCCAAGTTTGCTGAGCTAGTCAAAAGGGAGCTCGCGCCAGGCATGAGGCTTGGAGCAGAAATGGCTGATATTGCACATTTCTGGGGGAGGGTTGGAGGCATCTTTCACACGGATGAATTGCCGGCCTACGGTATATCGGTTGACGAGGTAAATCAGCTTGGGCGTCTTGTGAAAAAGGAACCGCTGGACGCTGTTGTTTTTGTGGCGGATACTTTAGAAAATGCAACCGACGCCCTGAAAGCCGTGACGCAGAGGGCAAGAGAAGCCGTGAAGGGTGTTCCGGAGGAGACTCGTGCGGCGAATCCTGATGGAACCACCCGATATATGAGGCCTAGGCCAGGAGCTGCTCGTATGTATCCTGAAACTGATGTTCCGCCGATCCAGCTGACAAAGGATTATCTTGACGAGTTGCGGAGTCGGCTCCCCGAGTTGCCTGAACAGAAAATGGGGCACCTGATGAAGGAGTATGGACTTAACCGGAAACTCGCGAGGCAGATTCTGGATTCTGAATACGCTGACCTCTTTGAGACCATAGCCAAAGAAACGGGGGTTTCACCCACGGTTATAGCGGTTGCGTTGACTGAAACCTTGAAGGCGTTGAGGCGTGAAGGAATAGAAGTCGAGAAAGTTAGTGACGAGCAGTTTAGAGAGTTGTTTAGTCTTATAGGCTCTGAAAAAACCACTAAAGAAGCTATACCGGAAATTATAACTTGGCTTTCAAAACATGAGGGTGCAACGGCGAAAGAGGCCGTTGAAAGCTTAGGGTTGGCAATGATTTCGAGAAGAGAACTTGAAGAGATGATAGATGATCTGATAAAGCGAAACGAGGGTCTCGTAAAGGAGAGGGGAAGTGACGCCTTTGGTCCCCTTATGAGCATGATTATGAAGAACGTTAGAGGACGGGTAAAGGCTGAGTTGGTGAGTGAAATTTTGAAGAGGCGTTTAGAAGAATTTGCTGGATGATGTTCGCTGTTCTCTTGTCTCTTCCTAGTCTCCCTATACCTCTGCTCCTATTAGGAGCCAAATAACAGAGGTATGTTGAAATCAATGTTTTTCTAAGAAAACAGGTTGCGCTGAAGCAGAGTTGAGGGGCGTAAGTAATGGATTTTCCCTATTTGCGGAAGATGCCCTAATTGCTTTAATATTGGAAAGTGTCTCTATTTACTAATGCATTAAGAGGCCCTAGCGAATGCTGATTCGGGAGGTTATCTTGGAAAACTTCATGTCCTACGAGTATGCTAGGATACCCTTTAAACCGGGCGTCAACGTTGTTTGTGGGCCCAACGGCTCGGGCAAGTCGTCTATGCTTCTAGGAATATCTGTCACGTTGGGGCAATCCTATACGGAACGCTCCAGAAAATTGAGCGACCTTATTCGGTGGGGAAAAGACCAGGCAAGGGTTACCTTGGTTCTAGACAACTCTCCTAGAGGTGGGCGTCGGCCTGTTCCTAGGATCAGAAAGGATTACATTTTTTTGACGAGGGGTTTGAGGCGCGACGGAAAATACTGGTTTGAACTGGAAAACAGGGCTGCAACCAAGGCCGAAGTTACGAGGCTTCTATCAAAGCTTGGAGTCGACCCGGAAAACATGCTCATCATTATGCACCAAAACATGGTGGAGCAATTCACGGTCCTCCCGCCCCAGGAAAAGTTGAGGATGGTTGAAGCCGCTGTGGGCTTCGAATCCTACCGCCAAAACGTCTTAAAGGCTCAAAGAAAACTAAGCCGCATCCTGAGCCAAGAAGAATCTGTGAGCAAACTCCTCGAATCGGCGGAACAAACCCTAACCTACTGGAGAGAACAATATGACCGCTACCAACAGAAAAAGCAGCTGAGAATGAAAAGGCGATTTCTAGAACGAGAACTAGCATGGGCTGAAGTTTCGAAAAGGGAGAAAATCGTAAACGAGCTAAAGGACCAAAATAAAAAGAAGCAAAACGAGATCCTACAAATCGAAAATGAAACAAAAACCATCAACACTCAACTGGAAGAGCTTCAAAGAAAACTAGAAAAATCAAAGGCTGAATGGAAAAAAATCTTCGAAGAAAGATTGGGGCTCGAGCGCGGAAAGGCCAAACACGAACTATCCATTTCCATGGCCAACCAAGCCTTAAACGAAACACAAGCCTGGTCAGAAATTCACCGCGAAGAAATGGAGAAGTGCCTAACCAAAATAGGGCTACTAGAAACCGCGCTCTATGAAACCACAAACCCCGTCGACCTTGAAGCCCAAATAACAGAAATCAAGACAACCTACAAAAATCTAGAAAGCATGTGGAATCAGCGATTCAACCTCAAAAGCCAGGGCTTGAAAAAATCTGTTGAAAATTCTAACGAGCAACTTGCAAAATTGAACACTCAAATATCGGATGTTCAAGCAAAGGCGGATCACGTCAATTTCGAGATTGAAGGTGCCACTAGCAACGTTTTAGACCGCAAGATTAACCTTGCCTTGCTGCAGTACAGAAAGGAAAACCTAACCAAGGTGCTGAAAAAACTGAAGAAGGAGCTTCAAATCTCTCTCACCGATCTTGATGAAGCCGTGAAAAGGGCTGAGGAAACGGGTCCACAAATCGTGCCCATGAAAAGCATCATGGACATCCTGGACGAAATTCGGGTGACAGACGGACATCTCGCCGCTTTAGCCGACGTTTCTGAAGACATCGAGCGCATGTACGAATCCTACTCCAAGCTTTACCTAGAGCTGAAAGAAAAAGCCCGTTTGGTGGCGGAGAACCGCGAAAAGGCCCTAGAAGAAGTGAAAACAAGAATGGAAGCATGGAGAACAGTCCTTCGAAACCTCCTGGAACACGTTAGTCTCCAATACCAAGGAATCCTCTCAGAAGCCCAAGCAATTGGAGACGTTCGACTATTAAATGAACACGACATCGAAGAGGCCGGCCTCGAAATATACGTGGGTTTCAGAGGAGGGAAGCCTGTTTCCCTCAACGCCTATACCCAGAGCGGTGGAGAGAGAAGCACGGCAACCATGACCTTTCTCTTGGCCCTGCAACAACATGTTCAGTCTCCCTTCAGAGCTATTGACGAGTATGACATCCACATGGACCCACGGAACCGGGAGATTATCGCCAATCTGCTTGTATCTTCGGTTAGGGGCTTAGACGCCCAGTACCTAGCCATTACTCCTAGCCAAGTGACCTTCACCGGAAAAGATGTCCACATCATCACGGTTCAAAATGTAGAAGGAACATCGATAATCAAAGAGGTAGCCTAGTTGTCCTCGAAGAGGCAGAGGAAAAAACTTGGCAGCGAGCGCCTTCAACGTGTCATCGACTTGTGCAAATCCGTAGAGGAAAGAGGTCTCGACCCCTTCATAGTCGACGTCGACGACATCATAGCAGTTGTTCGAAAATATTTTCCAGAATGGGAATTGCCACAAGAACTCTGCTTAGACGCGGAGGCAATCCACCATCTGGCGTCTGTTATTAAGCTTCAAAGCGAGTGGGTGAAACATCGATCAACCTCCCTTTACACGGATCCGTTCCTCCTCGAAGAAAAGATAAAAAGGTTAGGCAAGGAAGAACTCGCTGAAGTTTTTCTCGAAGCTTGGCATCCCATCGTCGAGTTAGAGCAGATATCCCTTCACAGCCTAGCTGAAGCCCTCAAATACTGGCAGAGTCTGCTTCCAATAAGCGAGAGGTGGCTAAAAACTGGCTACCTAGAAATGGAAACAGGGGCCACGACGCGTGAAGAGCTGGTTAAGCTGAAAATAATCGCTGAGAAAGCCTTCTCAGAGGAGCTGGAAGTTTTCTGGGAGGAATTAAAGCAGAAGGTTGGTGGAGAAGGAAAAATTCTGTATTGGGATTTCATCGGCGCCGGCACCTATTCTGAAGCCATAAGAAGGGCGTACATGACGAGTTTTCTCGTAACCTATGGATACGCAACCCTAGAAGTGCATCGATTGGAGGAGGAGATTTTCATAAAACCCTTCGAGAAGCCAAAGTCCATGCTTGGCAAAAAACAGGTGATCTCCATTCCAGTTTCCGTAAGCTTTGAAGAATGGATGAAATGGAAGGAGGCGCAAGGTTGAAGAGAAAAGCATACTACACGAGAAAAATCAAGAGGGCAACGCACCTCCTGTTTTATAGACGCCACAGAAGGCCAGGCGTGAAGGGGTGGGAGTTGAGGAGAAAACTGGGGTCTGACTACCCCAAGGTACTCAAGATACTAGATAGTCGTTTGGAAGCCTTAGATCTTCAGATAAAAACGGTTTTTGAGGGAGAGAAGCCCGCTGGAGAGCCAACTCTAGAGCAGTTGGACAAGGCTCGATTCTGCATAACCCTCAGAGGCGGGCTAACTCCAAAGGAAACCAAGATGATGGGTTGGCGCATCGACGACATAGCTGGTTTGGCCACAGCCATCTCCTGCATCATATCCAAGAAGGGGAAGGCCCCACGAGAGGAGGTGGAGGACCTTCTACGCGACAAGCTTCCGGGCTGGAGGGTTGACATAAACATGAATCGCTACATTCGATCCGGATACCTAGCTGAAGACGAGAACAAACAGCTATACTTGGATTGGAGAACTAGGGCAGAGATTGATCAAAAAACGCTAGTTGATCTTCTTCTGGGAACCGAAAGCTAAGGTTTCTACTTTCTCACTTTTCGGTACAAAGAAGAGGCTATGATCACAAATATTATGGCGCCAAGGATTAAAAATGGGCTGTTAAGCATAGAGTCTTCAAAGGATGGAGGAAGTTCGAAGATTACAGTATCATTCACAGCGTGGATGTTGCTTGCTTTTGTTGGCAATATAAAATAACACAGCGGATCAAACGAGTTCGAATCTGTGTAGTTACAAAAGTAGGCTCGGTGTATTTTATCTTCAGAATCGGTGTAATTGATTATTTTCCATGGGGAATATGGTGGGGACGGAGGATAGTGGGATATGGGAAGGCCAAAATATTCGTTAAAGTCTAACGAAATTCCATCCGTTACATTAAATTGGAATTTTCTCCAGTCCGTCCTAACGTAATAGGTTCTTCTCATCGACTTTGTGTTAACTGTGAAGTTCAGAATGTCAGAACCATACAAACAAAAAGTAACTCGTAATGAAAACGACTCCGGATCGGGGTCCAGCGGTTCTGTATAACAACCTACATGAGTCAGATCCTGTTGCCTAAGATTTTCTAAGATGATGTCTGGAATGGTTGATTCTATAATTAGACTTTCATTCATGATTATCCAGTAAATCGTGGAGTTCATATTTTTAAAATCGAAGGTAACACAAACGTCTTGATCTATTATAGCCTGCATTGTAACCGAGGCATAAGCAGGTGTAATTATTGCAAAGAGTAAAACAATAAACAAAAAAGGTGCTCCGACTAATTTTTTCATTCGATCC
>JREQ01002774.1_pt1 | contig 28739 bp, 46 predicted proteins | sample 210151 | NCBI WGS metagenome assembly JREQ01 (sample SAMN03019617, study PRJNA260268) | marine sediment metagenome | biome: Marine; feature: Sediment; material: Clay; isolation source: clay from marine sediments 31 meters below sea floor depth collected from... | place: New Zealand: Canterbury... | reverse complement strand
GGGGGGGCAGATAGCATGGCTTTCACAAACATTTCAGTTTCAAGCTGCATTTTATGAACAATTACCGCCTTTTATCGCATTTATATTCGGCTTCATTATCGCCTCCACTGAAGAAGTGCTGTTCCGAGCTACTTTGCTTCCAACCTTCATTAGGCTTCTAAACAGCCCAACCGCTGGGGTTGTAATTACTTCCCTTGCATTCTGCTTAGTGCACTGGTCAACCTTTCAAGCCTCCTTAATATGGCTTACTTCCGCTTTCATCTTTTCCGTTATAATTTCCGCTTTTACCGTACACTATAGAACTGCATGGGTTGCAGGAGTAGCCCATACAGTTTATAACCTTGCAGTATTGTATTCACTGTTGGGGTTGCCCTTTTAACGAAGGTGTTCGAATGCGAATAGCCATAGTTGGCGCGGGCTGGTGCGGAGCCTTGCTTTCTAATAAACTGACAGAGTATGGAAGGGTGGATGTTTACGAGCAAAACCGAAAACCAACCGCTATATGCGGATGTGCAATACCCACAGAATTTCTTGCTGACTTAGCTAAAGCTTACAGGTTAAACCCTGAAGATTACATTTGCTGGGAAGCTGACCGGTTAATCACAGAATTCGGAAACAAAACATTTCATGTTCAAGTTGGAAACCTCTGCACCTTTAACAAACAGAAATTCATGGAAGACCTCGTTAACCAATCGTCTGCAACCTTCCATTTTAGGAAAAAGTTTCCTAACGAAACAAACAAGTATAACCTTATAATTGACGCGACAGGAACAAGAGAAATACTTGGAAAATTATCCTCAGACCGCTTTTTCTCAACCTATCAAGTAAAAGCAAAATTCACCAGCCTCCCTTACTACGGCTTCTACTTTCACTTTGCAAACCCGCAAGAAAAATTCCTTTGGATGTTTCCCCTGTCAGAAAAAGAAGCCTATGTAGGATGCGGGTCAAAAAACGGACACTACGCTTTTCATCGAGTAGAAAAATTCCTTAAAACCCACAACGCCAAAACACTTCAAAAACAAGCTAAACTTTTACGGTTAAACCCGCCACAAGAAAGCCTACCTTTCACCAACGGCAAAATCGTCGGCGTCGGCAACACAATCGGAGCAATAACCAGTCTAGGCGAAGGAAACGCACTCGCAGCAATAACCGTTCAAATACTCCTCAAAAACCTAAACAACCTTCAACACTACACAACACAAATACTTAAAAAACTCAAATGGCTTAAACACGACCACGCCGCCTACAACGCATGGCTCCAAAACAAAAAACTCAAAACATTATATCACATACTGAAAATCCAAAAACTCTACAGAGAAAGATTCCAAATAACAAACACCAAGCAACTACTTAAGGCAATTGTCTAACCTTAATTTTTTAATGGTTAAACTTTTTAGTGGTAATCTCTAACTGTGTATCTGGCAGATTCATTATGCAAAAACTTCCTTTAATACTTGCTATCATCGGAATAATACTTCTAGGAGTCGGAGTAGCCTATCCATACGTTATTATCTATGTAGACCACACTCCTCCCAAGATTGTTAGCACAACCCCAGCAGACGGGCAAACTTATGTCAGCATTGACAGTTATTACTTCCGAGCACAAGACGTTGAAAGCGGAATATCTTATATGAGCATAGAAATCTATGTTGTAGCTGGTCCAAAAGTGTTTGAAGTCACCAGAGAATGGTCCGCATTCCCAACCGATACATACATTTCTGCTCCTATTTCTCCTGCTATAACGACTGCAGGAGAATACAAGGCTATTTTCCGTGTAAGAAATCGTTTGGATTCATTGACCATTTTAATAGCCTACTTTGACATCTACACCCAACTACAAGGAAAATGGTATGTGGCTGGCACTGCAATTACAGCGACAACACAGGCAGTATATTCTACGACAACAACGATTCCCTTCAAATTCGTCAAAACAGTAGGAATAACCGACGAAAGCATTACATGCGAGGTTTGGGAAGGAACAAGCAAACTATTGACGCTTACAAACACGGCGGCAAACACGTGGGAAGGAAGCTACACGTTTGCTGCTGGTATGCACGACTTAACCTTAAAAGCCTACGACGGAACCACAACAATAACTTTCAATATAGTGGGGCTAGACCTCCCAGGAGGATGGCCAATAATAATCATAACCCTGCAACACATATTCATAAGCCTCGGCGTTGTCTGCTTAGTCACTGCCGCAATAATACAGATAAAAACGAAACCCTAACACCCCCTTTTCTCTGTGAAAACCATAAAATTTTTAAGGAAAATCTGATTAGTAACATACGGTTACCATGAACAAAAAAACACGGGGTTCTCTTGCCTTCACCGCTTTTGCCACATTCATTACCTTCTTAATGTTCGATTTTGACACCTTTTTTTCCTCCCTACCATATTTAAACGACAGATTTTTCTATTATTTCCTAGCATTCATCGCCTTTTTGATAACACTGATTTTTCTGGTGCGCACTCCACAAAAGGAAACTTCACATTCCAGTCCGCAACCTCCACCGATTGAAAACATTACTCCTGAAGGTTTAACCCTTGATATTTCCACAAAATATCAGCATTCAATTACAGTTGCAAACTTTCAAGTTGCTCAGAAACTAATGAGCTTACTGAATCAGCAGGGCATAAAGTCTACTCTTGTGAAAGGCGAAGACTTAAAACTTCAATTTACCGCACCACAAAAACTTCAAAACATACAAGAGCTTAAAAAGAAAGGCTTAATTAAAGACGCAAAAATAACCGAGGTTTTCTAAAAATGTTTGAACTCTATTTAATTTTGTACTTGCTTGCAGTTGTAGGTGTAACATACACTACATTGAAACATTACGGGCTGTGGATGAAATCACCAGCAACACAACTGGCTGAAAAAAAAGTTTTAGCAGAACAAGTTATGAAAACACTGCATGGAGCTTCATGTCCTCTATGCGGAAAGAACACATATGTCGAAAGTTTGGACTTGTGGAAGACAAATACTGCAATTTTAGCCTGTGAAAACCCGAAATGCTTACAAAAGAGTATGTGGAAACTTGAGGGATACACATGGCGTCTAATAGCTCCATACAGATACACACCTCAACCACCAATAAGACTAGAAGCCCCAGCCCCTGAAATAGAAGAGGAGATTAAACTTGAGTTCAGCTGAAAGAAATAGGAAACACGCTTTAATTGCTACGGTTCTAGTATGTTTAATGCTTGTCGGCAGCGGATTTACTTTTTATTTTTATGGAGAGTGGAGTGTTGCGTCTTCTGCTTTAACAGAAACGTTGTGGCGATCTGAAATGATGAACTACACACTTCAACAGGTAAACGCTACAGCCCCAAAAGTCACGATAACCCTCGCCTTCACACCTACACCTGCTGAAAAACAAGTGTTACCTAACACGGTGACTTTCCTAACAGGCTACGTAACAGCAACAAACCTGACAGATTTACTGTATCCTGCTACAATGGTGATGAACTTCACGGTAACACACTTAGCAACAGGTAACGCCACAGTTGAATACAACTACATTCCATACCAAATGGTTTACCTTGCAAGAGGAATGGACTGCGTGCAGGTTCCATGGGGACTTTTTCCACTTGAAATACATGGCAAGGCAGGAGACCAAATTTTAATTTATGTTACAGTAAGAGTGCTTGTCTACTGGTCATATGTAAACGCTGTCATGGTTGACCAAACCGTGACTGGCGCATTCACCATTTATGTAGGAGGAACCTAATCTTGGACTTTGTTACTTTCCTTTCAACTTACCGCGTTGCAATTGCAGTGGTTATACTCGTAGGCTGGCTTCTCTACGCTTTACATCACATGGGAAAGCTGAAGTTTAGAATGCCCTCTCTCAGGAAGCCTCCTGTAGGTGTGATGCTTCCTCCTGAACAGCAACTAGCAGTAAGCAAAGCAGAAGCTGATAGGCTACGGAGAGAAAACGAGAGGCTGACACGAACACTAGCGAAAACGAAAATGGAAGGGGTTCAACAACAAATTAAAAAAATGGCTGAAGAAAAAATACAGGCTTTGCTTCCAGAGAAAGTCTTCCTCTTAGACCCTGAAAACCAGCTTGTAGGAAGACCCATGTATTTCCACGGCGGAGTTCCGATTATTCGGAAACGTGAAGCGTTAGACCGACTGGTAGAAAAATACTTCTTAGCCAAGATAAGTCCAGCATTAACCCGCAAATTAATGGATTGGCTCTTCTTTAAAGGAGACACGCTTTTCTTTTACACGGCACAACTGCTTCCAAACGGAAACTGGGGGCTAACAGCCACATCAAAACCAGCAAGAAAAACAGGGAAACACGTGAAACTTCCAAGATTAGCATTATCTTACGTTCTGCTTCCAAGTCAACACCAAAAAATAGACGACTTAATAATAAACAAATGGGAAGCGACACATTTAGGCGCTGCCATACACTTATCCGCAACATTCCTCGGACCATTCCCTGTCAGCGAATTTGTTAATTTACATACCAGCACGGGGTGGGAGATTGGAGAAAAAGAGAAAGCGTGAAAATCATCCGTCTGTTGAAGTTGAACTGGCTGGCATACATAAGACGCTAGCTGACTTGCAAGGACAGTTAAAAGAACAAACAGACCATTTAGTTGCAACCCGTGAACTAACAATACTTCAAAATGAAACTTTACCGTTCATAAGTTACCAGTTTAAACGACAGCTTTTTGACACATGGGCTTTAACTCAAAGCCTACATGAAGTAGAAAAAGAAGTAAGCCTACGCTACGGAAGCTTCCAAAATGCCATGAGAGACCTAGCCCGCGAAACAGAAAAAAGCCAATACTTACTAAAATATGCGGACACTATACTACGCAATGTCCGCACAATCAAAGATGAAAACATACTGCTACATGGAACCACTGAAAAACTCACTAAACAATTAGAAGCCAAAGAACAAATAATCAAAGCCATGGCAGGCGTAACACAGGAAATCCACAGGCTAATCAGCCAAAGAAAACTACCTCCCGACGTTATTGTAGAGTTAAAACGGCTCCTGCCTGAAATTCCCCGCCCAGTAACACCTACGACAATAGAAGAGGAGGATTTTCTCTAATGTCTGAAACACTTCAATCTGACGTGGCTGAAGCTTTACAGTTAGCCCTAGACCTGAACGACCTACGCAACATAATAACACTGGAAGACCTGCGCTATTCACACCGCGTACTAAAAAACCTCAAGGAAATGCCGAAACTAAAACCACCTGAAAAACCTATGAAACTAAGCGAAATTGCACCACAACTGAAAGAAGAAGAAGCTGAAGAGGAAACCCCTGAAGAAACAGAAACCCAACCACGATGGAGAGGACTCAGATGGCGGAAACAGAAGCGTTAATGCTGGACTCTGAAGCAATGGCGGAACGGCAAATACGCCACATCACAGAACAAGCCCAAATCCCTAAACCCAAAACTTGCTTAATATACTTCAGAAGTGATACTTGTCCACACTGTAATGCCCTAGAACCAGCCTTTTACAATTTGGTTGAAAAACATCCTGAAATAGCTTTGTTTAAAGTTGATGCCGCTACAGAATCAGGAACAAACCTTTTAGAAACCATCCTGAAAGGCGAAAGAGAAGTGCCTACAGTAGTCATAAACGATAGGTTCGTGGTTACAGGCGACAGAAACTTTCTCGCCAGATTAACATATGCCATTAAACTAGCTGAAAACCTATCTCAAACAAGAGAGGAAAACACAAAATGGCTTTTGAGAAAATAAAAAAAACATTAATCAAAATGGAAACCCGAATATTCAAAGATTACAAACTAGCCTTCTTTAAGGAGGCGATTGTTTGTTGGTGGAATCCTTATAGCATATCTCCCGAGCCAGTCAAGACTTATTGGAGATGCACCAATATTCTTTTACGTTTTCACTCAGACGGCAACGTTACAATCGAAAGTCTGGAACACAGCTACTACATTCCGAAACATTTAGCGTTGCAGCTAGCCCGTGAAGACTTCCCATTCTACCATGTAGAATATGCAGATGTTTTCGACAGCAAACTTGAAAGAGACTTAGCTAAAAAACCACTTGTGCCGATACCTGAAAAAATCGAGGTTGAAGGGGCAATCTTGCCGTATGGAAAACCAATCTTGCAAAGTCTAATCGCTGAAGTGATGGACAAATTTGGAAAAGGCAAAGCAACAGAAACGGAAATACTCGACTACCTAACAGAAAAACCGCCACACGGCGGAGGCTGGCTCAACCGCACACCCACACTAATAGAAAAAGTTAAGACAACCCTAACCCTAATGTTTCACCGAGGCATACTCGCCTACAACGAAGAAACATTAGAATACACACTTATCGAAAAACCAACAACTTCAAAGCTGAGGAGGTCGCTGAATTAAGCCTGACAGGAACATACAGGTTAAGAAACAAAACCAAACCAAAAAAACCCGACAAAAAACCAGAACAAACCAGTGATAACACACTTGCTGAACTTGAAAAAATAGCCATCTCCCCCGAGTTGGCAGCCGAATGGTCAGAGGATGGCTGCGGAAAACCGTGCTAGGGGTAATGTTCATGAATAAATCCATACTTCTCATCTCAGACAGGCATTGTGCAAAAGAAAAAGCGTAAGAAGGAACGTTGCCACTACAGTGCCAAAAGAAAGAAGGTGGTTTGCCCTTGACTCATGTAAAGCAGCTAAAGAAACCGCTGAAAAAATAGCTGAAGAAATGAATATGCCGTTAGCCGTGTATCCTGTTACAGAAGTTGGAACCGACACCGACATTCCAATAACCTGTATCATAGATAGAACCAAAAAAGAACACGCCTGTTTCATAGGCTACACCGAAGGAGAATACGAAAGCAAACTTAGAAAGTTCCTCACGGAACACTGAAAGATAGGTGAACCAAAAATGAAAGATGCCTTAATCTGGTCGTTATATCATCTACGCGCTTATACAATCAAGAAGGATATGGCTTTTATCAGCACACGACTTCATCTCGTATGGGCCACTGTGATTGTTCTTGGGAAACTCGCAGATTATTTTTGTAAGTGGATAAAATGACTTCTGTTCAAGAAAGGATGGGTAGGTAAATGGTTAAAACTGTTTACTTTGAGGTTACTACTGCTTGCCCTTGCTCATGTGAGCATTGCCATATTCCACTTCAACTTCGTCGTGAGAACCCTTTAACCCGCAGTTTTGAGGATTTAGTTGTTGACGTCTCAATTTTAAAAGATGCGCTTAACGCTGAAAATTTAGTGCTTAGTGGCGGGGAACCAACGCTTCACAAAGAAATTTTAGGCATAGTAGAATCTGCAGCTAAAATGTTCAAAACAGCCGTAATCTCAAACTGCATCAACCCCAACCTGTTGAAACAGATCTCAGAGAAAGCTACAGTCTATGCTTCACTTGACTTTTACGGGGAAGCCCAAGACGAATGGCGGGGTTTCAAAGGCTTATGGCGTAACTATCTAAACATAGCCGATGTAGCAAATATACGGGCAACGCTTCTCAGAAACAACATCAGCCACGTTAAAAAACTCATCCAAACCGCAGTCCAGCACAAAAGAAAAATCACAATAGTTCCTTGTAAACGGAAAAGTCCACGACTCACACCAACACCGCAACAACTGCAACAGCTACTTCTCTACATCTTCCAAAACAAATTTGAAAAACGAGCAGTAATAGATTCACCTGAAATCCGCATGTGGCTGGCGACAAAAAACCCGCAGTTAATGAAAGAAGCCCAAAAACACGGAAGCCTCTGCACAGCCTGCGAAAGCGTGATAAGAGTAAACCCTCAAGGTATAGTTTTCCCTTGCCCTTTTCTCAACTGGAAAATATGCGCCATACACGACTCTGAAATAAAACAGAAAATAGCTTTAACAAGACAGAGAATGATCAACACTTACACGGGCAAATGCTTAAATTGCGAATTAAACGCTGTTTGTGGCGGATGCCGAGCATCCAGTAATGCCTACTGTTTCGTTGACGCACTGACATAGCAAGTTTTATAAGCAATTTACCCTAATTCTTTCATGGTTATGCTTTATGAGTTTACTGGAAAAACTTCGCAGAAGCAGTAAAGAACTTTTGAAGGTTGAAGAGATTGACACGGAGTTCGGTTCTGGCTATAAGATTGATGTTGCAGTTGGAAACACAAAAAAAGTCTGCCACCTGATTCAAGATAAGGATACTGGTAAGTGGAAAACACTAGGTGACCCAAACGCCTGCCGCATCCTATCTCGAAACCTTTACGATTTAGGCACTCCCTTAACAGGCGTATCAACAAGTGAAAAACTTCGGGAACAGAACTACTGATGGAAGACATAGACCGTGACCTTCTATATGCCATAGCAGAAGCTGAAAAAACAGGCCGCCCTGTTTCAACATGGTATTTAGCCAGTTTAAAAGCGAAAACATCTACCGAACGCAACAAACTAGACGGAATATACCGCTACCACTTGGAACAACTTACCGAAAAAGGATTAATAGTCAAAAAACAATACAGAAAAGGAAAACAGCAATACACTGAATATCTGTTAAATCCCAGCAAAAAAGTATGCTCCAACGGAACACTGTTTATTCTAGCTAACCCGATACTAGCCTTTGAATGTCCTTACACACGCCGATGCCCCAGCAAATGCAACTTAAAATTCTACGAAAGAAAAGGCAAACTAATCGTTAAAGGTTGCAAACTACTTAAAGAAGCACCAAACCACGTAAAACAACTTATACTTGAACACTTAAGCCAAACGTAAGTATATATCCCTGCCGACGAGGAGAAGCCATTCACCTTAAAAATTTAACGGTTAAACTTTTTACATTTTGGGGTAATCTTAATGCAGGGCTTCCTTTGAAAAGAGCAAGTGCTAGAGTTGTTCTGGATAATCCTCAACCAGACAAGTATTACTATGTGCTGGTGACTCGATATACTCCGATGGAAAACAGGAAACGAGGAATACCTGTTTTAAAAGAGAATGGAGGCGTGTATGATGTCTGGGACAGAGATTTAGCTCCAAGCCGAAGCCTGCTTAAATGGTGGAAGGAAGCACCACCCACTAGAGAACGCTGGATGGAATATGAGAAACGCTTCCGACAAGATGTTCCTTCTAACGTTGTTCTCCGCAGACTAGCCACATATGAGAAAGCAGCGGGGACGAAGGAGGTAGTCTTAGTCTGCGAAGAAGAAGACTCTGCATACCCTTACTGCCATACATGGATTCTCTTGGATATTTATAAGGCACCAGTAGAAATCAGAGTGCCTGAACGCCCACCACCAATCATAAGAATCGGAGAGAAACCCCCGTGGGAGGTAACACCACCCAAGAAACCACCCAAACCTCCACCGAAAAAACAGTGGCGAGTAATAACCACTTGCCCAATCCATAAGAAGGGCGTACACGTGGTTGTAGATGCTAAAGATTCTATTGAAGCACGCCGTAAGGCATTAGGCATGAACATCCCTTGTCCATGGGGTCCAATAAACGAAGTTGACCACACTTTTAAAATAGAGAAAATCGAAACCGTTGTTCCATACCCTTGGAAACCTAGAGACATTATAACTCGTCCAGTTGAGGCGCCTAGACCGCCAACTGAAAGGGAAGCGCCTACAATATTGCTTTCAGCTAAACGCATAGAAAACACTGTAACCGTCACCATTGGACGTGGAAGAGATTATTTAAGCATAACCTTTCCACGAGTAGAAGCTGAAACTTACGACAAACTCATGCAAGTTGCAGAAGCCGCAGGAAAAGCAACCATCCGAAACGCCATCTTAGCCTTTTTATTAGCTCATTCTGGAGGAACAAAAACTATGGTCACAGGGTTCTTAAATGCTTCAGGCTTTCCGGATGCTACGGTTTCAACGGTAGGTGAAGCCCTCTCCAGACTTCGAAGGGAAAGAATAATCTATCGCTACCCAGCCACATTCATATTCACATATTATCCTTTAGGTTTATACGGCAAAAAAGAAAAAGTCATAACTTCAGAGATAATGGGCGAACCTGTCTACGGCATATCCCACGCTACACGCTTGAAGATTCTGGAACGCCTCAAATTCGAACCATACTTGGCATGGTGGAGAACAGAGATGTTGAAGCCTCCGCCTATACTTCCAACGATCAAAAAACCAGTAGAATACGAATGGGTCAGAATCATAAAGTCCGCACCAAGCTTTCGAGCGGCAGAAGACTTCAAACGTTACGGACCCTACAAGAAAGGTGTTACAACAAAACTGCCCCTTACTATGGCCTATTTCCTTGTCAGAACAGATTATGCTGAATGGTTGAACCCTGAAAAAGAAAACGTGTTGGAAGCGGAAAAAATGTTCAGATACCAACCGATAGAAAGAGTAAAACGGCAAGCTACGCTAATAGAATATTAGGGGAAAAATATGTCCTTTGAGGGTAAAGTTCGAAAACTTGCCTCTACACTCAGCAAAGAAGCAGAAGAAAAAGGTTTAGTTATATCTTGGGAAACAATTGAAAGAAATTATGGATTAACTTTTGATGTTGATGAACGTGACAGAATAAAGAGGTACTGGAAAAGGCTTTTTCCTCCTGACACAGAAATCACAGTTCAATGGGGCGTTACGATACCTAAAGCTGGCGCTTTGCCTAACGAGATTGAAGAGCGAAGAACAAAACTGCTTGAAAAAGCTGAAAAACTTCGAGAAGAAATTGAGAAAGCGAGGAAGTCTTAAATGGCTTACGAAAAACACATGCCCACAAAGGAAGAGATAAGAAAAAGAGCTGTAGAACTATATTATGCAGAACATCCGAAAGCTTGGGAGCTTGGCATAACACCTGAAGAGTATGAGTTACGTCCGCCAGACGGTTACTACTACTTGAAAGCTCAACGTGAGCTTATGTCTGGGATTCGAGGTGAACTTGAAAAGGCATTAGACATGTATAAAGCGGAAATAGATGAAATAGTTACGACTTTAAAAGAAATGCGAGTTAAACCCCCTGAATGGGTTCTGCCGAAAGAAGAGTTAGAAGTACGCATCACCACTTTGGAAAACAGGATTGATAAGCTTAAGGCTTCATTAGGTAAAACACAAGAGGAGAAAGAGAGAACTGACCGTTTGCTTGAGGAAACCAAGAAACTTCTCGCTGAAAAAGAAGCTGAACTCGCTAGAAAAAGGGAAATAGAAAAACGTTACGTTTACAAAATGGTGACTGTGAAGTTCACCCAATATGTTCCAGCGTTCATAGGAACGGACAAAAAAGTTTATGGAAACTTCTACTCTGGTAGCATAGCATCTATACCTGAGGCTGACGCAGAGAAGCTAATTCGGCAGGGAGTAGCGCAGCCATGGGCTATTGCAGTTAAACCTGCTCTACCGCCTGAAAAAGAAGAACTGCGGAGACAAGCGGAAGAAACATTCAAGAAGCTGACCACGGCAGTTGAGCATGACGACTACTACGATATGGATGAAGCGTTAAAGAAACTACGTGAAATAGGCTCTACAGCCCATAGTGTCTGAAATACACAGTTTTAAAGTAGCTTACTGTTTCTCTTTTCGCTTCGGTGTGTGCAGTTTCTTCGGGCAGGGTTAAAACCCGTTTTTCTAAAGTATCCAAGAAAAAGTAGAAGTCAGTGCGTAGGCGACTTGTAGGCTTAATACCTGTCTTATACAGAAAATTATCATACATGACTCGAAGCTTACGTTTCACATTACTCGTCAAACCCAACTTTCTAGGTGTAGGCTTGGGGGGTCGCACGGCAGGTCTACGTTCAACAACCCGCTTCTCTCTTTCCTCTCTAGCTAAAGCCATAGGTATTACAGGGATAGCCTTCTCAAACACAAGCCTAGTGCTTCCAAACGGCAACTCTCTGTAGGGAACTGCAACGCGCCTCACCTCTTCGGGGCGAAGCCCAAGCCTCCTCAACCTTTCCTCCTCTTCTCTCGCCATCCTTTCAGCACCCCTAACAACCCATGAACCGTCATGCTCAAGCCTGTAAGCAATTTTTTGCGCAATTGAAAAAAGAACCCCTTGTAAAGAATCGCTAAAGACTGGCATATCCTTCAGAAAAGCTTCATACCCAGCATCCACCTTTTCAACCCTTACATCTTCAAGAACCCAGACCTCTTTAAACTCATCTGTAAACATAACTTTAAACTTACCGTCTCCCTTGTCCCAATAAACCCTATATCTCCAACCGTCAGCAGTCCAACCCTGCCTCAAACTCAACGCGCGAACACCACACTATGTTTTACTGAACATCTAAAAAAGAGTTCCCTAAAAAAAATCATGGTTAAACTTTTATGCTAATACTGATACCTTATTTCAAGGTGAAATGAAACATGCCAAAAGGTTTGTTGCAAGCCTATGCAATTAAGAAGCCCGCCTTCATCTTCGGCATAGAAGACCTAATGCACGTGAAAGACGACCCAACAATGCGGTTAACCGCAACCCCCTTCGTTCACGACTATGAAGACACTGTTTTCCTCGGACACGCAGCACCTTGGAAAGGTGCCAAGGGCATAGAAGCTGTCAGAGAAATAAACTCAGCCGTAGCCGACGGACTTGAAGAGGCGATCAAAATCAGCCAAGCCTGTGAGAAGGTTTACGGTTCAGTCCGAGTGGGAGACCGCTGGCTTCCCAACAAAGTCATATGCCAAATTGAGAAGGCAGGTAAGAAGAAAACAAAACCAGCCTAACCGCCTCCTAACTTTTTTCAAAGCCTTTCAGCAGGGTTCTAAAAATGCCTGAAGAAGAAGCTAGGCTGGGCGAGTTACTTGACACTATAACAGATAGACTACGCGATGCCATGCGAGACATGGAAGCTGCAACACGTTGCATCGAAGCTTACAAGGCAGACCCGAAAGGAGCACAAGTCTGCATCATTGAATATTTACAGAAGGGCACATCAGCGGAAAAGCTAAAGGGTGTCTAACTTGAAACCAATTCAATATGTAGGTGTAGCTGTTCTTGTCGTAGGTTTACTTTTTGTTTGGAGTCCTCCACCAATACGGTTTTTAACGGCAATACTTGACACCACTCCACCAGTAATTGCCGAATATACACCCAAAGAAGGCATCACATATTCCTCTTTTACTTGTTGTTGGGTTATGGCTGAAGACTTAGAGAGCGACGTTGCTAGTGTTGTTTACACAATTAATGGCATAACATACAATTTAAAAAGACAATTTGTCCCACTTATAGGCTACACCAATAACTGGTTCGGTGGACCAAGCAGTGATTCGTTAGGACCAGGTACACATTCTCTCGTTCTAGTTGTTACAAATAACAATGAACTCTCGACTACAAAGTCAGGAACTTTTGGAATATATACAGAAATTCAAGGCAACTGGTACATCAACGACATAGAAATAACAGAACCCACTCAAATCCTACGCTTAACCACTTACACTTTAATGTTTAAATTCGTCAAAACTCACGGCGTGCCAGACAATATGATAACGTGTACAGTAGACTGGTCAGGACCAGAAACAGGAACGCTACCCTTAACAAACACGGCAGCAAACACTTGGACAGGCACCCACACCTACACAAAAGGCGGAACATACACAATCACACTGACAGCCAACGACGGAACCAACACCATAACCTTCACAATATTCAACATAGACATACAAAAAGGATGGACAATACCACCTTTATCCACATCCCAGCAAATAGGCGTAGCTCTCACTCTCATAGGCATAGCATTAGTCGTCATACCACTAATCAAGAAAAAAGAATAGAAAAACTTAGAGGCAGATGAGATGACGGGTAAAACTGGAAAAGTATTCTCCCTAATTTTAATAATTGTAGGAATCCTCCTTTTAGCATCTCCTTACATACCGCCGTTGGCGACAATCTTGTATCCTGAAAAATTCTGGTACAGCCTCTATCCAGACGGCACCACCACCTCAAACCCCACAATGCTTACTCCTGAGTCAACAATACAGCTTAAATGCCAACTTGTTTACTACGACATTCAGACAGGCGTTAGCCTACCTGGTACTTACTTTACGTGGACTGTGCAGGTAACAATAGTTGAAACAGGTGAAACTATAACGTTAGTGGATAAGGGGTATGACACAACTGTGGCTCCTGTGGAAGATAGATATGCAACGTATCTCTTTGACCAAAATCACTGGGTTGTTCCTTCTACGGGAGGTGCAACGTATACATTTAACTGGCTGGTGATACTTAGAGACGATAGTCAAGTGGAATATGGTCGACAAACGAAGACAACTTACGCTAGGACAGTATTAGAGGAACCTGACGGTTACTTCACGATAAATGGCGCAAAGGCTGATGAACAGACAACACATTTGGTCTTAGAACCTCTGGTGGCAATGGCTTTTATTCCAACCAAAAACGCTGAACAGATAACCAGCGTTTACGTGGAAATCTGGAAAGGCACAAGTAAAATCACAACTTACACGCTGTCCAAATCGGGACTTCAATATGTTGGGTCATACACTTTACCCGGCTACGGTACATACAAGTTCAAAGGATTCTACACTTGGACAGGCTCCACAACTCCAATACAGAAAATGTCAGTTGTTGTAAGCATGGAAAGCGGATACGTCTATTTACCGCTGACATACCCGCAAATCGTAGGCGTAATCTTCATAACCGCAGGCGGAGTTCTACTCGCCGTTTTTCTTACGAGAAAAGAAACGTAGCCAAGTAAGATATGGCTGCCCAGAAAACGATGTATGCAAAATATGTGAATGCGAGCACGCTGTCATGGAAAGTTCCCCAACCCACAGGATTTACAATCGTCGCGTAATAGTTGTTTGCCAAGTAAAGAGTCACTGCAATTCTTATGATGTTTGTTAAAACGCTTAAAATAAAGGCTGCCACATAAACTACAATACAACCGAGAAACGTTAAGGAATAGCCTTTCATAAGAAAAACCAACAGGGTTATTGCTGGAGTAGAGAGGGCTAAAAGCCCAATAACCACAAAATCTATGCAGGTAAAAGCAACCGTTACTTCCTTTCCGTTCTGAAGCGTAATCGCTGAACCATCCCGCTGCGTCCCTTCGGCACCCAACCTTACCGCAACAGAATAAGCCACCTCAGAAAAAACATCAGTTAACCCCACAAGCGAAACATAATAGTTCACCACTACATACGGAAGCAAAAACAGAAACAACATAGTGAATACAAGGAGAACAATCCACCCCTTCAAACTAACCACTAAACCTTATTTGTTTCCATTAACTATATAAAAAATTCGGAATCCACTAATTTAAATAGTTAAATAGCGTAATTGTTGTTTTGTGCTACAAAAATGAAGCTTCCAACCGAAATTTTAGAGAAAGCAGTACAGCTTCGAGACCCTTTAAGAGACATTTACATAGCGTTATACACTTCGGGAAAACCGTCATCAGCAACAGAAATAGCTGAACTTACAGGTAAAGCAAGAGCATATGTGAATATGCGGTTAAACCAACTGACCGACATGGGCTTGGTTAAATATTTTAAGAAAGGAGGAACAAAACTATATGTCATAGGAAGGAAAGAAAATGAAGTCTAACGCAAAAAATTTCCCTAATTGTACGAAATGCAAACCAGCAGAAACCTTCTTACAAAGGTTCATTAAAAAGGAGATTTTGGAAGAATGAGCGAGAAGAAGGGGGTGTTAGAGGAGATTCTCGATGCAGTGAGGGAGCTAACCGTTGCGGTGAAAACGTTAAGCGGGGTTCAAATCCCCGCCGTGGCTGAACCGAAAGAAAAGGTTCCCGTACGGCCACCTTCTGCAATTATGATTGTTGGACACGATTTAATCATTGAGAAGAAGCCTGAAGCTAAAGCCCTAACAGCTTTTGTTGAGAAGTTTGCGAAGCTGAACAGGGCAAGCGAAGACGTGCTCATATACACGATTAACCGTTTAAGCCTTTGGAAAGCTGCAGAGCGGTTCACCTCTGACCGCGTTATAGATTTTCTCAAGCAGCATGCGAAGACAGCTCCGAAAGACAGTTTGAAACGTTGGATAAGTGGAACGATGAGCCAGTGGGGGATGCTGCAGATTGAAAGTCAAGAGAACTACGAGGTTTTGAAGGCTTCTGACGAAAAGGCGTTGGACAGAGTCTACACCATACATGACGTTAAAGGTCACCTGTTCAGAAGGATAGCGCCAACCAAAGCCAGAATCATTCGAGGACATAGAGGATATTTGAAGCAGGCTCTAATTGACAAGGGATATCCTGTTAAGGACGTTGCAGGCTACGAAGCCTTTGAACCCTTAAAGTTTGAGCTTAAGACGGAAGAGTTGTTGAAGGATCCTTTGCACCGTTGGGAAGCTTATGAAAAAGACGCCGTCGAAGAGTTTCTCAAGTATGGGGCTGGGACGATTGTTCTGCCTGGGGGGTCTGGGAAAACCGTTATAGCCGTAGCCGCTGCTGCCAAATTAAAGGCTCCAACACTTGTTTTGGCTACGCGCTCAGAAATCTTGAAGCAGTTTAAACGGGAATTTTTAGAGAAGACGACGATTACCTCTTACTACATAGGTCTAATCGACGGAAAAACTCCAGCTTCCAAGCGAGTAATCAAACCCATAACGTTAACGACTTACCAGATGGCTACTGGCGCCTTGGCGAGGCAGATATGGAATATGAAGTGGGGCCTCGTTATCTTCGACGAATCACAGCATATTCCAGCGAAAACTTGGAGCAGAACAACGAGGATTCAGGCAACTAGGCGTTTAGGACTTACTGCAACTCCGATAAGGGAGGACAAGCAGGAAAAGCTGATTTTCAGTTTGATTGGTCCAGGAGTCTATGAGAGGGGTTGGCTTGAGATGGCTGAGGAAGGCTACATAGCGAAGGCTAAAGCCTACGAGATCCTAGTCGACATGCCAGCCCGCTTCGCAACGAGATACAATCAAGCCACGAACGAGAGGGAGAAATACATCCTAGCCTCAACAAACCCTGGGAAGTACTCTGTCATCGCTAAACTACTTGAGAAACACGCTGAAGACAGGGTTCTAATAATAGGCTACTACATTCAAGGCGCAATCGAAATCGGAGCGAAGTTCAACATTCCAGTGGTCTACGGTGAAGTCAGCACTAAGCAAAGAACAACTCTATACGACAAGTTCAGAAAGGGTGAAATTGACAAGCTGGTGTTAACAAGCGTGGGCGAAGAAGGAATAGACCTGCCAGACGCTAATGTGCTAATTGAAGTTTGTGCAAACTACGCCAGCAGAATGCAAATGGGTCAGCGTTTCAGCAGGATATTGAGACCGAAAAAAGAAGGAGCCGTTTTCTACGAAGTCGTAAGCCGCGGAACCACAGAACAGGACTTCTCAAACAAAAGAAGACAGTTCCTAATAGGTAAGGGCTACGAGTTCACAAGTTTAGAAGTTGACGAGATTTAAGGTGAAAACCACAAATGAGTTTGTTTGAGAGATTGATAAACTTCTTTTCTGTGGTAGTTCCTAAATCCAAGAAATATCAGGGGTTACTATTCTTTGGGCTGATATTATGGGTTTTTCCAGTTCAAATGAGAATAGTTCCAGCATTAACATATCAATGGCAAGGTGTGACAATAAATTTGCAACTTTTCAGTATCCCAGCAGACTTGGGCATCCTAATTATGTTGCTTTCATTAATCAAAGGTGAAAAGCTGAAATGAAGTCTTATGCAAAACTGGCTTGGGCTGTATATAGACCCATTCATTCTCTTGAAGCAAGGAGACTCATTTCTTATGATTACAACCAATATCGCTATGTTGTCATTAATGGGAGTAAACGGTGAAATGAAGAGGGATATATTCCTCAATAAAAGGGGAACTGGGAGTTAAAGGCGAATGACTGTTGAGGGGGCTGAGTTTACTGGTTTCGGTTATGAAGAGTTACTCGATGAAATTCGCAGGGAAGAAGGTGTATTAGCTGATTTAGAGGCGCGGTTAACTGAGCTTCAGAGGGCGGAAGCTGAAACAAGAGAACGGATTGTTCGTGAACGTGACCCAAGACTTTGGGAGCGACGGAGAGCAAGGGCTGAAACCATTCGTGCTTTAGAGTTAGATATTGCGGAGCGAGCTAGAAAAATCAGGGATTTACAAGAAGCGATTAAACGGAATGAAGCAAGGTATCCACGTGTCAGTGCGGTAGAAAGGAGTCTCATCCGACGGGTAAACACGTTTTTGAGACGTACTATAAGCTCGTATCGAGGATGGCAAACCCGAAAAGAAAGAACTCTACGAAGTTTAAGAGGATGGCAAACTCGCGAGTTAGCTTTAGAGCCTCGCTTAAAAGAATTATATGCAACGTTAGCTCATTGGACACGAGAAATCAGCCTGTTAACAGCTAGAATCACCGCGGAAAAGGCTAAGCTTGAACGAAAAAAAGAAGAACTGAAAAAACAATACCAACATAAAATAATTGTGTGTAACATCAGAACGGAACGAGCAGGAATCCTCATAACAATCAGTATAACCTTGTGGTTTGACGTTCGCTTAGACGTGATGGAACACTACCTTAAAGAAGCCATAGCAAAAATTCACCGTTGGCTTGACGCAAGCTTCTACGGAAACATCAGCGGCATTCCAGAACAGTTAAAGCTGAGCGAAGAAGAAAAACAGCCAAATCCAAAAGTGCTTGCTGAACTCAAAGAGAAAGGCGCGGAAGTTTCAGATATTCACTATAAATTTTATTGGAGTAGAACACGAAGAGGAGTGTTAGATAAGGAAGAGGAAGGAGAAGGCGACATCACATGGGAAGAAGACGTTCCGTTAACTTCAAGAGCAGGAGCTAGAAGAGGAAAAAGAAGGGAATAAAATGGTGAGAACCATACCTTTCAAGCCAGAAAAAGCGGAAGGAATAGACCAGGACAACCTAAACCAACTGCGAATGCTCCGTCGCTATTTCAACAGTGTTTACATGGGGAAAACCGTTACTTTAAAGCGTAGTCCATCAGGTAAAGGCTACCACATTCACGCAAAAGAAGGATTCACCCTACATGAGGCTATGATGCTGGGTGACTGCAAGGGGCGCCTATATTACTGGATGATTCAAGGATATAGTCTAACATTCAACGCCCAACTCAACTGGTGGGGAAGAGTTACAGGAAGAGAAGAAGTTGAGAACGTTCTGGCGAAGCCTTTTTGGAGCAGGTTAGTTAGGCGGAGGAGTAGGCGGAGGAGGTGGAAACATGGGTGAGTTGAAAGTTGTTGTTGTAGCTTTGGTTGAGGAAACACTGTTTGAAGAACCACAAAAAGAAGAGTTTAAAGATTTCATCAAACGGATTCGAGCTAAATACTCTGAGCTGTTAAAGACGAATAAGGTTGTGTTGTTTGTTGTCTAGGAAGTCGCATGTATGCAGGGGGGGGATTTTGCCACCAAAGAAGAGGTGAAAAGAAGAATACCTGAAGCAAAACCTTCCACCCTTTTTTTAGAGGAGCAAAAATAATGGGTGGCTATATGTTGTTTGTCTGCTTTCTACCTGAAACGGAAGAATGTCCTTTCCAGAGAAAACAGACTATCGCCAAACAATCCGAAAACCCCGTCACCCTGACAGGTTGCACACTGAATGGAAACTGCAGCCAGAAGAGAAAACTGTCTGTTCAAAAAATCGTGAAAACGACAAGGGCTTTAAGCAAAACCAGCTACCCATATTAATAGAGAGTGTTTAAAATGCCTTTGGACTGGGACAACATAAAAGACATAACTTTTCGATGTGTAAAATGTGGCCATGAATTTAAAGGCGAAGAATGTGTGATCAGAGCGCGCATCGTCTGCCCTAGTTGCGGTTACAGAATACTCCGAAAAATACGCCCTCCCATAGTTAAGCGTGTTAAAGCTTTGTGAGAGATTAGCGAATGGAACAAGCTGAATATGAACGACTGTATAAACAGATGCGGGAAGCTGGTTTTGGAGCTTGCGAAAAAGCTCATAACTGCCCTTACGCAGGCAAACAATGTTCTCTAACCTACAACCTCGGAGCTTTCCTACCAAAGAAACGCTACCTACTCTGTTTTGCTTATAGGTATCCTGAAAGAATGAAAGGTTCTGTTGCACGATAGCATTAGATTTATAAATCTTGTGGACACAATAAAATTGTGGTCACAAATGGCTAGATGGAAAATTAGGGTTGTTGAGGCGGAATCACGTGAGGGCCAAACTTGGGGACAGAGAAAAGTAATCGGCGTTCATAAGCGGAAAAGTGGAAAAAGGACGTATATAAGCCCAAGAATTGTTTTAAGCTCCAAATTTAACGATTTGATAGGAAAGGGCTACGAAACGATGCGCGTAAAGGTTAAACGAGTGCCAGAGTGGGAGTATGATTCCGCGTTAGATAAGGCAGATGTCGAAGAGGCACTAATTCTATTTCTTGGAAAAAGGCAGACATCAATACCAAGACGCACAGTGTAGTGTATAAGCAAAATCGTGAAGGTAAGTGAGGAAGACAATATGAGTTCTAGAATGTTTAGACTTTGGCAAACTAAAAGAATCAAAACTGTAAACCCTATCCATGGCTGTAACTTTGATTGTTACGGCGGGAAATGTTGGGCATCTCAAATGGCGAAGAGACTGCAAGCGATGGGTGTTAAGGGATATGAGAAAGGGTTTGAACCAGCATTCTGTCCGCGATTTTTACATAGGCGTTACAAGAAGGGCGATGTAGTTTTTGTTGGAAGCATGGGAGACCTTAGCTGGTTTCCGTATGAAGTGCACAAACAAATAGTTGTTGAGTTAGTGATTCCTAATCCTGAAGCGTTATTCTTCTTTGAAACTAAGAACCCTGCAATTTACCACAGACTTGTTCCCATACTTCCTGAAAACGTTATACTCTCAACAACCATTGAAACAAACAGAGATTATAACGTGTCAAAAGCACCACCACCGTTAAAAAGATACCAGGATTTCTTAAATGTTGATTGGTATTGGAAACACACTTCAATCGAACCTATCATAAAGTTTGATTTCGAAACACTTGTGGCATGGATGAAAAAATTGAAGGCCATAATCAGCATGGGCTACGACAACTACGGCGTTTTAAAGAAGCTGAAAATCCCAGAACCAACCAAACAAGAATATACACAGTTAAGAGATACACTGCGCAAATTCACAGATGCCGAAGACAAAACCTTTGGGAGATGATTAAATGAGTTTAACCTACGAGCTGGAGATGAATGAGTAAAAACAAACTTGCAGATGTTATCAGACCAGGAGCAGGGCGTGGTTTAGATTTTGTGATACTTCCTGAACTCAGAAAAAGAACTGGAATAACAAAACCTGAAATCGTTAAGTTCGCCGTGAGTGAAATGCTATGTAATTCACTAGACACAGACGCAACAACAATAAAAATAGGAATAAAAACCGAGAATGAATTTGATGAAGTGAATGTATGGGATAACGGAACCACAAAAATAACACTTGATGATTTGAAACTGATTCTTGATTTCACCAGAAAAGCTTCTTCTAAGAGAGGTTTCCTGCGGGTGTCAAGAGGATACTTGGGTAATGCTCTCAAATGCTTGTTTGGATACTCCTATGCTTTGGCAGTAGAGAAAAAGTTTAGTCCTCCGCAAATCCGTGTGAATAGTCATGGAACTATATATCGGATTAACCTTAAGCCAGACAAAATTACTGAGATTATAGACTCAGATATAACAACCACAACAACAGGTGATTCAGGAAACTCTTTCGCAATAAAATTTCCCAGTGATCTGAGCTTGAGAAAGACTAAGGTTTTACACGACATAATTTTGGCTACAAGCATGGTCAATCCAACTAGAAAAATATGCTATGACCTCTGGGGATTAAAAGGGGAAGTAGGCAGAGCCGAGGAAGCGGTGAACCCAAGAAAAGACACATCGGTTATTTGGTACACACAGAATCAATTTAAGTTGTTATTCAAAGATTTTGTAAGGGCAAAACCAAACACTTACCTCAAAGATTTCATAGGCTTGTTTCGAGGATTCACAGGCACAAAAAAACCCAAAGAAATACTCTCAAAACTCAATTCTGACAATCGTGATGCCGAAAACGGTTTTGAAGAGTTTTTATCTACAACTCCCATCCGAAACTTATCCGACGATTCCATAAACCAACTTCATAAAATAATGTCCGATCTCGCTGCTTTTATTGCAACGGTAAGTGTGAAAAAAATTCTCGGTATAGTTGGGAAGAAAAGATTTGAAGAAGTTCAACAACAAAATGGATGGAGACGACTAAAATATCACTATGTAACATCGAGGAAGCAGGTGTATGGTACAGGCAGTCTCTATACTTCTTTCCCCTTTATTGTTGAGATTGCTCTCTTTGACAGAAAAGATGATGATATTGAAGGAGTAAAAGTTTACCAGTGCGTCAATTTTATGGCGTCAATGGAAAATATTTTCACTAAGCTGTACGATTTGAAGTCTCACTTAGCGAAATGTGGAGTAACAGGGAATCAACCAGTTACGTTAGTGGCTCATTTAGTGTGTCCAGTTCTTAAATGGCTTGACTATGGGAAGAGTGGTTTATATGAATAGTCAATATGAACTATCCGAAGCCTTAGAAAAAGTAATGAAAAAAATTCTGCCTATCCCAACGACTCCAAAAATTTATCGTGGACCTCCACCACCAAGACCCGCACCATGGTTTCCTACTGGTGGTATTGATAATCCAAAAACCGTAGAAAAATTGGAGTTATGGGCGCCCACTTTGAAACTCTTAGACAACCAAAGAGGTAAAATACTTGATAAATTGTCAGCAAGAGGCTGGTGTTATCTCCTAGAAGGGTTAGGCTATATTACGAAAGGACAATTCGATGGATGTGCACGTGCAATAAACAACTGTAGAAAATTAGGATTTCTCCCTATAGATTTTGTAGCGCAAGACCAAGACCCTACAAGGAGGTTCGCTTGTTTACATGAGGCTTTGGGAGTTGCTGCACCCCTTCAAGGGTTAAAGACTACTGTTGAAGATGTTTTGGAGAGACTACCACACTTAACTACGGATTATTGGAAAGATGAAGAATATTACCTTATGATGTGCGTTGAAAAAATAGACATTTACAACTTATTCCGTCCAATATGCAGATTGTTTAATGTTCCAATTATGAACTCAAGAGGTTGGTACACAATAACCCCAAGATATAACATAATCAATTTGTGCAAGGAAGCCGAGAAAAGAAACTTGGAACCAGTATTACTTCTCTTCTACGATCATGACATTACAGGACTAAAAATATCAGATTCAACAGAAAAAAACCTTAATGATTTACAGGGAGCTACAGACTGGGATGCTTCCAGTTTAACTATTGAAAGATTTGGACTGAACAAAACAGACATCGACAAATATAACCTCACATGGATAGACAATCTAATATCCGCTTCTGGTAAACCCCCAAATCGCAAAAGAAAAGATGTTAGGGAATATATCCGAAAATTTGGAGAGAGAAAATGCGAAGCTAACGCACTATTGAAGAATGAAGAAACGTTAAAAGTTGGACAAAAACTTTGTATTGATGCTATAATCAAGTATTATGGAGACGATGCTTTAGACAGATTCAAGGAAAAGAGAGAGAAAGCCAAAGCAAAACTCAAGGAAGTCTATGACAATCCTATATGGAAAAAATTTGAAGAAAGCTTAGACAACCTTCTTAAAAAACATGCAAATCCCCCCGAAATAGTATATGAAGAACTAACAGCAGAAGAAGCTTTGGATGTAACAATAGACAATAAATATTATGGAAAATGCCCAAATTGTTACCGCCAGTTTGATTACGACAAAACATACATTGGTCGTCTTGTACGGTGCAGAGATTGTAAAACTTTGATGCGGTTAAATAAGGCAGAAAGCTGGATATTAGGCTAATAGCAAGAACGGAGGTGAGAAATTGAGTGAACAGTTTGTAGGCGTATCCAAAAAAGCTTTCATAATAGGCTTGGTAGCCGTGTTTGTGGCTTCAATGCTTCTAAATTACGCCATTTCGAGTATAGTTATTGTTCAGCCTAACGGCGACAAAGGAGACCAGAGTTCAATGAACGCAGATGTCTCAGGTTTAATAACCGTAACCTCCTTCGAGCCTAGTGCTGAGTTTGGAAATAAATTCGAGGTGGAAGGGTTCATCATTAATTTTGGCATGGAAACCGCTTACAACGTGCAGGTAAAACTGACTTGGGACCAAGGCGACGGAAAATACATCAACAGAACCATAACTATGGGAAACCTCTCCAGTCATACAATTAAAAGAGTTAGCGGGACCTATTGGTTTGAGGGAGAAGGAACTTTCAGCTACAAAATAACATGGACACCCTATTGAAGCAAAACCCATAATCCTCTTTTAAGTGAAAAGCTTGGAAAGGACTTGATGTGAGGTTGCCGACTTTCCGCGAGGAGTCAGGGCGAAGGTACAGGCTAAAACGCCTTGTGCTGGAATAGAGGCAACGGACTTACGCCAGCTTCGAATAAGTCCTCGTTCCAGTAGGCGTCACAAGGATATGCCCTAGAGCCTTAGCCTCATATCTTCCCCAAAAAGCAAAACCTAGCGCTTCTCAATAATCAGTCTTTCACCCTCAATTGTGACTGTGACGTCCTCTCCGATCTGGAAGGGGAAGCTCCTCTGCTCACTTGCTTCTTTCATGCAAAACCTTTAGCCTCTATAATAGGTGAAATGTTTTGGGTGAGTGTGAACTGCTTAACCTATGTGGGTCTCCGAGCAAAGACCCTGAATGGCTTGCGGTAAAGACAAGAGAACAAGACTGCGAAGCTGTGCAATTTACAAGGGCTTTCATGGAGCCAGCCCCAAGATTCTCAAAGTTTTTAAAATAGGAGACACAAGACTATTAGAGGAAAGGAGACCAAAAAACCAATAGGCATAAGATGAGGAGATAAAACGTATGTCGAGAACATTCGAAAGTAAGGAAGTAGCTCTACAGCAAGGAATATTTTGTGCAAGGGGTAAAAACGATATTAGCGTGAAAGACCTCAAAAGAATCAAAGACCTTGACATAAGCCAATTCAGTAAGAAAGGAATAGGTGCAGAAGTTTACGAATTGGAAAATAGCAGAGGCGAGAAAGTAATGATTGCGACAGCACCTTTCCGTGATGGATATGACCTTTGGGTAATCGCAGATGGTCTGTGCTTAAGAACTTCCTAGCCCAAAGGAGATGACAAAACTGGAAAAGGGTAACTATTTAGAAACGGTTACGGATTGGAAGTCTTTAGCGCTTCATCTTCAAGGTAAACTTTGTAGCAAATGTCAATTTAAGAAACATGGTGAATATAGACAATGCGAATCTTGTCCTGAAGCTTTGAAAATCAGAGAATTAACAGAAAAAACACTTTTGGCAAAACCTTAGGGGTGAGGAATAAACATGAGTAAATACTACTACAGGAAAGTGCCGATAAACAAAGAGGAATACCATAAACTCTTAGAATGTTGCAGGTTAGGAGTCAGCCCTAACGGAATCGTTAAGATGAAAATTGTTAAGCGTAAAAGCCCCTTCCAATAACCTTTAAGGAGGTGAAAGGCATGGATGTTGAACGAAGGAATGATGAAATAACCCTAGTCTTCCCACAAGGAGACGTTAAACTCCACATTACCGAAGCGAAGGAGTTAGCCTGTCGGCTGATTAAGCTACTTAAATAAGCCAACCCCTTCCTCTCTTTTTTCTATATCTTTATATTTTATGCAAAACTGTGAGGGTATAGGATAGAGGAGATTGTTAGGATGGATGAGAAAACACGGATTGAACTTGCGAAAGTGTTACTCAAAATTTGCGATTTACTTGACAAAACCATAGACCTAGCAGTTGACGCATATGCGGAAAAGGTTGAGGGGCATGAGTGAGAAGCGTCTTCGTGAAAAAATCCTTCAGTATGCTGGGCGTCTTGAGAAAACTGACCCGGACTTAGCGGAGAAAATACGAAAGCGAGTTGATGAGTTAGTCGCTTGGTACGTGGAACACGGACGAGATATAACTTTGGAAGAGTTTCAAGAGATATTAGAAGCGAAACAAAAACCTCTACGATAGAAGGCTTTTAAGCAAAATCCTTCTCCCTTTTTATTAGAAGGCGAATAGTTATGAAGTTTAGCCAGGAAGAGATAAACAACATAGTCGGGTTGAAAGGTGCTGACGGCAAGCTGATAGACATCTTTAAACTGCACGGCGTTCTGTTCATAGGAAACACGGTTCACGGTGCAATGTGGCTCAAAAAGGCCTTGAAGGAAGGCGTGATGTGGGATTTGGAGAAGACCTACACCATGTTCAGCGAACACACGCTTGGAGTTACTCTTGAAGAATTTGACTGGTGCGAAACAGAAGAAAACGTTCACGAACAATTTAATGAATCGCTAAAGAAAGCCGTTATAGAACAACTACTTTAAACGGAGTTACCAAAGCAAGATGAAATATCGTTTAGTAAACTTCAAGGGCAAACTCTATGCTGTCCCTGATGTGCCATACCGAGGGGCTAAAGCAAAATGAGTTATCCACCGAGACCGACACGGCAGCCTTACAAGTGCGTTTGCGGAAAAATCTTATACACGCCAGAGGTCTATTATGAGCATATTAAGACCTGTGCAGCATATCAGAAATGGCTAAAAGAAAAGGATGAGGAGCCGATTAGGCGTCTTGTCTCCGAGGTTGTTAAGTTGTGCGGTGAAATGTGCAGGGCTGCGGATTGTGGCGAATGGAAAAGATACAACGAGCTGAAGGCTAAACGCCACGATCTCCTTAAGGAAGCTGTCAGACTAGAAGAAGAGAGACGGAGGCTAAGGCAAAATGAAGTTTAGTCGTGAAGAAATAAACGAGATCATCGGGTTGAAAGATGCTGACGGCAAACAAATTGACATCTTTAACTGAACATATAGAGCAAGAAGTGAAAACGGGTGTGCCTGAAGGTTTCTACAAGAACGAATACCTGGTCAGAATTAACAAAGGTTCTCTCTCGCCTGACCAGGAGGGAAAAATCCCTAAAACTATGCCGTGCTGGAAGGAAGACTGCGACAAACCTCTTGAGGTGTGTGGCTATCCGTTTTACATATGCGAAAACAAGCACGCCTACAACGTGAAGACCGGAGAGAAATGGCTTTGGAAAAGCACAGACGAAGTTTATCACGGCCTCCTGAATGTTCTGCAAGACCATATAGAACCAGCATATCAAAAGCTGTTCTTTTCAGGCAGCCGAGCAACAGTACATACTGAAGCAGACAGAGTTTCAACCAGCTTGGGAGGAATCGGCAAGATCTTGTATGACATTCTGAAGATTGAGGAAGAAGACCCTTACAATTGGGGAAGAGATGAGCTAAAACACTATGCAGGATTACGCTTCGCCATCAACATGATGCACACAGCCATACAGGAAGGGCGGAGAATAAAGTTTCCAAGCGATGAACTGCCAGCCACCACTCCATACAAGGAAAAATACGATTTTGACGCCCACGCCTATTGGACAGAACACGGAGAAGAAACTATCAAACAAATGTTGCTTTCAATCGGCACAGTAAAAACAGAGTATAAACGACACAGACCTACACAAACAAGCCTCCTCAACTACTCCTAATATTTATCAAGCAAAACCGTGTAGCATACTATTGGTGATTGTATGGCTGAGGATTCTTTAAGAGCAAAAACTCTGAAAATTGTAGATAAAATTGAAATGGCTAAAAGCGAACTAGGGCTAATGATTACAAAGACGGAAACCCGAGAACAAGCAGACGTAATATTCACGACTATGAACGCACACTTGGAGGAAAAATTAGCCAAGCAAATTTGGGAGTTCTATGTAGAGTGGGACAAATGCAAGTGGAGAGAGGGTTAAGCCATGCCTTATTGTCAATGTGATAAATGTGGTTATAGTGTGGATATACCCCGCTGTTTTGTCAATAGCGAATGTTCTAAATGCCATAAGGGAAAAATGAGGGAAATGAAGGGGGATTCTCGGAGCATGACTAAGGATTCTTTAAGAGCATACGTCTATGTCTATGATTCAATGAGGAAAATAAGCATACTCTATTCTAACTCTTCGGGCGACCAATGGAGAGAACTCATATCTACAATAGACAAAGCAATAAACAGATTCAACGTAAAACAAGCAAAGAAGGAAAAAGAGGGTTAAACAATGACTAAGGACTCTTTAAGAGTAACATTTCCAGAGTTAGCGGAATTAATTGAAAACCGACCTTTACCAATTTCGAGAGAATATGCTGTTGAACCACATGAACATTTGAAGATTGTAGAACGAAACCTACAAAATTTAAATGATTGGGTCGGAGAGTTGATAAGAAAGATTACCGAACTAGCGGAGAAAACAGAGGGTTAAGCAATGAGTAAGGATTCTTTAAGAGCAAAACCACAATTAAGAAAAACTGCACAAAACGGATTATATGAGCTATGGCTAAACAAAGAGCTAATCGAAACTATCTTCATTAACAAAGAAAACAAAGTTTTCCTAACGGTCAATAAATACAAAACAGAATCAACAACATTAATAGAGGCTTAAGCCATGCTGAGGAGAAAAAAGTGTTTACCGAGCAAGAGATTGAAGAACTTATTAAAATGGAGTGGCAAGAAAAAGACAGATGGCATCCAAGCTCAGAGGAAAGTGAAAAGCTAAAAAATACTATTGAAATATTAGAGGCTGACCTTAAGACCGTCAAAGGATTAAAACGGTTCATCGACCCAGGTTCTGGTTAATGACCGACTTGTGTTAACTGCCAAGCCTAGCGAGTTTCGATTCGGTATTCTTCTTAAAAGAGGAATAAAAAGGGTAAAGGAAAACGATAAAAACTCAAGAGGCAACTAGACATGGAAGCACAGAATGGTGAAGCAGAATGGTGAAGGTAACCGCAGTTTCCGA
>JREQ01003028.1_pt1 | contig 29095 bp, 62 predicted proteins | sample 210151 | NCBI WGS metagenome assembly JREQ01 (sample SAMN03019617, study PRJNA260268) | marine sediment metagenome | biome: Marine; feature: Sediment; material: Clay; isolation source: clay from marine sediments 31 meters below sea floor depth collected from... | place: New Zealand: Canterbury... | reverse complement strand
GTAAACGGGCTTGTTCGTCCAGATGCGGTTGGTTCGAGTTTTGCTGTGCAACATATCAACCATCCTATGGAAAGCCACCGTTTTTAAACGGTGGTAGTTTACCGTAAACACACTGTCCTACCGGTGTCTTTTCCGTTTTCTCTTCACGCATATTTTCACCCAAAAATTAGGGGTTAGTCTTTTGCTATTTTACTATTTATTTCCTTGATTAGTTCATCTAAGTCTGTAGCATCTTTTGTATGTGGTTTGCCTCTTGCACATTCATAGCACTGCACCCTTGGAAAAACTTCTTTCTTTAACTTCTTTCGTTTCTTGATTAAGTCAGGAATTATTACTGAAAGAATAAAAGTCAATACCTGAACCCTTGCACTGTGAAACTGCAATTTTTTGTGTCCGCACTCTAAAGTGAAGATGTACGTTTCTGGGTTACCCTGTCTGGTTTTGCCTCTCGTCTCGTAAGCAACTACATAGTGATAATGTCGTTTTCCTCTAACTGGCATTCAGTTCACCCAAAAAAAAGTTACTGTTTGTCCCGTAATGTTTGCAATATTTCTCGTCTTTCTATGTCTAGTTTCTGAGGGTTAACATCAAAGTATTCGTAAAGTAGTTGTTCAACAGATTTGCAAACGGGAATTGGATATTCACATACCCACGCCTCCCCCGTTTTTTCTGAAACATCTCCTCTCTTCCTCGCATCTTCTTCTGTGTCGTTTCGACAAAGAAACAATCCTTGTTCTTGAAGCCATTCCATAAATGGATAGATATTATTCCACGCATCTGTTCTTTGCGAAAGTTTTTCGCATTCTGGATGTTTTTCTTCATCAACCAACGTTTACACCCAATAGGAAAATGTAGCGACTGTATACATATTCTTTCTCCTTCTATCTCTTTTACCAACCTGAACTTCAACATCTCTCACGTCACCCAAAAAAAGAAAACTTTTTATGCTGAGCTTTTTAACTTCACGTTGGGCAAAACGAATTGGAACGTAAGTTAGTTGTTGCACTTCTTATCGGTGTAATTATAGGTGCGATAGTCGTAGTTTCCATGACCATTGCCTTCCCCTCAAACTCGATAGGTATTGAGAAAGGTAGTTTTGCTGTAACTGCAAGTTACTTGGTTTGGGAGAAAGATTCAATGTTTTACAGAAAAGACGGTTTTACAGGAGAGGTTTCAAGCGGCATTAATGATACTGTCCTAATTCAATACGGTATTGACCAAGCAACTGCAAATGGTGGTTCAGTTTTTGTTAAAGCGGGCAACTACAATGCAACGCTAACATTAAAAGATAATGTTACGCTGATTCTTGACAAAGGGGCGGTTAACATAACTGTTTTAGTCGACACAGACGCCACTTGCAAACTTGAGGATTACGAGAGGGGAATAGAAGAACACTACGTGAATGGCACTATAAACATGGCGATAGACTATGCTAACGCAAGAGTATATTACGTGCCACTTATACACTTCGTCCACTTTAGCATGTCTGCGGGCGTAACAGATATTGTAGTCCATCTCCTTCCTGCTGGTTGCTTTCCCAATAACATGCATATAACCGAGATGACGTTTTCTGTAGACGTGGCTCCGGGAGGCGCAAGTACCTTAAACGCAAGTTTGACAGATGGCACGACAACCATGTTTGTCGAGTTGTCGGGCAGTCAAACCTCATGTTGCTCTGTAGGAAACGAATTTGACTTCGACGCAAACTCTGAAAACTTAACATTAACGTATAGTCAAAGTGCAGGTGGGTCGGCATCAAAGGGCACAATTGCGATTCTAAACCACAACATTCCGTAGGCGAAACCATGATAAACAAGGCTATGAATGCTAAAAAGCTTTTAATCATTCTGCTTTCCTACTTGTTATGTTTAGCCGTCTACCCCGTTTACGCTCACAACACGAACCAAACCCACAACCTTGACACCACTGTATACCACTTTAAACTGAGTGGTGGTGACCGCATTTTCTTTGACGCAGACATTATTTACTTGGGTGACTCGAACGGACTGTGGAACTGGATAAATAATGACACCATACGTTTTTTCAACCTGCGCATTACAGAAACAGACAACATACCTGACCCGTTGACGATAAGCCTGTCGGGGCAATCAGCAAACATGACCATAACTACTTTGTTCGACAATCGCATGTTCAAAGCAGATGTAACCACTCCGAATACAATAAGCACATTAATTTTGTCTGTTGGTTCTTATGGGTATCCTACACGCGTCTTTTTCAACGGTTTAGACACAAATCCATGTGCTTCCAAAGATTTTGACACTTGTACACATAACTGTTGGTATTATGACAGCACTTCTCAACTGCTCTACCTAAAAATCATTGGCACAACCATCACAATAGATTGGACACCCGCGCCTATTGCTCCAAGACCCAAACCACCGAAGCCGTCACCTTCAATTATCGAACAGTTACGTCCCGTACTCTCCTTCTTGTTTTTGTTGTTTTTGTTGCTGTGCATTCTACTAGCGATTATCATCCGAAAAGCAGTTCAAAACTAATTCATCACCCAAAAAGGAAGGTTTTTAGAGCTGGTTTGACTTTATCTTGATTTTTTGCGGAATCGTTGTTTGATTGTTGCATTGTCCATCGAAGGCACATAAAACAAGATACACGCCTTTGCCCTGTCTTTTTAAGCTTTTAGACGGACAGCATTCCTTTAATTTGCAATAAAGTTCCCGCCTAGTCTTCTTAATTCTCCTTCGCCAACGTCGAAGTCTCACAGACATCTCATTCCCCAACTTCGCTGATTAACCCACGTCTTAAACATTCATCTCTTGCTCTAGCAAAACGTTTTCTGCCCAGACAACCGTAATTCAGCAACTTCTCATCTGTTAAGTCTGCATACTCGTCTTTAATCCATTGCGCATACCTTCTAAGACTTTCCTGAATAGTCATTGCTTCAACAACCAAGTTTTCATCTATGTCCCATTCAGGGTCGCATCCACCTATCATTGTCGCGACAAATCCGCCGTCAGGTGTCTTCCTTTTAGCTTTGAAATGACCTATGTAAAAATCTGCATGAATGTTGTCGGGTCGAAGATTTCCCAGCTCTACTTCTGGCACAGGCTTAAACTCTGCTCCCATAGACTTCAAGATTTCTCTCGCTTTCTCCACGCTTATAGGGTTAAAAAGGTCTTTCAGCTTCTTGATTTCAACTTCAATCACTTTCACAGTCATCACCCAAAAAAGATTAGGCTAATCTGATGTACTTCCGTATTCTGCGTTCCTTCTCCAGCTCCTTTAAAGCTTGCCTAAACACCTTGTCTTCATTTTTCTCCAAGAACAGCGAGGCTTTAATCTCGTCTATACCAAGAACCCGCCTCTTGTTAGCCGCCAATACGTTTAAAATGTCGGCTTTAAGCTTGCTTTTACCTCTCACCATGTTACCACCCAAAAAGGGACTGTTAGAAAGTTGCGAGAATTCCTTCTATGTCTTCTGTTTTAATAACTGCCATAGACGCCAACCTATTCAAGGTTGCTTTCAGACAATCTTCGCAAATAATTGTTCCCTTAAACGTCCTTATGTAGTCTCCTCTAACACTGTGAAACGTTTCTATGGCTGCTTCAATAGATTTTTCCAGTTCATCTGTCTTAATTTTTGCAGGTACAAACCCATCAGCACAGATTCTCTCAGCTATTAGCCCTGCTAATTTCTGAATTGCGATTTTCATCATTTTCATCCCTTATCACCCAAGAAAAAGAGGAATATTTAGCCGCATGGAACTGACGTTTTCGAAGTTGCGATGCCCTCAAGTATCTTATCAACGAACTCTTCCTCTTCGGGGTCTGTAGGTTGCAAGTTTACAACAACGTCACTTGTGAACAGTAGCACGAGTTTTTTCATATGTGTAAAACTCTCCCTTAATTTTCCTATGCTTAAGTTCAGGGTTAAGTCCCTTCAGCAAAGCGTCAGTCATTTTAACACATTCGTTTCCTTTGAAACCGCTGGCGTCAGTTTCTACTGTGCCGTCTTCATGGAAAACAAACTTCAACTTTTTCATACGGCTACCTCCAGAACTACTGCTTTTCCCTCGACTTTTGTTTGTATTCGCGCTGTGGGATGAATTGCTAAGGCGTTTTGGGCAACCTTGTATGCTTTAATGTAGTTTTGAGCTAACACTTTTATTCGGTTGAATTCCTCCCATTGTCCATATGCGTCACCGTCAACGGTTAAAACTCCGTCTTTTGAAACCCCGAAACCGATGCCATTAGGTAAGTTCTTGTTTTTCAAACCAATCGTTACCAAGTATGGATGTTTGTAATAGTCTTTGACAGCCGTAACAACTTCAGCTCCAATCTGCCTAGCCAAACTCGTAATCGCTTGTTTAAGCAAATCAACGGTCACGTTTGCTAATCGTGTCTTGTAGATTGAATAATGCGACATCATTTCACCCAAAAATTACCATGAGAAAAGTCTATTCGCCTGCCATCTCGCCACCACACTTAGGGCATTTCATTTCGCTACACGGAACTCCACGTTTATGACGAACCTTGTGACCGCAAACTAAGCAAACACAATAGTCAAATCCGCCTGCTCTTCTACGGGGTTCCCCTACACCTATCCCACCTTTATGGCTCATTTTTACCACCCCTTGAACCATTTAAGAATCCTGTTCAATTCTTTAAGGGTTTTGGCGACAAACTTTTTGCCTTGCACATACACATCTACTTCCATTTCAATCACCCGAATTTTTTTCTAAGGAATACAATGCTAGATTCTGATAGTTTCACACGTTTATTCGGCTTGTCCCATATGATGAAATCATACTCGGTGAGAAAACGAAGCACATTTTGAAACTTGTTACACTTTAGCTTTTTCTGCAAATCGCTGACATTATGCCATTGACCGTCACTTATTGCTTCGAGGGTACGGTCAGCACCATTAGACTCCATATCTTATACCTTTTTCTATATGTTTGCTATGACAATGATTCTCAGCTAATTTAACGGTTGTGAAAGAATGTTATAGAAGAAAAGTACACCCAAAAAGATAAGGCGACACTCCGCTTAAATACGGTTATCCCACAGCCATGACAACATATATTTATTAGCATTTTCCCTCGTTACCCACCTAGAACGAGTTGTTCTGTGCGCTTGCCCATAACCAGACCGCACTAAACGTCTCGCTCCACAAATTTTACATTCTTCAATTATGCCTGTTGCAAGAATTTTAACTGTTTTAGGTTTATGTTTATGTCTAGACAGTTTATCCACTCACCCAAAAAAGAAAAAGTTATAGAGATTCAATTAAGCCTTTCAGTCTTGATGCTTCGGGTTCTTGCTTAACAAATTCCTTCACAGCGTCATTGAGAAATTGCCTGTCAACATTTTCAAGTTTAGAAGCTTCATTTATCATTGCTTGGATGCGGTTTAACCTTTCAGACGTGTTGATTTTAATGTTTTCTAAAGCCTTTTCGAAGTGACTTTGCTTTACAAATTCATCATTTTCGTCCATAGCAACAGCGGCACTATCCAAAACTAACCGTTCAAGCTCCGCACCAGTAAACATCGAAGTTTTCTCCGCTAGGCTATTGAAATCCACGTTTTTAACTGGAACTTTCCTCACTACTGACGTGTGAACCTTAAGTATCTCTGCTCTAGCTTTTCTGTCAGGCAGCAGAACCAACACAACCTTGTCTATTCGTCCTGTTCTGAGAAAGGCTTGGTCAATCTGTTCTACAAAGTTGGTGGCGCCAACGATGAAACTCTTACGATTCTCATCTCCAAGCCACTCTAACAACATGTTCTGCATTCTTCTACTAACTCCGCTGTCCCCAATAAACTGTCCTTTCCTTGAAAGAGCGAGCTGGTCGTACTCATCGATGAACACTATGACAGGCGATAGCGACTCTATCAGTTGCGTTAACTGTCTCACACGAGCCTCTGTTTCCCCTACAATTCCACGCATTATATCTGCGGGGGTCATTTTTATCATAGGCAAGCCTATTTCTTTGCTTAAACATTTTGCAAACCATGATTTACCTGTGCCATAATACCCGTACAGCAAGATTCCACGCGGGATACTTAATCCGTAATGCTTTGTTTTTTCTGGATTGTGTATGGGGTCGATGATTCGCTTTCTAACGTAGTCTTTAAGCAAATCATAACCGCCAACTGACTCGAACCCCCTGTTAGGAATCACGTATTCAACGCCGTGGTTGCGTAAGATGCTGATTTTATAGTCTGTAAAGGTTTTTGTAGCGAACTTGCGATGTTGAAAAAAGCTTTCCATAGCTGCTGTTTCAGTTGAATGTAAATCTAAGCCTGCTGACGCTTGAAGTATGTCTTCTGGGACTTTCAGCTTAACTGTCTTGTCAAATTTCTCTTTGAATGCTTCCTTAATGTTCTTTGAGACTTTTTGTAGTAGACTTTTTCGTTCCTCGGTTGTGCTTGGAATTATCGTTATTGGATAGACAAGTCTCCGTAAGCTGTCGTTGAATAACATCACATCTGAAGCGAACACTACAACTGTGCTTTTACGGCTGTGCAGTTTGTCATCTTGTGACCATGCAACTAAATAGTCAGCTAAGGTATCAGCGTGGCGCTGAGCAAACACGTAGTAAACTACAACAACAGATTTTGCCGTTCTTAGAAAATTGTCGATTTCTGTTAGAGGAGACGCCCTCATTGGGTCAACTTGCAAATCAACGTTGTTAGTTAGATTTGTCAGCTTATTTCTTTGCATGTTGTACTCGATTATGTTGTCAAACTTGGTCTTGCATAACTGGCTGAATTTTTCGTTTTTCAGCATTCCCTTTAGCTGCTCAACACGTTTCATATCAAAAGTCTCTGCAATAAACACGTTGGTTCTCTGTGCAAGTCGCTTAGTCACTAAATCGGTTATCCAATCCATCAATTCTCACCCAAAAAAGAAGCGGATTTAGACGATTTTGCGGAATCTTATGAGGTGTGTGAGGGCTGTCGGTGCAAAACCCTTTTTTTCTAAAGCCATTAAATCATCGCAAGTTATCCACACATCATATATGCTTATGGTGTAGAAAACCAGTTTGAATGGCGGGTTATATCGACGTTTCTCTTTATTCCATTGTTTTTTATGGTTTTTGGGGTCGGGTAAACTCAGATGCTTTGTTAACTTGAGACAGTAATCCTCTGGTACATTGAATATCTTGCGCGTGGCTTTAATAATTGACATTTCGGTTGTGTTTGGTTTTCTTTTCTCTGCAATTAAAAAAGTGCCTCTTGGAGAACCTAGTATTTCCTCAACAAAATTTACTACATATGGTGTTCTTTCTCTTTCATGTTCTTTGCAGTGGGCTGTACAGTTTTTTCTTATGTGAGGTTCATCCGTTCTACATCGTTCACATAATGTTTTATGAGCTAAAGGACGCAGTTTTTCTATGGCTTCACAGATGATTTCATTGGCTTTATCCAAATTCTCTACAGGTATTGAAGCATCTCTGACAATTTTCCAGTAAAGATTGTTAAGTTCGTCTATCCATCTTTTACTCAATACTCTCACCCAAAATGGATGTAGCAACCGCTACACCGTTGGTATTTTAGGGTCATGCCAAATAATCATAGCGCAAAACTTGTTCACTTGAATCTCATCTATCTGTGCTTCTTTTTCACTATGTTCTTTTCGGAACAGAGCTTTAGCCTCTTCTTTTGTTCTCGCATCTATGAAGGAAGTTTTGAAAGGTTCGGGAATCCGCCCTTCCTTCTGTATAAGAGAAAAATTGCTCAATTCTTTCACCCAAAAATAAATTCTCGTCAGTTTTAGAGAGATATATACTTTCTCCGGAAGAATCCCCATTCGGGTCTTACACTTCCATTTGTTTCTTTGGAGATTGTTTGCATAATGTATCGCAGCTTTACAAGTTCTTGCTTTTTGAACCCCATGCGATAGAGTCCTCGTAAGAAACTGTTAAAGAGAGTTCCTTTCTGCTCGGCTTCTTTCCACTCCTCATCTGTCCATTTTGATGGATTTGTTTGAATATAGGTTCCCTCATATGCAAATACTATTTTCCCATTCTGATATAAAGTTAACAACTGACCTAATATTTCATCTTGCGACCATTTACCAGCTCTAATCAAATCTATGACATGGAATAAGTCAGTACCCCTTCTTCGGTTTCCTTCAGCAAGCAAAAATCTTTCAATATCCCTTTCTTGTTTTCTCATGGTTCCACCCAAAAAAACAATGTAGTGTTAGCTACTTACAAGTTTTTCTAGCATTGCTTTAATATACTTTTTAGCGTTAGGCGGTAATCCAACGATTCTTTCAAGTTCTTTTCCATTTTTCATTATCAGCAAAGTTGGTATAGCACGAATTTGAAAACGTTTCGCAGTCAAAGGATTCTTACCGACCTGTAACTTTCCGAAAACAACTTTCCCAGCGTATTCTTCAGCCAATTCCTCAATTACCTGAGTTAGAGGTTTACATGGACCACACCATGGCGCCCAACAATCAATTACAATCAGAGTGTGTCGTTGAACTATCTCGCCAAACGTTGAATCTGTAACAACAATTGGTTTAGTTTCTCTCACAGTTCTCACACCCAAAAAGAGAAGTCATTGTTTCATTTATTCTTCCCATTTCATGTAAGCTTTATTACATTTTAATCTCTGTGCATCGTCACAGTGGTCACGGCAGTATCCAAAGGTCATCACGCCGATAGGTAATTTTGTTTTTGGACATTTTGGTGACATGGGCTTTCCTCTTGCACACTGATAACAATGCTTCATTATTTCAGCGTCAGGATTGACTGCTAAAATTCCATACCGCACTACGCTGTATGGTCCATGTGGCTCATAGCTTGTGTGACCACACTCTAACAAGAACTCATACCTGCGTGGGTTTCCTCTAATCGTTTTGTCTGCACTTGGAGTTATCCTTAGAATCCGACGCATAAACCGTTTTCCTCTTATAGGCACTTCACATCACCTTCTTTCAATGAACAATCCTAATGTGTCGGAACAGTCCATGCATAGACCTGCGTAATCGTTTCGCAATGTTTTTCCACAGATTAGGCATGGTGGATGAAATCCCGGTTTACTTGTCACTCTTATTGGATGTTTAGGAAGTTTGTCGATTATTCTATCGTATAATTCTTGCATCCAACATCTGATTTCTCCGTTAGGCTTTAAGCAACGTTTTCCCAGCTCGATTGCTTTTCCAACTTCTTTGATTGGTGCTGTTATTGAAGCCCAAATGTCTATGTGAATAAAATCGTATTTTTTCTCTGTTTCCTTTAGGTACTTCCATGCGTCAGCATATATGATGTTCATCTTCGGAGTTTTTATTCGGTTAAACACTAAATCAATGACTTGCTGATTTATCTCTACAATATCTATTTGTTTGACTGCCTTCTTGTGTTTTATTAATGTGGGAAGTAAGCCTATTCCTAAACCACAGATAAGAACATCGCCTTTTGCGAGAGCTACAGCAGGCTTGACGCTTTCTTGCTCAAGCGGAGCATCCGACATCCAAACATTGCCTCCTTCCAGAAGCACAACCACAGGTAAGTCACAATCGAGAACATCATAGAAAAGCCGTCCTTTCTGTGAATCGTAGGTTTGCAATCTCTTTCCCTTGCGAGCAACCTTCTTAACTATACTAAAATCGCCGTCTTTAGCCTCCGTTAAGATTTGAGACATTATAGTAGTGTATTTCGTAGTTTGAATCAAAATAACGTCACCCAAGAAAAAAGAAGTTTGGCTGCTCTCAAATAAAGAGCTCTATTTCACGCTTCAAGCGACGCTGAGCTACCGTTAATTTCATAAACTTTCACCCAAAATAGAGAAATAGAAAAGTCACTGTTTCATTTTCACTACACGGCTTTGGTTATTGTGAATTTTTCTCCAATCGTTGCGAATAGTCCTAAGAATGAAACGTTCTTCAGCGGTTAGTTTTTCTCCTTTGTTTGCTTTTATGCTTATCTTGAGAACTACAGTGGTTCGACATAAATAACACATAGTGTAGAGACTTTGATGCTCGTAACCACAACGAGGACACTTTCGAGTTTCTTCTCCGCGCACAAATGCAGAATCACCGCCGTTATCCTTCCAAATCTGTTTGGCTTCCTCGTAAATTTTGAGTTTTTCAGGATTATTCTTCAGAGCTTCCCAGTTCCAACCACCAGCCAAGTGACAATAAATCGTATTAAGAGGTCCGCTGCCGTACCTTGCTGTTATCTTTAAGAATTCTCTCCAAGACATTTCTTTCTCTTTATGTGTACGAGTTCCACAATTCGGACACCAACGAAATGGGTGGTGAAAGTATTTCCCACAGTTTCGGCACATTCCATAGCCTTCGGAAAACAACTTTTTTATAGGGTCATCGAGACTGAAATCGGTCACCAACATATCACTTCCTTTTTTAGACACCCAAAAAGATGTAGCGACTGCTACCTCTCTGCTTTTTGTCTTTTTTCGTTGAACTCAATTTTAGTTACTAAATCCAAAATTTCCTTGCTTGACATTTTAACACCCAAAAACTAACATAATCTAGGCGTCACAAGACATACTGTCTTATCAGTTGCAGGTTGCTGTATCCTAAGAACATGTGTGGAACAAAGAAAACCAATATGACCGCTATGCATCCGAACACAAGCACGTTATAGCTGCCATGTTCAACGCATATTTTATCAGTCCAAAATAACGCATACACAACAACCAATATTGCAGCTATAGAAAATAAAATGAATCCTTCATGTCCAAGCATGTGGAAAAGCAGGTTTTTCTCATAAAATACAATGATGAATTCACCTTTTCTAACCTGTCCAACAGCAAACAAATATTCAGTCATTGAGAAATCAAACACGGCACTAATTAAAACCAATGCGATTGTAATTTTGGTAATCCGTTGCATCAGTTCACCCAAAAGAAAAAGAAGTGTTATGTCTTTATTACTGTTGCTTCATTCTTCACTAAAAAAAGAGGAGTTACGTCTTTGACATTATTTGTTCTACACGTTGCCTTAGCTCTCGCTCTAGTTGTTCGTGCAGTTTTCTCACAGCTTCCTTGCTTGTTGCCTTTTTAAACTCTTCTTCAGCAACTTTTTTCCATCCACGACCTTCACGCAGGAAATATTCGTGAACCGCTTTCTCTTTCGGTTCTCCTACAAATGCTCTCGTTACGAGTTTTGCATAGTTCATAGTACGATAGTAACTTTTTTCTGTCTTCCGAACTGTAACCTTGACTTTAACCTGAGAGACTTGAGTTATTGTCAACATTTTACCTCACCCATAAAAAGAAAAAGGGGTTTTTATAGTTTAATGATTTCGGCTTTGTCGAATCCTTCGGGAACTTTGCAGAGAACCATAGCAACCACGTTTTCTCGGATTGGCTTCTCAAAACGCACGACTATGTTCTTCTTGTATTTATGTATGCTGTCGGGTTCAATGGCTACTTTCATTTTTACTTCGGAGTCTATTATCACCGGATATGGTTCTTCAAGCATTTTTCCTTCTTTATCAAGTACAGCTACAAAAATTCCCTTATCCTTCCACTCTTCAAGTTGTTGAATGGCGTCTTGCAACGTTTTTCTTCGCCACGTTTCTCGATGTTGCTTCCGCAATAAATTGTCTAAACTAGATTCGAGGTCTGACAAAGCATCATCGTAAGCATCTTCCAGCTTCCAACTGCTTTTCACGAACTCTTCTTTGTCGCTGAGGATGTAGTCTATATCGTCTTTAAGCTTGTATTGTAGCCATTTCCAAACCGGCTCAACTTTAACGATGTCTTCTATATCTTGCTCAAAGAACTCGCTCAGGGCATCTCGCAGAAATTCTATCCTTCTCTCACGATGTCCGTAACTTTCTATCTCAAACTTGAAGTCTCGTTCTTTCTCTTGCTGGTCTAAGAATGGTGTTATGTCTTCTAAGATTGCTTTTTCATCTGGAGGCGGCTTTATTGGATAAACCATCATCTCACCCAAAAAGAACTCAAGTGTTGCATATTCTTCAATGTTTCTGTTACCTCTTTGTTTATCTTACTCCACGTTTTTTCCAGCTTGTCAAGAAGCAGGTTAATTTGTCCCAAAGGACACCAACGGTTATGACAGTGAGACTACCGCCTACTTAACCTTCGCCTTCGCTTCCTTCTGTCTCAACTCTGCGTTATTCTCAAATTGGGACAATTCGTCTTCGAATACGTCATATACTAAACCATCATTAAACTTAACGGAATACATTCTGCCAACCTCACATTCGTCAATGTTAGTTAATCTTTTCAATATCGTGACAGGTTGATTAGTGTGATGCCATAATATGGCGTCATTACTCTCCTCACTCTCTAGGCATTTATATGTAAACCACGCTTTTTGACCACTTAAGAGTTCTTTATTTTTCTCTAAGTTTTTCTCAGCCACCACATTTTTCATCCTCCCTTATGTTTTGCCTTTTCACCCGTAACAAAAAACATTCTTTGAGGCGTACCTTCACCCAAAAAGAAAGTTTAGGAGAATTTCGGTGTGTATCCATGTTTCTTCATGAAGACCAAAGCATCGTCAACCTCTTTGTCAACTTGTTCAACCTCTGTTACTTCCCGTATTTTGTCTCCGCCTAAACCGAAAATCCAAGCTTTAGCTTTATACTTCTTCATAAACATTTTGATAGTCTGCTTAAGCTCGTCTGCACTTTTTGGAAGAAACCTAACCGCTTGGTAGCACAAGACCTCAAAAGGCTTGGACTGAACCTGAACGTTGGTTCTGTCTTTGGGATGCGACTTGTCATTCTGAATATTAGCTTTAACCTCGTAAGATACAGGAATACGCTCAGTCTTCACATGTTCAAAGGCGTGTCCACACTTTGGACACTTAACCTCTCCCAAACTCGTTTTCTTTTCAACTTCGAAGGCAACTTTGTTCAAGGCAATCACCCAACAAAAATAAAGAAGAAGAGAGTTTAAGCGTTTACCCCTCTGTTTGTTATTTTCCATCCTTTCTCTTTACTGATTTCTGAAACGTTAACGTTGAAATGTTCTGCTGCTTTTTGTTTTGCCTCTTCCCACGTCTTAGTGCTTGTGCTGAATCCGTTACCTTTCGGCGGGAAGATGATGTAGTGTGTTAATCCTTTTTTGATTCTCCAGAACTTTTCAGTAGAAAGGCAATCGGTTATGTAAGTTGGCTTTCCCTTTACAATCAGTGTTATTGCTGGAAATCCACTTTTATGCACTTCGGCTGTTACTTCGCCATGATGTTTCTGTTCTAATTCTTCGTAGATTTCAAACTTCTTTTCTTCAGGAAGCAAACGTATATCCTTCACGGGATTCACCCAAAAAATGAAAAGAGAAAGTTAAATTTGTCTTTTTGCATCTGCCACAATTCCGTCTATCGTCAAGATTTCCTGTGCCTCCACGTCTTTTTTGACTTTCTTTAATGCTCTGACAACAATCTTGACTGCTTGTTCTTCCACCTGTTCAGCTTCCCTAATTTCTTTCGGAGTTACAAAAATCGACTTTGCGTCAATTCCCCTGTAAACCTCTACCTTGGCGCCACATCTATCAGCCACATCCAACAAAGCCATGTGAGTTTTACTAACAATCGCATTGTATCGGTTCTCAGCCTTACGGTGTTCTGCCCATGGCGTGTTTAAATCCACACGATAACCAAAGGCAGGAGCGTAAGCAGTGACCTTCGTAATACGTTTGCCTACATCCTTGTAAATTGTCCATGCAAACCCACAGTTTTTCTTTATAGCTCTTTTCAAAGCCATGATGAAACTGCTTGCTTTCCTAGTCGGCAACTTAAAGCTGCAAGTCCAATGAACCATTCCAATCACCCAGAGGGAGAGCCGGCGAGGCATTGTAGCGTCTTGCGGAACGCACAAAAATAGCCCTCTTTCCCGCTCTCACCCAACCACAAATCTTTTAAATAAACTAATGGAATATCAATCATGCCTTGAAAGGCGGTCTGGAAATCGGGCTAGGAACTCCCTCTTAAAGAAGGACTCTTTAGCCCACTAGACCACATTTACCCCTTTATTTGAATGCCCCACCCAAAAAGAATTGTAGCGACTGCTACAGACTATCTATTAAACCTTTAATCCTTCCATTTACCGTCTCTTTCGGTTCACATTTCACGATTTGTCTCTCACCTGCCACTATCCCCGCCTCAACCAGCAACCTCCTCATCGGCTCAATATGAGGACATCTTCTCTCTCTACCTTTCTTGAATATCCATGCAGGGCACTCGCAAGTTATCATACCTGCTGTGAATTGTTTATAGTCATGCGTCCAATATTGGGTTTTGTATGTTCGGTTACTGCTTTTGCTGTCGAAATAGGCAAAGTAGCCGTAAGTGTTTTCATGAAGCTTACTTAGGGCTTCCATCACGTCTCACCCAAAATAGAAATTAAGGGCATACATGCCCCCGCACTGACCGTATGATGTTTACAACTTCTTCTAAGCAATTGCGTTCTGAGATAGGCTTCACTTTAACACGGAATCTAACATTAGGGTATAATTCGACCATTTTTGCCAAGAACTCGGTGAACTCTTCTATTGTGGCTTTACTTTCTCTCAAATTTTTCGGATAATGCGGGTAATATTCCATCGGGAAGTCCGTATCCCACGCCCATCCGTCTTGATGCCAACTTACCGAAAGCGTAACTTTGATTAATCGGGCGTCTACAAAGCCAAAATCTGTTAAGTTTTTCAATAAATTCACCCAAAAAAAGAGGCAGATTATCCTTGTATGGAGTTCATGTATCTCTTCTTTCCTTGAATATTTTAGCATACACTATGGCGTAGTGTGTTGCTGCCGCCATTCTAAGTCTCTTCTTCCATATGTTCTTTAATTGTTCTTCATTAAATGCTGTACCATCATCGGTCATCAGCAATACTACTTGCACATTTCTTCTTGGTTGACCACTATCTTCTAGATTCATACGTAAGGACGCTGCCAGTTCCATTACCATCTTGGCAAATCTCTTTTGAGAAAATCTCATTATGTCACCCAAACTAAAAAGGAAGATTCAGTGTTGTTTCCACTTTGCTAACATGTTTTCAGCGAATCTTTCTGCTCTTACTTCCCAATGCTTCCATTTAGACTTGCTCATAAGCTTATGCATGTCTAAGTAGTGCTTGAATTCATGAGCGAACAACTCAACGAGTTCTTCGTTAAACTTCTCAGGTTTAAATTCGCGGAAGCTTTTTCCTTCTGATTCTATCGTCGGGTCGCAAGATACTTTTGGACTGATTCTCAACGTTATGATGCTTGTAATATTTCTTGCGTACTTGTATAACTGGTCACTGAGATACAGCCCATGTATGTGTATATTTCGATAGTTACCCCTAAAACAGCGGCTTAGAGGTTGAGGAGTTTTATACATGAAAATCTTCACAAGTAAGTCTGGACAACTTCTACTGCCCTTCACAAATTTGATTAGTTCACGTATCCTTTTCTCATACTTCTGCTTTGCCCACTTCTGCGAAAATCTGATTATCATTTCATACCACCCAAAAAAGGGGTCAATCAGAGTTTTTTTCATTAACTTGCTCTAATTCGGCTTTATAGCCACAGTTGTGACATCTTACGCCTAATTTACCCTCGAAACAATGGTCGGTCAACTTCACAATAAGAGTGCAAAAGAATAGTGTTTTCTTATGACATTTTGGGCATTCTTTGCCGTTTCAATATACGTTTCCATACTACGTCACCCAAAAATAAAAAGAAAGGTTGTAGCGGTTGCTACAAATCAGTATCGATACGCGGTGCTAGAAAGAATTCTACGGTGCTTTCTAGGTTCATAAACCATTGTGTTCGCAACGGCATGTCAGTGCTGTATTCTATGGTCACGAGGTCTGCGAGTTTTTTAGGCAAAACACACATTAACTGACCTAACGAAAGCTTCAGTGTATGTTCTCCGCTTTTAGCTTCTGCGTCTATGAGAATGTCTGAATATTTATCCATTTCAACCGTAACACCTGTGAGGTCACCTGCTGCTTGAAGCACTAGCTTGTCGCATGAGCCAACCAACGTTACATGGTCTATGTCTTTGTTCTTGTTCAGTTTCTCTATTTTCTTGCGGAACTCTTTTGCATTTAGTTTAAATCTGGCGTCAGGACTAAGTTTCGGCAGAGGGTCTGCTCCGTCCAAAAACTCAATCGGTTTTATGCTGTACGTGTCGGTTGTTTTTTCTTTGACGGTTATGATGAATGTTGATTTTTGTTCGTCTACGGCTGTTTCAGTTGTCCTTTCTTTCTTTGTGTAAACGCTGAGTTTGAACCGTTTTCCACATTGACATTTGTAGTTTTCACGGTATCCGTTTCCACGTTTGTACGGTTTTCTACCTCTCTTGTTAGCGTCTGCCTTTAACTGATTCCAAGTAGTCGAGCGTCCACATTTCGGACAGCTTGGCGGATTACGCACCTCTACATCTATGAAAGGCTTGGTAGTGACAAAAGCTACGTTGATGTCGAAACGAACTTTAGCGTCTTTTCCCACGTCTTCTATAGCATATTTAACGTCTTCCAAAGGCACTTGAAATCGGATAGGCAAGTTAACCTCTTCTCCCTTACTTGTTACTATCCACTCTTCAAAGATTTGTTTCGGAAAAACCAGGTTTGCCATTTTCACTCTAGACACATCCATGCTTCTAATCACGAGTTTATCCATGTGAATCTCGAAAGGCACTTCATCACAGAATTCTTTCAGAACTTCCTTGAACAACATCTTGAATACTTCGACAGCTTTATAGCCTAACTCAAAAGAAACGTGAAGTGTGCTGTAGTATCTGCGAAGTCGCTTACGTTTAGGCTTTTCTGCTATTTCAACAACTTCTGTTTCTTGGTCCATAACTTTTCACCCACATAAAACAGAAAAAAGAGGAACTTTATTATCCTTTGTAATCTTTCTCCCAATCTTTTGGATAGTTCTTGTTTAGAACCATTTCTATTGCACAATTCACCAAATCATCTGAAACGTCTGGATACTCTTCCATAAGCAGAATTTTCTTGTGAAGTATATTTGCTAGTTTTCTTTGTCTAAATGTAAGTGATTTGTCATGTCGCATATCACGAAGTTTTACAATTGGTTTCATTTTTTTCACCTAGTTATGTTATTAACACCCAAAAAACTAGAAAGAAACGATTTCTATATCATCAGAACCGCATTCTGGACATTTAACAACGGTTGCTCTACGTGGTGTGGGTTTTGTTGTGAATTCTTTTCCGCAACTTCGGCAACGCCATTTCGACCTTTCAGGCATTTAAAATCACCCAAGAGAAAGGATGCAATCTATTTAAATTTAGATGGCAAAGAAGATTTAAGGCTGTAATATCTATAGTCCTATTTATGAGTGATAATCGTAAAGAGCTTAAGTGTGCTTGGGTAGCTGAACTAAAAGGATTCCTAACAGACGAGTTTCCTGATTTCACTCCTATTCATGGTAGATTGAAGGCAGTCAAAGAGGAGATGGAAAGAGGCGATTGTATGTATCCTGTAAAAGTTGTCTGTCAGTCTATGACTGGAAAATGTCGAATTGAAGATGGACGCCACAGAATTATAGCCGCCAAGGAACTTGGGCGAACTCAGTTGTTGACAGAAGTAACATGGGTATAGCCTTATTAACACCCAAAAAGAAAACTTTCACGGTCTTCTGAAATGCTTGTTCCATCCACATTTTGCACAAGTAATGTTTAGAATAGTTATTATTTGAAGTTTACGTGTTCCAGAAGACGTGTCATAGACTTCCTGTCGTTCTGAAAGGCTGATTTTAAAAGAGTCACCCCCACATTTTGGACAAATCAACTTTTTAGCCATGTCAACCCCTCATCATTGAAAACCAACGTTCTTCCTTTTTCTCAAGAGATATTTTGTCGGCTTTCTTTCTTCAAAATAACCACATCTGTCGCAGTCGCCTTTGTATGGACAAGTGGAAGGGTAATGTCCAACTAAATCCATAAAAAGTAACCATCTTCTACTGTTATGACAGTATCCAAAAAGTTGTTCTTCAATCTTTTTAGCTTCTTCTTCCATATACCTCACCTGCCACCCAAAAAAATGAGATAAAAAGGGGATTAAATTTTTCGTACTTCGTAGAGGAATCCTCTGATTTTCTTCAGTTTTGGGTTTAATTTAAATATGACACAGACCCAATCCCACGCGTGCAGAAATCCGCTGTCACCAGCATAGGGAATCAAATCATTGATGCTGCTTACATCTTTTACCAGCTTAACGGTAATATCACAGATTTTAGGTCTACATCTACCATCGTTAGCCCAATCTTTGCCTTCGGTGTGACGTTTTTTTAGCCTAAACGTGTAGACTAACCCCTTCTCTAACAATTGTTTCCTAGCTTCATCATTGCTAAAACTCATCACCATTCTTTGTTCACCCAAAAAAGAATATTGACGCTTTTCCATTTCATTCATTTACCTTCTTTTATAGTGTAATAGTAAGCAGCTTCCTCATTGCATCCTTCTACTCCACAAACTAAACCGCTAACTGAACACTTTTCTAATTTGTTTGGTTCTAGTAGTTTGCTGTGTTTTTCACATACTTGTGTCCATAACGTTCCGTCTTTGTCTTCTACTATGTCATCAAATTCAAGTTTTGTTTTGAACGATTTCATTGTTTCTCACCCAAAAAGAAGGTTAGGAAAACTATTTTAATTCTTTAGCTACATTTTCTAATTTTTGGATTAGTTGTTGAGTTTCCTCTTTGTTTAATTCCCAGTATTCGTTTCCTTCTTCGTCTAGCCTAATGCAAACAGAGTTTATGTCTTTATCTAGCTCTATTACCATATCAAGATACTTTTCAAATGGAATCCCGAAACTTCCCGCACTTCTTTTCTGTTCACTTGGACTTGTTAACTTCGTCATTTTTTCATCACCCAAAAAGAAGTGTAGCGACTGCTACAAAAATATTTTTGCTAGATGAATTGTTCGAGGGGTATTTCTGGTTCTGGAGCAACGGGAATTGCGGGTTTTGTTTTTGGAACAGCCATCATTTTCTCGTAATGATACTTAGTATTAGTGGTAGCCAATATCCATGCATATTTGAATTCTTTGTCAACTTCTCTGATGATTGGAAAGATTATTGCTACCCACGATTTTGTTCCTTTTCTATGAACAAACTTGCCTATTCCAGCAGTATTGTTTGCAATCCATTCCTCTGCTTTAGCAAACAATTTAGTGGATATTCGCAAATATTCTGCGTCATTATATTCACTCTTTTTGATGTAGACTTCATAGGCTGATTCAAACTTGTAGTTTTGAATATCGCTTCTTTTGATTTCTATTAGTGGAGTTACAGTCTTGGTTGCCTCAAATTGTTTAGATGGTACTAACTCGCCTTTACCATTCTGTAAAAACCACTGTATCACGTTTGCCTCAAGCACTTCTCCATCTAACACAAAGTCATCTGCGTAAGTTACTTGTTGGCTTGTGCCTAAATAGTCGCCTGTTTCCCGGTTGTAATAGCGTCGTTGTCTCTCTGCTTCTACAAATTCCCCTTTGCGTTCTACGAATGGTCTAAGTTTAGGCAGTAACAGAGTCGGGTTTATTTTCTTCTTGCTCACCTGAACGCTCACGTCACCTATTACTAACTGCATTTTTCTCTTGTCACCCAAAAAAAGAGGCTACTCTGAACGCTCACGCTTCTTAATTTCGCCACGATTAGACTTAGCCCATTCTATCAAAGCGTCTTCATCATCAAAAGTTCCAATCGTACACATAGGATACTGTTTTCCGTTCTCGTCAACTTCAACCATTTCAAGTTTATATTTAGCAACCATCAATATCACCCAAAAAGAGAGGCTCAGAAAAGATGTCGTATGTTACGAATAGCTTTTTCTCGTCTTTGCGACTGAGTGATGGCATCAAAACGTTTAACCATTTTGGGATTTGCTTTTTTCCATGCCTCTAAGAGTTGCCTAAACTTGTCTATTGGGATTATTACCACAATCTCACCAAGTAATCCTTCTGGAACTATGCAACCCGGATATAGCCCTTCTGGAGATTCATCCTTAAAGAAGACTCTTCTCAAATCTTCATAGTACGGTCTGCCCTTCGCCGGAACAAGCCATAGATTGTTAATCTTTCGTGTGAAAGCTTCCATTATACTCAACATTATTAACCTGTCTGTTTCATCTTCCATCCTGCTCACCCAAGAAAGAGTTAGTTTAGAAATTCGACAGCTTCCCAATTGGTGATGTAACGTTTGCCTGTTAAGGTCGGGTTAATAGCTTCTGCGAGAGCCTTGACTGATTTGATGGAAGTAACTTTGAGGTAGGCGTTTTCCAGATGCCAAATCCTTTACTATCACTCACCAAATATTCTTTCTTCTCACAATTTTCGTCTTAACTATTCCTTTAGGGTTTACCCCCACTGCACAACAGGCAAGCAACTTCTTATATTCTTGCTTGTTTATTGGGACTTCTACTGCTATTTCATTTTGACTCATCTCTTCTCACACCCAATACTCCCCTGCTCAACATTATTAATCTATCACCCAAAAAGGAAAGTTAGTGTTTCGGATAGATTATACCTTTCTTTCTTGGTGCGTAGTTTCGTCCTCTGTACGACTTCTCTTGGAACATCACTTCAAGTTTAATGGAAGTCTTAACCATAGTGAACGGTTCACCAACTTCTCTCCTCAGCTTAAATGAGGGTTTAAGACGCGGGCACCTTCTCAAAATCTCAGTTAATCGTTTTCGTTCTTCTATAGTGAAGCCTCCTCCACAATTTCCCACGTATTGACCTTCTCTCATACAAACAAGGCTGCCGAACAATCCTTCAAATTCCCCCTTTCCCTCAGTAAATCCTACAACGTGAACAACTTCTTTATCTGAATGCTTTACTTTAAGCCAATAGAAACTTCTTTTATGAACATAAGGACTGTTTATTGCTTTTGCTACTATGCCTTCCGGTTCAGCATCAAACAGTTTTCGAAAACCTTTTGTGATGTAGCCTAAATACTGCAAAGCAGGATGATTGATGTCTCTGACGAAATCTTTCAGTAGCCCTTTTCTGTCCAGATAAGGCAGGCTCTCAACCTTTTTTCCATGTAACCGTAAAACGTCAAAGCTGTTGACAAATACTGGAATAAGCTTTCTTTTCTTTTCCACTTCACTTGAATTTTTTGTTCCACAACGTCTTTGACAGAGATTACGACATGGAAAGCCAATCTTAGGATTTCTACATTCATCACGGTTTGGACAGATTTCAGGGTTGCAGAGACTCGTTACCTCTCCATCTGCGATTGTGTCGTTGGGCAATAATTCGGTGACAGCCTCTAACTGAGGAAGGTTATGGATTAAAGCGTAATCAATTTTACGTCTGTTTACCATTTTGATTGTTCCATCAGCCTCTTTAATCACAGCAACACGTACACCATCAATTTTCCTTTCAGCCACCTTCTTCCCCGATTCCTCATATTTCTCAAGTATCTCTGGATTTCCAATTTGACAAAGCATGAATTCCAACATATTTTTCACCCAATTTGGTAGCGGGGGTGGGATTCTAACCCACGACGTTGCCTATGTACTCGGTTTCTCAGCCAAGCCTTGAGCTTAGCGTCCTACCCTGAGAGTCGGTAAGAGGTTTTCTCTCTAAGACAGATTTCCCCTTTTCCAACCTTACTGTCGAGCAGGATTTCGCCCCTTAGCCTCGCCCTTAAGGACAAACTTAAGCCGAGCGCCTTATCGTGGACGCTATCCATTTCGAACACTTGGCTACCCCGCCTCACCCAAAAAGTAGCGACTGCTACTAATGTTACTTACCTTTCCTTTTCTGTAACATTTTATTCATCATGTTTTTTGTAATCGGTATTTTCATTGTTCGAGGTCTTTCCCAAGGAAACAGTCTCAACCTTTTAGCAATTATCGATTGAACCTTCACGCCTTCATTGTCTTTTAGGTGTTCCTCCAGCTCTGCCGATATGTCTTCTGGGTCATATTTCTCTTTTGTCAAGATGTAGAACTGATAATGATAAAACACGTCACCATGCTCTTTATCCATTTTCTCGATGGCTTTTCCCAACCTACCGCTTAACCTTTTAACTTGCTTCCATTTTTCAATTGAAGCTGGCTCTGAAGCTTGTGATAGAACGTCAAAGTATTCATACTCCATTTTTTTAATCGGCTCAAACGCTCTAACCTCAGCCAAATATTTATGCCCTTTACTGATGAACGTAGGTACTTTCGTGATTCGAATTTCACCAATTTTCTCAGACATCAAAACCACCCAAAAAATAGTTTGGATTATGATGACACTCCTTCCATGAACAAATCTCGCACACACCCTGTGAAACTGGTCTGTTGAATCTGGGACAGGCACTCATTACCTTTCCATAGAGCTTTTCAAGTTGAGGATTTCTCTTTTCTCTCATTTTCTGGATGATTTCCGTCCACAACGTCAGCTTTCCATGTTTTGTTAAGTATGGTCTCGCTATCTTCTTTATTTCTTCTTCTTTTGGTTCGTCTTTACATGTTTGATGAGGGTTAGACCAGATGTCAAAGAATATCCAATCAAACTTGCCATGTTTTTTCACTTCTTCTAAAGCATCTCCACGTATAACTTGCCATTTAAAGCTAGGATAATATTCATTAAACCAAAGTCTGAGTCTAGGTTCAATCGCATCGATTACTTTCTGAGAGATTTCGGCTACTAAAACTTCTCTAGTCTTATTTGACTTCGCCAAGTATAACAATATCAACCCTAAGCCTAGCCCCCCGATAAATACTTTAGCATTTTGCGGGCAACTTTGAATCGACACAATCATCGATTGATTTTCTTCTTTATCCGTGGTCATCCAACATCGTTTATTGACAAAGAGATACACGTATTGTCCGAAGTCGGATGGTTGAAACCCTCTGCTAATAAAAATTCTTATTCCATCTATACCCCCTTGATTCACTATGTCCCCTTGATTCCCAAACAGTTCTTCGGCTGATGTTTTAGGACAATACTTCTCTGGATATTCCCCATTTGTTAGCATAAGCAAATCTTCTCGAACCACAATTTTAGTTGGATTCAGCCCAGTCAGCGTAGTTTGGCTACTGTTACATCTTGGACAACGTTTTCTATCTTCTCCATCACTTCGCACATATTTGCCTATTTCCCATACATACCAACATTTAAGACACTGATGAACCCGTTGCCGTGATTTTGGCTCCTTAACCTCTAAGTTCATGTAACTTCACCCATAGAAAAAAGAGATTATTGGAGCCATTCTGTTTCGTCGAACATTTTCTCTGTTTCTTTTGGGATGTTGTCAAACTTGGTTGTTTCCTTATCGGTATCGTGGCAAAACCAATATTTCGCCTGGTATCTTCTTCTGTTTCCTTCCACATCGAAAACATCTATAATCTCATAGTATCCCGAATAAAGAACATCAATGTACGAGTGACCATATATATCATAATCTACACCTGAATATGATTTCTCGTCGTATGGGCTAATGTATCTTCGAGAACTCCAATTCCATCTAAAGCAAGACATTACAGCAACGATTCTCCAACCTTTTTCTACAAGCTGAAAGATTTGTTTCGGCGTGTGATATGTTCCTTCACAGTTAAGCAGTTCTCCAACTTTTATTCGCTTACCATCTTTTTCTAAAATGACTTTAAACTCTCTAAGGTCTCTATCAAACCCGGCTCGCCTATAATGATAGATAACCAATTTTCTAACCCCTATCGCTAGGATATTTGTTGCCATTTTAATTTTACACCCAAAGAAATGCTTTGCTGGACACATTTGATTCGTCATATTCCTTTACATCAAAGACGAAAAGACGAACTACTCCGCCTAACGCTGTTTGTTGTTCGTTAATCTTCCGTACGTCAGGATGCCATTCTATGATGCAAGTGAATTCTGGATAGGTTATTTTTACCACACTAACTCACCCAATAGAAAAAAAGGGAGTCACTTCTTTTTTGAAATTTCCTTCCTAACGTCCTGTAACAACGACTTTGTTATCTCTTTTACAGTTGCTAGACTTTCCTCAGTCTTTTCTATCCAACGACCAATCTTAATGAGTTCGTTCTCAAGTTTTTTGAGCTTCATTGTTAATCACCCAAAACAGAAAAAAGGGGTCTTTTATATCCATTCTACCAAATACAAGGTACATTTAGAGGGAATACCCGACCTTTTGAACGGTGGTAACTCGCAATAATTTTTCACGCCCTCTATTGTCTCGGCATCATAGTATCTGTTGTCAATTTTAACAAAAAAATGCGTTGGTACAACTATTTCTTCACCTTTCTCGCCAACGATTACATCATGTTCTAATGGAGTCTCGTATACTTTGGAGTTAGGAATCAATTCATGTATTCTCCACGCGAAACGGTCACAATCTCCTCTGTTTATTTGTTGAGGAGTCTGACCAAATTCCTGAATCGTTTTTAGAAAGATTGCATTGACGTCTTCTTTTCTCATGGTTCTTTCACCCAAAAAAAGAAGCTTCACTCTTTTATCTCTTCGACTTTGACTTCTTTCCAAACAAAGAAACCATTAGTATCCATGCCTCGTTTAAAAATGTGACGGTATGTCCCTCTGCTAGTTTGCACCTCTATCACGAAGCCTGTCAAGTCACCGTTCTCTCTAATCTGTTCAAAGTCGCAGGTTACATTTCCCCAGAACTGCCAACTTTTAAGGTATGGCTGTACCACTTTTTCGGAAATAGGCTTTATTACTTGTGCAAAACTGCCTTTCATTCTAATCATGTAGCTCACCCAATAAACAGAAAAAAAGGGGATTATTCAGACGGTAGTTCCACGTCAGCAAACAGTTGTATCATGTTTTTTAACTTTTGAATGTGGCTGATGTGATAAAACATTGCTGAACCTGTTATTAAGATTATATCAACGCACATTTTACCATTTACAATTAGGCTTAAACCGTCTTTTTGAGGATTAAACTCTATCGTTTCAATCGGTCTTTCTCCTAGTTTAGTCCAACCAACGTTGATTTCCTTCATAGGGACAGAAACGCTAACGAATGTTGGTTCGCCCCTCCAAAGAGTCTTGGTTTCAAGTGCTTCCTTATATGTTGACATTATTTTCACCCAATTAGAAAAAAGGGGGTTTTGCGGTTTTAAGGTTTACATGAGCAATCGTTCAATAAAGGCGGGTAGTGCCGTTACTGCTGTCGCTCCAAGTCCAATGTCGTTGGAGAAAGCGTAAATCTCGCATCTTTCACTTGAATACTGTCCCCAAACGTAATCCCTTATCTTTTCCCATCTGTTAGTTCCCTCAATGGGAAGTAGCTGAATGCCTTCTAGCACCTTTAATCGTTCCTCTTTTTTAACCCTAACCAAATCTATCTGCACAGGATTCCCGACAAGATGTACCAGATGTCGCTGAGAGTCTTTGATAACCTTAATGTTGTGCATAACCACGTCTTTGCCATCGCTGAGATGCAACACAAATCTTTTTAAAACCGCATGTTTAGGCTTTTTGAAAGTCTGCATAAAGTCACCCACCCAATAGAAAAAAAGAGTTATTTTAATAGCAGCCAGCTAACGTCTTTGATTAAGTCAACTATTTTTATGTCCTCTGAGATTTCCTTAACTTCCTCAACTTTCCAGTAGCAAGCCTCGTCATATTCTCTTTCTTCGCTGCATCTTTTTTGAGCGATTTGCCGTGCCTTTTCTGAGTTTTCAGCAAACATGAAGTAGATTCCCATCCCGGCACATTTTGCCTCATACTGCTTATCTATAATAGCGTAGAACAGTTTCAAAGTAAACACCCAAGAAAAAGAGATTTTAGGAGATTAAAGCTCTAGCAACTTTTCTAGCGTAGCTTTCTTTGGTGAATGTAATTTCGAACTTGCCGTTTTTGTAGAATCTAAAGCTTTCAATTTTGGTGTTGTTTGGTTTCTCATATCTGCATGGGAGATAGGTGATTCTTTCAACTTCCACTTTAGACGGTTCTTTTCTGAACAGAACAATTTGAATTAGCTTTTCTATCGCATGCACGTCCTCTTGTGAACGGCTACCCAATGAACCGTAACTCCAATATACTTCTAAACGCAGTTTCCTACCTTTCACCAGCTCCTTCAACGTAGGTTTTCTAGCTCCGCCTTTTTCCCATATCGTATGCAAAAGTTTTTGGGATTTCTCCAAAATTTGTGTTTTAGCTATCACATCAGCATTATCCACATAATTCTCTCTGATGTACTGTTCCACAATGTTTTCATCGAAATCTTCCTTTTCTATGAACATCTTCTCAACTTCATTTGGGATGTCCACATTTTTAACCTCGCTTTTCTGTAGTGTGAGCGAAATTGCTTCTCTCACAAGCACTTCTTTAGCTCCTGCGACTAACTTTTCTATTGTATATTTGCTGACAAGCTGTGGAAAATACTGCACATCCCTTTTACTTTTGCCTGCACTAATAATCTTAAGAAACTTCTTGTTCACTTGTGTTGTTGTCTTTTCTAAACGCTTGACTTTTTTCCAAATTTCATTTAGCAAACACGTCACCCATGGCGGAGTGGCAGGGAATTGAACCCTGACCTGACGGTAGACAGCCGACTATACTAAACCTTTGTACTACCACTCCACGCTCACCCAAAAGAGAAAAAAGGGAGTTTTTAGATTTTTGCGTTTCTTCGCTCTAGTTTTTGCGTAACCAACAGTTGAAATTGACCAGAAGCTTCAATGCTTTTTCCCTTCCATATAGAAGGTTTGAGAAAGCTCTTCAACGTTTTTATGGAAAGCTTTTTAATGTTTGCTCTGTTGCTGTATTCAACTTTTTGCAATTGTATAATAGCCTGTGAACTCATAATATCACCCAAGAAAAACGGGGATTTTAGTCCTCTAGTTTCCAGTCTACACCATAACTCTTGAAAGTTTCTCTGAGGTCTTTCATGATTTCATCCGTGACACGGTTGATATGCTTTTCTGAAAATTTAGAACCCACAATGGCTTTAACATGCTTTAACACGTTGTCTCTAACTGAACCAACAAAACTTTCATAATAGCTTTTCTTACTCATTTACGTCACCCAAAAAAAGAGAGGTCTAGATGAGTTTTTCATTTATTGCTTCTTTCAATGACTCGTTGAATTGCTCTTCAATGTCTTCTTCTGTTCTACACCATTCAAAGTCTTCTATATCAATAAATATGCTGTGAGCGTTCTTTTTAATGAAAGTTTTGCTTAAGTTCCATTCTCCATTTTCACAGTTACCGATATACACGAGACCGTAGAGGTTAAAAACGTCTATAGGCTTTCCATCTGCACCATGCAGGTCTATGATTTTGTTGATTTCCTCTTTTGTGAAGATGCGTTTTGCGGTAACTTCTGAAGGTTCGGCACTTGCATACGAGAGGAACTCTTCGATAGCTTTCTCTTTGGTTTCTGCTTCAATATCCATCCCTGCGTCAGGGCTTTTCTTAACTCTAAATATTGGCATAGGTTTCACCCAAAAAATATGGAAGTTTAAAGTTTTCCTTTAGTGTGTGCTTGTTCAACAAGTCTGTTGAATCGTCTGTTGGGTTTCTTAGGGTCTCTTCTCTTTCGCGGTTGAGGGCTTGTCTTTTTCTTTGGGTTGCCGAAAATTCTCTTAATTTTTGGATGTTTACGCACACGTTTAGGCAACCAAATCTTATGTTTACGCTTACGAGCCTGTTCATCACGCTGTCTAGGAGACCCCTCTATTTCCGTTGGAACATACCAGCTTGTATCCGGGATAAAGTATGCAGGAACAGTTACCTTATCGACCATTACTCCTTTTTGAGTCACTTTAATCACCCATACGTTTATGCGAAACGTAGAAATTAAGAGAAACTCACTCACAATACTTCATCCATCTTCCCTCTAATAAGATGTCAGCAAATTGGAGGCGTTTTTGATGGTCGTAGATAGTAAGCACCCAAAAAAGAGGAAATACTTATGCGTGGTTAAGGTAATATCTTATCGCTATTTCAATAGCTTCACTCTGTTTGTTTCTCATTCTTTTCGTCTTGTTCAATAATGCTATAAAAAGTGTATCGTCAATGCGAATACTTGTCCTTCTGAACTTTTTACGTTCTCCCCATTTAGGCATTTCTTCCAGTACCATTTTTTCACCCAATTTTGTAGCAACTGCTACACCCGAATAGAAAAAAAGATGGTTCTTAATTCTTGTGCGAGTTTAAGCTATTTGGTTAAGTCGTTTACGAGTATTCTAAAATGTTCAAACGTCATAGCGTTCATAGTTAGGTGTTCGATGTAGTCTTTACGGTTTGAACTGTTAATGTCATAGACAAATGTTCCATATCTCCAATCGTTAAAGAACAGCAAGTTTTTGTATTTATAAACACCATCATAGTTTTTCAAGTCATTGTGTAGTTCTTTTAAGTCGGTTTTCTCTACTACCTCTTGGAATTTTTCAGGCTGGTTTACAATTGCCATAATGTCCCCGTCTTTAAAGTCATAGACACCACTTAACCAACCGTTATTTTCTACGATTTCGTTAACGATTCCCTTTAACTCATTCATATTTTTCACCCAAATTAGAAAAAGATGGGATTTTATTGTTTAGCCAGCAACGGCGAACTTTCAATTCCCAACTTAGGATTCTACACTCATACTCAACAAGCCTAGAGTAAGCTTGAACCTCTTCTTTTTTCTCACACTAGGACACCTTTCACTCTTTCATTTAGCAGCCTATTTTTTATTTCTTTGATGGTAATCTCTGGTCTTACATCTGTGACAAAATTACCTTTAGCATCGTAAACTCTGTTTTCTTCGACAAATCCTAGAACTTGATTTGCTGAATCGAATATCATGATTTTCATGTTTAACACCCAATTAGAAAAAAGAGAGTTTATTAGGCTGCCTTAGTGCTTCTTAAGAACAACCATGTTCCAGTATGAAATCGTGAAGTCTTTATCCGCTCATTCATGAATACAACATAATGGCTACACATTCCGCTCCCATAGTCTACAACTTTAAGCATATCTCCAACCTTCATTTTGCTGTGTCCTATTTTCCATTCTTTTGTTACCAAAAATGTTTTTCCTAGCATAGCCTTTTCCTGTTCATAAAGCAACTCATTCACCCAATAACAGAAAAAAAGGGAATGTTTGGGTTTTACTGACACTCGCCTGCTAATGTATAGACCTCTCCACATGTCGGGCAAATGGCATAGGCGGTTTCGTCAGCTTCCACGTATATCGTATGCT
>JREQ01001396.1_pt1 | contig 29486 bp, 21 predicted proteins | sample 210151 | NCBI WGS metagenome assembly JREQ01 (sample SAMN03019617, study PRJNA260268) | marine sediment metagenome | biome: Marine; feature: Sediment; material: Clay; isolation source: clay from marine sediments 31 meters below sea floor depth collected from... | place: New Zealand: Canterbury... | reverse complement strand
CAATCCAGATTATTAAAGACATTTTTGGCGAAGGAAGCGACTGGATAGCAGTTTTGCTTGGAGGGCTCCTCGGAATAATATTACTGATTATCGTGATGGTCATCATGTTCAAGATTGACTGGGAAAAAGTCTTCATGAAATATGTGAAAGAAAAGGAGAAGAAAATTAAATGAGAGTTATCGCGGACCTGCACGTTCACAGCCGTTTCAGCCGTGCCACGAGCCAAAAAATGAACATAGACGAAGTTACCCGTTTTGCCCAAATCAAAGGATTGAACCTTGTGGGAACAGGTGACTTCACGCATCCTAAATGGCTTGAAGAATTAAAGCGCGACTTGGTAGAGGTTCAGGAAATGAGCCTCTACAAACCAGCCAAAGAACCAGCGTCTCCAGTTCATTATATCATAACTGGCGAGGTCTCCACGATTTTCACTTTCGAAAACGATGTAAAGAAAATTCATCACGTAATTTTGGCACCCAATATTGAAACGGCTATCCAAATCAACGAGAGACTCGCAAAATACGGCAACCTCGGCATTGACGGCAGACCCACATTGGACATGACCGCGCCTCAACTGGTCGAAGAAATAATGCAGATATCCAGCGAAAACGTTGTTATCCCTGCTCATGCTTGGACGCCTTGGTTCAGTCTCTTCGGCGCTTTCAGCGGCTTCAACCACATAGAAGACTGCTACCAAGACATGACGAAGCATATTACAGCTCTCGAAACAGGGCTTTCGTCTGACCCTCCGATGAATTGGCGGTTAAGCACGTTAGACAAGTATGCTCTGGTCTCTAACAGCGACTGTCACAGTCATTGGCCGTGGAGAATAGGAAGAGAAGCCAACGTTTTCGAATTGGAGCCTCTAACGTATTACGAGGTGGTGGATGCCATCCGCCAAAAAGACCCGAAACGCTTTAAGTTCACAATTGAAACCAACCCAGCCTATGGAAAATATCACTGGACTGGTCACAGAAACTGCAAGGTTGCGCTTTCCCCTCAAGAGGCAAGCAAGTTTGGAAATCGATGTCCAGTCTGCGGTAAAAGATTGACAAAAGGCGTGGAACAACGCGTCGAAGAACTCGCCGATCGCCCAGCAGGGTTTAAGCCTTCAAGTGCAATAGGCTACATGCACCTCTTACCCTTATCTGAAATCATCGCCACCGTCTTAGGCGTATCCTACCCCAGCGTCCAAAAAGTCTGGGGCATCTACAACACTTTAACCGCAAAATTTGGCAACGAATACGCTGTGGTAATTGATGCTACCCAAGAAGAAATGTCAAAGATCGTCAACCCCAAAATTGCAGAAGCAATTGTGCGAGTTAGAGAGGAAAAAGTGGAAGTTATACCTGGCTACGATGGTGTATATGGGCAGCTCCTAATCTTTCCAGAACAAAAAGAAACCATCCCAAAGAGAGAGAAAATTAAGCAACGAAGCCTAGCCGACTTCATGTAAGTTTTCACTTGATAACGGTAATTTTAAATGGCAGAAAGAGGGCAAACTAACAACTCCAAAGAAACAAGAGGCGATTAAATGGATTACCCGAAACTTGTGGAATTGATTCTTGTGGAAAAACGGAAAAACACTGCGGATAAGCTTGTTGACCTAATTCTCTCATCTAAAAACGACAATAAAATGCCCAGCGACTTAGCAAACACAATTCTTTATCAGTGGCAACAAAACCTTCTCACCAGTGAACTTGGGCTTTCAGCACTCCTTAAGGCGGCAGTTTTGCTCGAACACGAAAAGACTCTTGCAGTTTTGGAAGCACTTCAACTTAAGGAAATAGCTGATAGAATTAAAGGGGAAGCCTAATTGGTTAAGTTTGGAATAGAATTCGTCCCTAAAGAGCCTTACTGGAAAATAACCTATTATGCCGTTCAAGCTGAAAGAGGTGGATTCAGCAACCTCTGGATAACCGACCACTTCAACAACCGCAACGTATACGTTGCGCTCACCACAGCGGCAATCTACACAAACAAAATAACGCTGGGTCCAGGAGTAACCAACCCATACATGGTGAACCCGGTTTTCACAGCCCAAGCCGTAGCCACCCTAAACGAGTTAGCTCCGTCGCGGGTAGTCTTAGGTATTGGGGCTGGAGACAAAACAACGCTTGCCAGCGTAGGAGTTGAAATGTATAAGCCACTTACCGCAATCAAAGAAGCCGTTAGCATAATTCGAAAGATGACCAGCGGAGAAAACGTTGTTTTCAAGGGAGAAATTTTCCAAATAGCTGGCGCCAAGTTCTTCTTTAAGCCGAAAGGCAGAATTCCAATCTATATTGGGGCTCAAGGACCTAAAATGCTTGCGCTGGCTGGAAAAATCGGCGATGGGGTGCTCATAAATGCTTGTCACCCAAAGGATGTTAATTACGCCGTTAATTGCGTCAAAGAGGGAATACTCGAAATCGGCAAACAGTTCAGTGAATTAGATGTTGCTGCATACACTTCGTTTTCTATACATGAAGATTTAAAGAAAGCGACAAAGGCAGCGGTTCCGGTTGTTGCGTTTATCGTAGCTGGCAGCCCAAGTCAAGTGTTAGAAAGACATGAAATAGACCTAAGGAAAGCTGAAGAAATACGCGAAGCCTTAAAGGCAAACGATTGGAGTCGCGCTTTCGGTGCAGTTTCTTCGGTGATGGTTGAAGCCTTTTCTGTCTGCGGCACTCCCCACATGTGCATTGAACGCATAAGTCAACTTCTCAAATCGGGCATATCTCAGTTTGTTGTAGGCTCGCCGATTGGACCAAAAGTGGAGGCGGCAATAAATCTAGTAAGCGAAAAAATAATTCCTCATTTCAAAACATAACATAGCGGCACTATTCGAAACAGTATTTGATCTTCTGAAACTCCATCACAAACTTTGAGCGCGCGAAAAAAGTCTGGAAATAAGTGATGACGTTATATTGCTTCGCAAGGTATTAATACCTATTTAAGAACAAAGTACATGATTGAATTGGTTAAAGGAGCATTTCGGGCTATCTTTTCCTTTTTGCTATTGGTGCTTGTAACGTCTCTTACTTCGAGCTTCGTCATTAAACCGGTTTTGAGCGAAACTCAGAAACCTCTGTTTGTGGTCATTGTTGATTCCTCTATTTACAATGGAATAAAATCTTCTTTAGACCAGTATGCGATTGATGTTGAAGACACAGGATTTTCTGTGAACATAACCGAAACCAATTTACTGTCGGACAAGACCCCTAGTGGAATACGGGAATATTTGAAGCAAGCTCGCGACCAAAACCTAGTTGGAGCCTTTCTGGTCGGCGACGTTTCTGAAGCATATTTTGAGGTAGGCAACCACACATTCCCAACAGATGTATATTATATGGATCTAGATGGTGCTTGGTTTGACTTGGACAGTGACGGGATCTACGATGCCCGGGGCGGCGATTTCTCACCGGAAATATGGGTGGGGCGACTTAGAACATCTACCATTAATGGAGACGAGGTCTCACTTGTAAACAATTATTTTAGGAAAAACCACCTCTACAGAACTGGCTTGCTAACAATTCCGTGGTGGCGGAGCCTTATTTATATCGACGATCAAGGCGTCTTCTACACGAGAGAGGCTGAAGATTCCCTTAGTTACCTGTCCACCGATAGAACTCTTGTGGCAGACCCGCAGATGACTAACACCACAGACTACAAAAACCGACTTAAAGATGCACAGGGATATCAATGGCTGTATGTCATGTCCCATGGGCAATTCAGTAGCCATAGTTTTTATGTTCCACGGAATGGCACCCCTGAATATGAGGGCACAATCTATTCCTCGGATTACAGAACAATTGACCCTCGCATATTTTTCTATCAATTTATCACTTGTTCGGCGGCGAGATATACCGAGGAGAACTACCTAGCAGGCTCGGCGGTGTTTACAACCACTTGGGGTTTGGCTGCAATCGGTTCTACAGATGACATCTATACCTTTTCCTTCGCCGACTTTTATAGGGCTCTGTCAGAGGGGAAAAATCTGGGCACCGCATTCAAGCTGTGGCTTCATAAGGCTATTGAGGGACACATATTGCACTACTTCTCTGAATCACGCTACCAAATCTTGTTTAACGCAATGACCCTAATTGGTGACCCCACACTCAGTCCAATTATTGAAATGCATGATGTGGCTATAACCAACCTTGAAGTTTCTGTCAAAAACTTCAGTGGGCTGGAAACGTTGTTCATCACCGTAACCGCAGAAAACCGTGGCGAGTTTGCTGAAAGGGTTAGCGTCGAGATATTTTATGATTCTCGGAGGGTGTTCATAGTCAACCTTGTTCTAGGGATTGGAGAGAGTGCCGATGTAACGTTCTCTCCATTGGACTCGTCTCCGTTTATTTGGGGAATGCACAGCAAGCACATAATAGAGGCAAGGGCTAGCATCACCTCAGGAGAGTTTCACCAAAGCGACAATACGCGAATAACGTATTTTGAAGGGGAAGTCATAAAGAACTCGCTACCTCTTCAAATTCCTCCAATAATTTTCGCTATTGTATTTGACGCCATGTTTGGCTTAATTGGGCTGGCTTTTCTAAAGCAATTCATGTTGGAGAGGCCACCAATACTCGTGTGGCCGGGGAGACTGTATAGGTTCCTAGCAAAAATATTGTTTGGTAAAACGCTTTAGCCATACAATCTTCGTGTGGATTATGCCTTTGCCTAATGCGGTATTAAGTATTACTCGTCAAAACAATATTTGGCTTTAGGGGTAAGGGTATTTTTGAAATCGCAAAGCCAACGGTTTAAGGTTAATGAATTAGTGTCATGCGAATTCATTTTGAAGTGTCATTTAGCTCCCTATCTGGCATCTTGTTAATGTTTGCTATCTACGCTTCTTCATCCTTTGCATTTTTCTTAGAGTTCGGCGTTTTGAGGGTTTAATGCTCCATATTGATAAGAGGATGCCTAACAACAACATTGCTAATGCGGGGTAAAGATAGTCTCTGTATGGATATGTTGTGACAATATTTGTGGTTTCTTTAAGGAATGTTGAGTACCCTGGGGGAGGACCACCTCCTGGGAAAATTCCAACAACCTTGGCTAAATATGACCCTGTGTACATAATTTGTCCTACAATTGTTCTATTTGTTTCTGAATCATTGCTTGACTGCGTACTGAATCCACCCTGACTTAACACTCTAATCTGGTAAATGGAGAGACCATATGCACCTGGAGCTTGCACGTATGCAATTTCATACATGCTTACGCCTCCCTGCGGATCAGTAATGTTTACATAGACGTATTTGGCAGGGTAAGGCACGTCATCGGTAGGAACATCTAACCCAAAGTTTGGCCATTCAGAGTTGGGGGACACAATTAGTTGGATTTTGTCTCCCGCTGTGAAGTTCTCTGAGATTTGGAATTTGTTGACGACCTCCTTAACTGGACTCCATGTTACCTTTGATGTTTGTTCAGGCTGACCTGAGTGGATTATTAAAAGTATGCCTATGAGAATGAAGCTTAATCCGATTGCAAACATCCATCGCTTCATTTAGTTGCCCAGACCTAATATTTCGCTGTGTCTTTCATCCGAATTTAGCTTTTTTGATAAAATAAAATGGTCACATGGAAAAATGGTGGCGATAAAAAATGACACAGTTACACGCCAGCTTTCTTTCATTTTACCGAGTGTCTTTTTTCCACTTTGGGGTGCCAATCAAGTGGCAGGCTGCAAGGTGTTCCTTTCCGTAGTCCACTAAAGGCGGTTCCTTTGATCTGCAGATCTCTTCTGCAATTGGGCATCTCGTGTGGAACCTGCAACCGGGTGGGGGGTTTATGGGGCTGGGTATTTCTCCCTTGATCGTCACGTCACTTCGCTTTGTGGTTGGGTCAGGAACTGGGACCGCAGAAATTAAAGATCTAGTGTAAGGGTGGAGAGGTTCGTAAACTACTCTTTCTGTGTCCCCCATTTCCATTATCTTGCCCAGATACATGATACCCAACCGATCGCACATGTGTCTGGCTAGGGCTAAGTCGTGTGTAATGTACAAGAAGGAAGCTTTGTACTTGTTAACTAAAATAAACATAAGATTCAGGATTTCTGCTCTGATAGATACGTCCAGCATAGATACCGGCTCATCAGCTACAACAAATTCTGGGCTTAATATGAATGCTCTCGCAACGGCGACTCTCTGTCTTTGCCCGCCACTTAACTCGTGTGGGTATCTGTAAAGAAATTCGTCAGGTGGCACCAGTTGAACCTCTTCTAAAATTTTTCTTAATTTTTTATCCATCTCTTCTTCGTCAGCGATTGCTTGCACCCGAAGCGGTTCAGTAACAATGTCGCGGACGGTCATCCTTGGGTTCAATGACTCGTAAGGATCCTGAAATATTATCTGCATCTTGCGGCGTAAGGTCTTCAGTTTGGACTCTTTGATTTCTGCTATATTCATACCCTCGAAGGTTATCTTTCCTCGCGTAGGTTCGATCAATCGAAGCAGTAATCTTCCAGTGGTTGTTTTTCCACTGCCACTTTCTCCAGCTAGACCGAAAATCTCTCCTTTCCTTATGTCAAAGGATATATCATCAACAGCGCGCACAAAAAGTTGTTCCCTTGCGAAAATGGATGAAAAGAAACCAGTTTTCACTGGAAACCACTTTACGAGATTTTCAACATTTATTGTTATCTCACCTGTCAATCTTGTTCCCTCCATTCATTATGCCATGAGATGACAAGCAACAAAGTGTTCAGCCTTAGTTACTTCTGTCATTGGAGGTTCTTTCCTCTTGCAAATATCCATGGCATATGAGCATCTAGGGTAGAATCTGCAGCCAGAAGGAGGATCTAAGAGATCCGGTGGAGTCCCTGGGATGGACATCATTTTCATCTTTGGAGCTTTGATATCTGGGAAGGCTTGCAACAATCCTCGTGTGTAGGGATGCAGTGGTTCCGCAAAAATTTTTACAATTCCTCCGTATTCCGCGACTTTTCCAGCATACATGATACATAGTTTCTCGCAGGTTTCGGCAATAATTGACAAGTCGTGGGTTATTAGTATCATTGAGAGGTTTAGCTTTGATCTCAACTCTCTAAACAATTTTAACACCTGAGCTTGCACAATGACATCAAGCGCTGTTCCGGGTTCGTCGGCAATTAGAAGTTGCGGGTTGCAGGCTATTGACATTGCTATTAATGCGCGTTGCCTCATTCCACCACTGAACTCATGAGGATAGTGGCTTGCTCTAGTGGGATCTATACCAACCATCTCAAACAGTTTCCTCACTCTCTCTTCACCTTCTCTTTTGTCAACGTCGGGTTCATGTGTTAAGATAGCCTCGATGATCTGATCCCCAACTTTGTAAACCGGATTTAGTGCGTTCATCGCCCCTTGAAATACAACTGACATCTCCTTCCAGCGTATCTTCCGCATTTCATTTTGTGATATGCCGACGATGTCTTCGCCTCCGAAGAGGATGTGTCCACCTAATATTCTGCCTCCTTGAGGGAGAATCTTCAGAACAGACAATGCTATTGTGGTCTTTCCACATCCTGACTCGCCTGCGAGTCCAAGCGCCTCTCCTTTCTCAACTTGGAAGCTGACACCATCAACGGCTTTGACTGGGCCTCTCAAAGTGAAATAATAGGTCTTCAGGTCATCCACCGTTAGGACAGCCATCTTATAATCTACTCTCCGTTCCGTGATTTGTTCGATTGTGATTTATTGTTGGGAGACTAGATAAGAGCAGACTAGATAAATAAATGTTTTTAGCTAAGGGCTATGTGCCAAAAAATTGTAAATCATTGATTATTGCAGGGTTTTTCCTTTACAAAACGGGGGAATCTTGGGTGTTCTAATGTTTTGAGGCGGAAAGAGGCAGATCTATTGGACCTGAAAAAGTGAGCAGGATAAGGGTTGCTTCCAGTATCCACGTGACGTCACCCTGATTGGATTCGTAGAGTTCCATAGAACGCGAAGTTTCCGGTTGATTTGAGTCCAGGCTAACCCGATGCTCGAAGGCATGGTTGCAGTGAGGTTCTATGGGTACGGGTTGTTGGACGTAGGAGAGGGTGTCTGAGGATAATGTAACAATTTCATCGTTGGCTTTGAGCCTCAAGGCGTAAGACAATTCTCTTAGCCTCAAGTCTGCATAGCTTGTCGGGTTCCATATGGAAAAAACTATTGTTACATCGACGTTTTGTCCACCCGTTACAAGATCAACGTCTGATAGTTTCAAATCAATTTTCTCCAAGGCTTTGAAGAATTCTGTATAGTTCAAGGTTGTTAGGGTTAGGAGCCCTGCTGATAGAACGCTGATTGCCAGAAAAATTATTATGAGCAGGTTTCGTGTGGTCATTTTTTGGACCTCTGGGTTCCAGCCGATATCCCAATAAATCTTTCGCCGATGATACCCCCGAATATTCCTCCTATCAAGCAAGGAAGTAGTAGATATAACAAGACAACTCTTGTAGTGATACCTATTGCTCCTTCAAGGAGTATTGACCTTAGTAAGGCTGGTTTTATCACACCTACCGTGGCTGGCAAAGTTAGACTGGCGTAGACAGTCGATGTGGAGATTAGGAGTATCCCTATGTAGCTGTATATGATTGAATCTGCGTCTATTAAGATTATACCAGCAAATACACTGACGCCAAAGATTAGAGCGACTTCTATAGGGGTCAACGGTTGTTGCATTCTTTGATATAGCGCCTGCAATATAATAAAGGCCACATTCACAGCCCATCCAATGGTTACTAAGATGGTTCTCGTTTTGTCGTTCAAAGTCGCCACTCGAATCATAGATTGTATAAGCTTTACCGTCTCTGTCTAAGTTTTGGGTTCAATATCTCGTCTAGTGCGTATCCAATAAGAATAAAGGAAAGAGCCACCGCTGCTATTGATATTCCCGGCGGCACTATCCACCACCATTTGTCGATTCCTTGTTCGAACTGAGCTTCATGGAGCATTCTTCCCCAAGAGACCACGCGTGGGTCGAAAAGACCCAGCCAACTTAAGGCGGCCTCAGCCAAAATTGCGCTTGGAACTGACAGCGCAAGAGTGACGTAGACTAATGACATTACGTTCGGAAGAATGTGTCTCAAGATTATGTGGAACTTGCCAGCTCCAATCGCTTTTGCCGCTTCGATAAAGGGCCTCTCTTTCAGACTGAGAACTTGTGATCTCACCATCCTGGCGAAGCCCATCCACCCTAGCAGACCGATAAGCAAGATAAGATTGTAGATTGATGGGCCCAAGACCGCAATCAAAACTATAAGTAACGGCAGACTTGGCAAAACAAGGAGCATATCTGTGAACCTCATCATGAATTCATCCACTAGTGTACCTAGATATCCAGCCATTAGACCTATTGTCAATCCAATAACTACTGATACGAGGGCAGAGAGCAAGCCGACGAAAAGCGATATTCTTGCGCCATGTGCGAGGTGTGTAAATATGTCACGTCCTCGATGGTCAGTTCCTAGGAGGCCAAAAAGGGTGCCGTAGAACTTGATGTCAAGGTCGTCGATATACAGCACGGCTTCTACGCGGCCAAGGGTTTCTCGTGAATCAACAAGTCGTATTCGAAGATCGTAGATGTAGTCGGTTTGCGGTTTGAATATTATTTTTGCTGGGTCCTCTGTTATCTCGCCAACCAGATCTTTAACAGAGGAATGATAAGAGTCTATAGCGGGATACGGCAGTTGCCACTTTGTGTTGCTGCGGTATATTTTCGTTCTCCACACGGGATATGTTGTCAGTTGCTGTGTATCTGCCTCAATTCTATGAATGAAAAGTGTCATTTCTACTTGCTGGAGGGTTTCAATCTCTTCGGCCATCCATGATAGTTTCGCTTCGAATCTCTTTGGTGGGCCGCTGTGTGGAAAACTGAACTGCTTCTTTAAGTGAACTTCTGCAATATCGCCAGCGTATTTTCCAGGATCTCTTGTGAACGTTATAGCTGCAGATCCAGGCTGCTTGGCTCCAATTGTGTGGTCATATTCAAGTGAGACACGTGCCGAAGATGTGGGGCCTATTGTGAGAGTCCAGTCTTCGAGCAGAGAGGCAGACGTTGGGAAGCCAGCATCGGTTAGCATGTTGAAATTTTCGCTATAAGCTAAGTTTGGTATCGTTTGCTTGAACCAGAAAGGGACAGCGAAGTCGCCTGATATGTATTCGTCAGTGGGCTCGAAAGGGGTAAGCACACCTGCGGACAGAGCAAGTGTGGAGAAGAAAATGAGAATTATTATTCCCAACATTCCTCGTCGATTTCCCCTAAAGATTTTAAAGAAGTTGCCGAGTCTTTTGAGTTCGAATGATACCTTTGCTTTGGAACGGGACATTTTTTCACCCGTATTTGACGCGTGGGTCTATTATTCCGTAAACAACGTCTGCTATGAAGTTGGAAATTATGACACATAGGCCTATTATGAAGAAGATCGCCTGCATAACTGGATAATCTGCGTAGATTATGGCTGACCATATCCACTGCCCTAGGCCAGGATACGTGAATACTTGTTCAGTTATTATTGCCCCAGTGAATAGGAAGCCGATTGTTAAAGCGATACTGGTTATTATTGGAAGTGAGGCGTTCTTGAGAGCGTGTTTGAACAAGACAGTTCTCTCTGTGAGTCCTTTTGCTCTGGCGGTTACTATGTAGTCTTCGGAAAGAGTTTCTAGCATTGTTGCTCTGGTGAGGAGGAGGTAGCCTCCATAGCTGAAGAGGGTGAGGACTACCACCGGCAGAAAAAGGTGGTGGATGCGGCCTGCGATTTCCGTAAGACTTGGGATGGCTATCTCGATTCCGAGTAAGACGCCTTTAAATGCAGGTGCAGGCCATTCTCGTGCCCATGCTGCTGGTACAGATCCAGCAGAAGGAAACCAGTGTAGATTGAAAGAAAATATTATCAATGCCAGCATGCCCATCCAAAATGAAGGTAGGGAGTATGTTGTTAAGGAGATTACCACCGATAAACTGTCGAATAATCCGCCTCTTTTGTAGGCTGCTATTACACCTAGGATAACACCGATTATGACCGCGAGTATCGACGAGGTGCCCACCAGAAGAAGAGTGTTCGTGAGGCGACCTGTCATCTCGTAACCAACCGATGTTTGCGTGTGGAAAGAGTATCCGAACTTCCAAGTTAGCATGTTTAAAATATACTTTGGAAATCTTATGTGTAGCGGTTCATCAAAACGCCACAATTTTAAGATTTCTTCTGGCTGACCTGGCCTCAATCTTCCTGAGGCCGCTAAGGTTTCAATTGGGTTTCCAGGCATTAGGGTGAAAATTATGAAGTTTAGGGTCAGCACGAAAAGGACGAGTATGAGTGAGTATATTATTCTTTTAATTAGGTATGTTCTAAGACCCGTGAGTGTCTCCCTCTTTACGTCTTTGGAGAGGGTAAGACGAGGTATTTTAGTTTTACTTTTTGTGGAATGCAAACGTTATGATTGCTTTTTGTTTTGTAGAACATGTTTCCTTTTGTGCGGTTTTCCGCTCGTAGAAGTGTTATATAGAATAGTATTAGAGAAAATCTTAAATTGCACGATTAGGGCTATTATATTCGCTGAAAAAAATAAGGAGAGAAGGGAAAATTTCATGAAGTATAAGAGTATATTCTGTATGTTTGCTTTGATTTCGCTGATTGCAACGATGTCTTTTACAATGCCTGTTAGAGCTCAACCTAACGGACCAAAAACGTCGAACATGTTGATTCACATTTACGCAACTGATGTTGCAGAGTTCGCGGCTTTTGAATCGGCTACCGGCGAAGACGCTATTGACTTTGTTGACTGGCCCTTGCCAAAAGACAAAGTTGACCTGTGGTCGGGCATGGACTCCATTCAATTGAGGGATTATTCAGACATTGGTCATTACGAGATCGACATTAACAACCAGCGTTGGCCTACGGGTGTCACTGAACCTCGTGAAAAGGACCTCGTGACAGACTCCTGGAAGCATTACTATGACGAGACTAGTGTTTGGGATGTCAAAGCCCGCGAGTTCAGGAAGGCCATAGCCTACCTCAGCGACAAAGAAGGCTGGGTAACAAGAATCCTCAAGGGATATGGCTATAGCCAACACACAGACATTCCCTATCCTGCCTTAGCAGGATACACAGACTACACCACCCTTCGTACAAAAGGCCTGATCTACATATACAATCCTGTCACAGCCGCGGCCATATTGGACGCTGCTGGCTTCACGCAGGGCACAACATCCAACCCTGACTACGATCCAGACACACCAGGGTCAGCTCCATACTTGAGGACTGATCCTAGATACGGCGGCGACTTACAGGAGTTGCAATTCTACATCAGGATGGACGACGTGCTACGAAGGGATGTAGGTCGAGAACTGACCGCACAACTGCGCAAGGCTGGAATCCCGGTGAACCCCATCGAAACTGATAGAACTGTTTGCTACAACAACGCCATGGTCATATACGACTATCACCTGTACACTGGCGGATGGAGTCTCAGCGCTGACGCTCCTGACTCACTGCACTTCCTGTTCCACTCAAGCCAGTATTGGGGTGGCACAGAAACATCGTACTTTGGCGGCACGGGTTGGAGCGCCAACTACGCGGGATTCGCTGACCATGAGTACGACACTTGGGCTCACCAAGCCAAGTTCGGATCGACATTCGACGCTGTAAAAACCGCTGGTCTGAATGCTCAAGAGCGCGCTGCAGAACTGTGTCACACAGTACCTGCGTATGCGCGTGCTGCGGTGAGCGCTTTCAAGACAGGCTGGGAGGGCGTCGTCAACTTTAGAGGTGTAGGACCGTACAACTACTATACTTGGCTTAACAGCAAAAACACTGTGGACACTCCTGAAAATCCAGCTGACGATGAAATCGACTGGGGTTTCAAGAGCACCCTTTCAGGTCCAAACCCGGTGACCAGCGAGTGGGTTTGGGACGATTATGTCAGCGGTCTCATCTACGACACACTGTTAGGTAGAAACCCCTACGACTTATCAATGGACTACGGCATTATGGCTGAGAGCTGGTCAACCGGCCTATGGGAGCCAGGAAAGATGTATGCGTTGTTCACTCTGCGTGCAGGGAACACCTTCCACAACGGAGACCCTGTTACACCAGACGACGTGAAGTTCTCAATCGAGTTCGTGAAGGCTTGTGGACCTGGTGTCGCGTGGGTTTACAGTGACTTGGTGTCGATTGACCGTGTAGACACTAAACAAGATGACAACACTCTAGGAGATCTAGACGTCAAGGTCTACTTTGACAGTGAGAGCTACTGGGCTGTGCACTGGGCTGGCTTCCGATATATTTTGAACCATAACATTTGGATGAGAGCTAACGACAACCTCGGCTGGGGCTACGAGCGCGGAATGACAGACTACAATGAGTTCGCAAACCGTATGGATGTTAGAGAGTACAGCCCGTGGCTATATGACGGCGACGGCGACGGCATCAAGGACTTCCAAGAAGATGGATGCGGACCTTGGGTGTTCACAGGTTATGCTCCCTCTGGGCCAATCTCAGCAGCGACATCCTTGTCGTTCGCGGCAAACACCAACTTTGTACTCTCGCAGACTGCCATATCCGACTTCCTGTCGTGGGCGTTCCACATGATCGGAGACGTTGACGAAGACGGAGACATCGACGGTGCAGACGGTTATGCGATTCAGAAGGCTCTGGGCACCGACACAAGCTTCCCGTGGGGAACCGGATGGGACCAATACAACGCAGCAACAGACATCAACGTAGGCACATGGGACATGGTTAACCATGCTCCCTTGACAGTGGGCGACGAATACATCGACGTCTACGACCTTGGCAAGCTGGGATTAAACTTCGGTGGCTTACCTTAGCAAATGAGGTGAAATAGAGTGAGAGGAAAAAACATAATTTGGCTGTGTTTGATGGCTGTGCTCTTCGCTAGTCCTATGGTCGTGAACATCGGCTTTGCAACACCTTCAACAGTGATGAAGGTCCTTCCCCCCATCGTTGAGACCAATCCAACAGAGACGTTCCTTATCATAATGTATCTGGAGAATGCCATGGAAGTTGCCGGCTGGCAGTTCTATATAACTTGGGACCTCGACCTGACCGAGTTTCCACCAACAGTATATGAAGGAGACTTCCTAACGACAAACTATGCTGGTCCCGAAACACCCACGACACACATGGAAGTGGTCGAAAACTTCCTGTTCAAGTATGTGCTAGTATCCGCCTGGCTCGAAGTACCAGGCAGTGCAACAGGTAGTGGAGCTCTCGCCACGATGGAGTTCGAAATCAAAGCGACAGAGTCGGGATCATCTGTCCTGGACATCTACGACACCCTTATTTGGGATGAAGACGGAAACGAGTTAGCACACACTGCAGAAGATGGATTCTTCTACACAACAAAGCCCAAAGTGCTCTTCGATATGACGCCTAGCGCGCCGATTCCTGGAGAGGAAGTGACGTTCGACGGCACAGCGAGCTACGACCCTGACGGCGGAGATATACTGGGTTATAAATGGGACTTCGGCGATGGTTCACCACCTGAATACGGCCCGATAGTGACACACACGTACGCAAACTATCAGCCAATGCCATATGAGGTGACATTGACCTGCACAGACGATGAGGCGGAAGAATGGTACCTAACCCAAAGCCTATTGATTTGGCGTGACCTCGGAATAGTGAGCGTCTGGCCATCTATGGACGAATGGGACACCACACACTTTGACTCATACCGAACGTTCATAGACCCGTACGAAGGACTGCCAGGCCTGCTCTGGGTGCTAGTAACCGTGGTGAACTTCGGAACACTAACAGAAACGTACGATGTCACTGTGTACGCTGACGCTGACACTACAGTCATTGGCGACGAATACGAGCTGTTTCCAGGACTCCGCACAACGACGATAGCGCCAGGTACCGGCACAGGCTTTGGACTGTGGTACGTCCTAGACATAAGCTATGGAGCATCAAGCTGGGGTGTCAACGATTTTGTGCCTACAGGCCAATACACCATAACAGCAGTAATATCATGCGCTGCTGACCAAGATCCAACCAACGACATTGTACAGGTCGGATTCGGCGTGCACGGCTCGGTCGAAATGACCCATGTTCTGCGAGCCTCCGCCGGAAGAGCAGACCACGTGTACAAACTCAAGCATGGACCCATAACCTTTGGTGGCAAAATCGCGAACTTCGACAACATCTTTGATATAATGCGGGTTGAGCAAGGCGAATGGGGCAGAATCATCTTCGAAATAGTAGACGAAGCAGGCATGTTGGTAGCCACTCTGAAGACAGACGCTGTTTACCTCGAATACATGGAAGAGTCAGGACAGCTGAAAGCAACGTGGACAGAATTAGCTGTTGGCACTTACGATGCCATTGCATACGCTGAATTCGGAACAGACGGTGAAACCTTCCCACACTGGGGAGACGACGAATTCACCTTCAGCTTCAGCATCATATAGAGTAAGCAACATACCCAAAAACCAATTTCCCCTTTTTTTTATAATTCTCTTGTCGAATCACGTTAAACTGTTGAAGGAATGTAAATATGCCTCGTATCATCAAATCATCGTTATTGGCATTGTCTCTGTTCTTGTCGTTGGCTACGCTTATTTCGGTCAACGCGGATTGGTCTGGCGAAACAAGACTGACTACTCACTCATCATGGGACATTCTTCCCTCAATAGCTCAAATGGACAACGGCGACATATGGCTTGTTTGGCAAACAAAAAGAGCAACCACATTCGACCTATATTATAAGATCTACAACGGAACATGGACGCGAGATAAGCGGTTGTTTTTTGTCTTTGCTGACACATGGGACGACACCGCGCCCTACATCATGCAAACGCGCAACGGCACAATCTGGGTGTTTTGGGCCATAGACACACACGGCGATTACGACATCGTCTACAGACGGTCAAATGACTACGGGCAAAACTGGACTCCCAATATCTATGTTACTGACAGTTCGCAGGTTCCGACAGACGCTTATGACGACAAGGTTCCGGCGGCTTTAGAGTCCAGTGATGGCTCTATCTGGGTCGTCTGGCAACGAACAGTGTCACCTGGGAACGACGAGATCTTTTACAAAATCAACAATGGGACTTCCTGGTCTGATGAGGTTCAGCTAACCAGCTCTTCAGATTTTGATAAAAACCCGTCGATTGTACAAGCTAAAAACGGCTCCATCTTTATTTTCTGGAGTGCGTATAAAGGGGAAACAAATTACGAGATTGTTTATCGAGTTTATAACGGCATGTCTTGGGGACCTGAGCAGCAATTAACTGAAACTCCTATTCGTCTAGACTCGGATCCCTCCGCGATTTTGGCAAGAAACGGCTCTATCTGGGTTGTTTGGTCGTCTCTTGAAGTGGACAATGCAACGGCTCTATATAACCTATTTTACAAGGTTTCTAGAGACAATGGAGACACCTGGTCTCCGACCGACCAGCTTACCTTTGATCCCAGCTGGCAGGACAAGTGGCCCTCAACAACTCAAGGAAAAGACAAGAAGATATGGGTTGCATGGACTTCTAACAGAAACGACAACTATGATATCTATTTCAAGACTTCCGACCCAATCACTTATCACGACGTCGCCGTCACTGACATCTCCCTCTCCCAAACCTCAATCTATCAGGGCTCAAACGTTTTCGTCACCGTTGAGGCTGAAAACCAAGGCGATTTTACGGAAATTCTCACCGTAAGATGCTATGCCAACGAAACGTTACTCGGAATCCATGTGGTTTCTCTCGACGGTGGGAATTCAACTTCATTAGTCTTCCCTTGGGGCACCTCAAATTTTGCTCCGGGCAATTACTTTATGAAAGCCACGGTGGAAGCGGTTCCCGACGAAGATGTGATTAACTTTGATGATAACACTTACATTGATGGTCCTCGTTTGCTCAGAATCCCAGGCGACGTGAACGGAGACGGCGGAGTCGACGCCGACGACTTATCGAGGTTAAGCTTGGCCATGGGCTCTACACAGGGGCAACCCGGATGGGATCAAGAGTGCGACATGAACAGAGACAACATTATTAATGTCCAAGACTTATATGTACTTAGTGTAAACTTCGGAAAAACCGTTTGAAGTAGTGAATGAGGTGGAGAGAGAATTGAGACAGAAAAACATGTTTTGGAAGATCATGTTTCTCATACTCATCTTAAATGTGATAGGATTCTCAACAAGAACAAAACCGGTTTATGCACAACCTACACAAGTTCTTGTTTTGCCGCCTGAAAACACAGGGGAACCCGGCACTACTTTCTTGGTACTCCTCTACATCTCAGGCGTTCCAAGTCCTGGCGCTGTGGTTTGGCAGCTCAGGCTGAGGTTTGACCCAGGAGTCCTGGACGTTCCCAACCCCGACACCGACATCGCTGAGGGAGAATGGCTCAATAAAGACTGGTCTGTGCCAACAATGTTCGAGGCTCTCAGGCCTGCTGCCTATCATCTGTTCATAACCTGCTACCTCATGGAATCAGGTTCCACAACAGGCGAAGGCGTGCTCGCCTACATCACCTTCACCGTCGTAGGCCCCGGCGAAAGCGCACTCGACCTCTACGACACAGAACTGCTGATGGAAGACGGCAGTCCTCTCTACCCTGCTGCAACAGACGGCACCTTCTACACAGACACTCCGAAAGCAGACTTCACATACGATCACAAGAACAGCACGCTACGCAACCCAGTTGTAGGAGAAACCATAACCTTCAACGCAAGCGACAGCTACGACCCCGACCCAGGCGGCGAAATCACCAGCTACAAATGGGAATTCGGCGACGGCAACACTAAAACCTATGTGAAAGACGTGAACCTAACCGACACCACAACACACTCCTACGCGCAACGAGGAGACTACAGCGTAAAACTCACGGTTGCCGACAATTCGGGTCCCCCCCCGCTAACCAACTCCAAATCGGTAGATGTCCACGTTGCCCTGCGAGACATAGCCGTAACAGACCTCATGATCACCCCAGCCGCAGCAACAGCTGGAACAATAGTGAACATAAACGTGACGGTAACTAACGTGGGATACGAGACGGAATACTTCAACGTCAGCCTCTACTACGACGACATACCCATATGGTACAACCCAGCTGAAGGCCAAAAAGACTTCTGCCTACCCCTTGAAAAGGGTCCAGGCGGATTACCGCCTGCACCAGCACTCTTACCCGCCAAGAGCCTCGAAATAGCCTTCAAATGGAACACAACAGGCGTACCCGAACAACCATACACCATACTAGCAAACGCATGCACCGTGGTCAGCTCAGGGCAACTCAGAGAAACCTTCGAAGACGTCGAAATCGACTACACAAACAACGCCAAACAAGGCGACGCTTGGATCACATCCACGCCTAAAAACATTGCTGTTATAGACATAACAGTGTCTCCAACAGCCGTTGAGGTAGGCAAAGGACCAATAACAATCAATGTCACGGTTCAAAACCAGGGCGTCTACGACGAGACCTTCAGCGTAAGCGTATTCTACGATAAAACCCTGATCGAAAACCGCACCGATGTGTTTCTGCCAGCTCACACCACCACAACGCCCCCGCTCACATTTGTTTGGGACACAACCATTATTGAAAACGGCACATACACTATAACAGCCAACGCCTCACTGGTTCCCGATGAAGTGATACTGAGCGACAACACACGCACCTACGGCGACACCATAAGCATCTCCTACGCTCCAACAGCCTATTTCACCTATTCCCCAGACGCTCCCAAGGTAGGCGACACCGTATCATTTGACGCCTCAGACAGCACTGACCTTGACGGCACCATCCAAAACTATGTCTGGGGCTTCGGCGACGGGTCACCGCTCTCGTCGGGCAAAACAGCCAGTCACACCTACCTTCACGCCATAACCTACAACGTAAACCTAACAGTCACAGACGACGCCACACTAAACACCACGCTAGTGAGGCAAATAGGCATTGACAAGGCATCCAGCACAATATCCATTTCTGTCTCCCAGGCAATAATCACGTATGGCGACAGCGTCACAATCAACGGATCAATCACTCCTGTACGCCCACAAGTCGACGTAACCCTTCTATTCAGGATTCAAGGAGAACAGACATGGAGCAACTTCTCAATCCAAAAAACCAACGCGACCGGTCACTACGTACACACCTGGACGCCGCCAGCTGCAAAAACATATGAGGTCAGAGCTACATGGCCTGGAGACGCCGACACTGTAGCTAACGTAAGCACATTCGTAAGCATCACCGTAAACAAGGCAGCCAGTGTGATTACAGCATTAGCAAGCCCAAAATCCGTCTCTGTTGGATCAAACATAACCATAACAGGAGCGATCACGCCAGCTAGGACAGGTGTCACCGTAACAATTCAGGTTAGAACCCCCGGTGAAGCAGAAAACACCCTTGGCACAGCGGTCACCGACGCAGGCGGAGGCTACTCATACACTTGGACTCCCACAGAAAAGGGAACTTTCGAAATCAGAGCAGTCTGGGGCGGCGACGACAACACGCTTGGGGATCAAAGCGAATGGGAAACAGTCGAAGTTAAGGAGGTTCCGCCTCCGACTAAAGTCTACTACATAGCGGCTGCAATAGCAGTGGCAGCCATAGTGATAGTCGTATCGGTTTACTTCCTTAAGATCAGAAAATAGTTGCCATCTGCTCAGACAGCACTTACAACTGTAACCAATAACAGAAACTCAACGCCAACACTAACACCTCCATTTTGACGAGAGCGAAAGGTTCAAATATTCCATTCAACTTTAACCTTCAAAAGTTGCGGTGTGGCTAAGATGAGAGAGAAAATTTCGTTCTTGATTTTCTTACTAGTCGTTGGCATTTTAATGGTGAACAAAGTTTCATCGCCTCTTCCAACCCTAGTTTATGTTGATCCCGTGAGGAGCGATGCAAATGCGGGAGAGTCTTTCAATGTCACCATCAAGGTCATCGAAGCTCGTGACCTATATACATACCAGTTCTATCTTGTGTGGCATACGCCTCTCTTAGAGGCCACTCAATGCTTCGAGGGTGATTTCCTAAGCGAAGGAGACGTTCGTGATACTCTTCACACCGTCAAAACGTATAACGACCGAGGTGAAATCAAGATCTGGAACGTTCGGCTGGGAGGCGGTGGCGGCGTATTTGGCAGCGGAATTCTCGAAACGATAACCTTTTCGGTGAAAGACATTGGAGAATCAGGGCTCCACTTTGACAGCATTAAATTGTTGGATTCCTTTAACATAGAAATACCGAATGTTGTTGTGGAAGACGGCTACGTAAATGTGACGCCACCAATGTTCCATGTAGATCCCGCAACCATTGAGGACCCTACGTTGAAGGTTGGTGAATCTTTTGTTGTCAACTTAACACTCACAGACGCTGTTGAAGCAAGCCGTTTATCGTTTAGATTATATTATAACGCTACTCTATTAAACGCGACTAACGTGTCCGTCGTTCCTTTCCTGAAAGAACCAGTAGTTCCTGATGTGGATATTAACTATACCATAGTTGATGATATGGGTTTCCTATGGGTTAACTTGACCTCCACAGCCCCAGAACCAGTCAACGGAAGTGGACCTGTTGCAAACGTCACTTTTGTGGTTCAAGCTTTGGGAGAAACCATTTTAGATATAAGAGACACCAAGCTGGACGACAAGCTCGCGAGGTTGAAGTCACCTCCGTTTGAACATCGACCCCCAGCTGAGGACGGATACTTCAGCAACATACCTCTAGGACACGACATTGCAGTGCGCAAAGTTACCGTGTTGCCAACTGAATTGACAGCTGGGGAAACCGTCCAAATCAACGCAACCGTCGCAAATATGGGAGAATACGATGAAACCTTTGACGTGGCAGTCAACCACTCTGAAACCATTGAGATTGCGAAACAAACTGACATAAGTCTCGCATCCGCGGAAAAGAAGATCTTGACCTTTACTTGGGACACGGCTGGCTTGAAAGCTGGCTCGTACATGATAAGGGTTGAGGCTACGGGTGTGCAAGACGATGCCAAACCAGGCAACAACGTGTTCACCTTTGGTCCGATCACTGTGGAGGCAACTCAGACCTCGAACATAATTTTATATGCGGGTATAGGTGTAGGAGTAGTGGTTGTCGCTGCTTTGGTGTTATATTTCGTGAAGTTTCGGAAGCCAAAATAAGGGCGTAAAGACCAAGATTGTTCTCTCTCATTTTTGCTTGTTCACTTGGAGAAGTTAGCCAGTGTCTTGCTTGTTCTTATTTTATTCTAGAATTAAGTTTGCGAAAGCTTTAATACTGTTTTTTTAAGCTTATTAACTAGTTAAGAGGGAGAAGGATGAGAAAAGAGGCTTTACTCCTCATTCTTTGTGCTGTCATTCTGGGCATCACCTTTAACGTACCTCACATAGCTGGTCAAACGACTCCTCGCATGTACGTGGATTCTTACCCGCCATCAGGTTCAGGGGATATTGCCGATGAATCTTTGCGTCCTGGGGAAATTCCCATAAGCGGTGTGAGCATAATTAACTCCTATCCCACCAGCCACTATTCGGGCTACGGCTGGATTAATTCGTTTCCAAGCAGCCACAGCACCAATGGCACGGTTACAGACCCAACGTATGCTTACGACAAAAACGATGCAACCGCAGCTTACTACAATATCAGCGCTAATCCTGCGTATCCCCAATTCACTTCCTTTGAATTGGGGGGTTTCAACGTGTCAGGCACATACACCATCGTTGAAGTTGACTTTAGAATGAATTACGAGGTGTCTATTATCAATCAAAGTATGTATCGAATACTGTTCTATGTTGGAACGAAATATCAGATCTTACAGGATTGGACTACGGCGGGCAAACTTCGGGGTCTTGTTACATGGTCGAATCAGCTCGAACCTAACGATGGAACCTGGGATTTGACCGACATAGGCAACATCGACTTGTTTGCTGAAGCAAGGAAAAGCGAATTCTATCTTGAAAACGAAACCGGCGGCTACATGAAGATATATGAGGCCCAAGTGTACTTCACCGTCACTCCAGCCCTTTCAGGCTTGGTCACCGATCCGACATACGCTTACGATCAGGACCAAATGACCGCCACAACAATTGACGTAAACAAGAATCTGTACCCTGGATTTTCATGGTTTGAAGTGAAAGATTTCAACGTTTCAATAGCCAACCCATACTATTTCCTCGGAATCGATATTAGTATTAATTACACTTTCATCCATGATCCAGCTTTCAAAGCTGAATACCGAATCACACTTTATGTTGGAGACGCCTACTCGTTCCTGCAACCTTGGACATTTCTAATGCGATCGCTAGGTGTAAGGACATGGCAGAATTGGGCTGAGCCCAACGACAACGTGTGGAATTGGACAGACATAAGTAATATTCGAATTCGCGTTGAGACAAGAAAAAAGGCATCTGCAGTCTCTGGCATATTCATGATGTACGAGTCTTCGGTTTCTGTGCCAGTCGACAGAGTCGTCATCAGTGTTGCTGTCGAAAATGCAGTAGACCTCTGGTCTTGGCAGTTCTTTTTGAACTGGACCGGTGGCTTATTTGATGTTACAAACGTTCGCGAGGGACCTTTCCTCAAGATTGGCGGTTCAACCTACTTCGTGGCGAAGAAGTATAATGGGCCAACAGGTAACTATACCCTTGTCAGCTGCACGCTTAAAGCCCCGGCAACGGTAGGCATGGATGGCAATGGAACCCTGGCCTACATCGAGTTCCTAGTAGAAGATTGTGGTTCCACAGACCTACAACTGTACGACACTCAGATGTCGGACTCTTTCCTGAACCCTATTGCCCACACAACAACAGACGGCTACTTCAGAAACACGATTCCCGGCGACCTCGATTACGATGGCTATGTTGGTCCCATCGACCTAAGCATGTTTACAGCAGCCTACGGAAAACACGAGGGAGACGCACTGTACAACCCAGACGCCGACCTAGACCCCCCAGGCAACCCAGACGGCTACATAGGCCCCATCGACCTCAGCTACTTCACGGCACAATACGGCAAACACATCTAAACCTTCAACTATTATGTTACACCGGCATGGATGAGTCAGTTCTAGGTGGTGTTCCTGGAATAAATGGTAATGGGCGACTGTTTTCAATTGAATTTCTTGTCACAGGATACGGAAGCACCGACTTAACCATTAGCTTGACCGGCGATCTTACCATAGCCCTGCTCAACAGCACACACCACATACACGGTGAAACTCTCTCGTTCACGAAGACAGACGGCTACTTTAGAAACAAATTCCCGGGTGACATTGATGGTACCTCCCCTTGGGACTGTGACTACGACGACTTCCTCGTGTTCGCAGCCGACTACCTAAAAAGCTTCCCGTGACCTCCCCTTTTTTCCTGTGAGAATTCTTCTGTTTTGAATGTTAGAGCGCGTGCTCGGAATGAACAATCTCTCTCTTGCAGAAGTCTAACAGATATTCCATTCCTATTTCTATGATATACCAGTGTATTCAGGCAAGGTCTGTATGCGGGGTGAGTAACGCGTTTCGACTACTTTTTGGTTGCTGATTGGGTTAGTTGGGCGACTTGTCTGTCTATGTGTTCCCAGAACATCTTTTCCAGTTTGTCAAGACTTTCTTTGAGCTTCAACTCGCTTCGGAGGAGGCTTCCTCCGCCGAAGGCTGATGTGATGAATCCGATGATCATTGAGGGTGAGATTGTTCCTTTTCTTTTCTTGTTGGCTGTGAATTCTATGGTGAAATCGTTTGGTTGACCAAAGATTTTGACTGTTATTTTGAGTCGGGTGTAGAGGATTTTTTCTGTTGCCGCTTCAAATTTGTATCCATTAGGCGTTTGTTCTAGTCTGGTTTCGAATCGGCGATCGTTGAAGAATTGTATAGTTCTCTCGGTGAGCAGTTTTAGGTCTACGTTGTTTCCTCGCCATTGATCTTTCAATTTGCTCGTTCTCGCTTTGTTTGAAAAGGGCTGGGGTCTTAAATTTCTTTAGTCTACCGTGCAATAGAATCTTGTTCTAGAGGTCAAATGGAAGAGAGATAAATGCGTGCGCGACTTCCTTACGTTCGTAGCTAACTACCTAAAAACCTTCCCGTGACCCCCCCCCCTTTTTTGCTACGAAAATATAGAACATTTCATCATAAACTTGAAATATTAGCTTCCCCTTCGTTATTTATTAGATGGGAGAGATGAGAGGGAGAAAGAAACTTCTCGGTTTCGCTGTTTTCTTGTCTGTTCTGTTGATAGTTCCATTGGTCTTTAGTTTTGGAGTAGTTGACGTTTCGCAGTTTTTGTTTGGGAGTTCACCTGCATCTTCAATAGCTGAGTCTTCTTCGACACCATCGGTTTTCGTGGATCCTGTTAGTATTTTTGATGAGACTAAGCAGTCGGGTAGCTTGGTGACTTTTCATGTTAATGTGTCTGAGGTCACGGATTTGTTTGCTTGGCAGATTAACATGAGTTGGGACCCCTCTATTTTGAATGTTAGTAGAATCATTGCAGGCGAGTTTCTCTTGCGAACTACCTCTGAGAGCAGAACAGCCGCGCATCAGCTTGGTTTTGTGATTAACGCCACAGATAATGCTAGGGGTTACACCGCCGTGGGTGAGTCGATTCTGGGTGGTGTTTCAGGCGAGATTGGTAATGGTACATTGGTTTCAATTGAATTTCTTGTCACAGGATACGGAAGCACTGACTTAACCATCAGTTTGACTGGTAATCTTTTGACAACGCTACTTAACAGCACTGGCGAGACAATCACGTTTACAAAGGCAGACGGCTACTTCAGCAACATGATTCCCGGCGACCTCGATTGTGATGGCTATGTTGGTCCCGTCGACCTGAGCATGTTTACAGCAGCCTACGGAAAACACGAGGGAGACCTGCTGTACAACCCAGACGCCGACCTAGACCCCCCAGGCAACCCAGACGGCTACATAGGCCCCATCGACCTCAGCTACTTCACGGCACAATACGGCAAACACGTCTAAACCTTCAACAGAAGATAGGCAAGGAAGGCAGGAAACCTTCACTTTCCGCCCTTTTAGCTCAATTTGAAACCTGATGTGCCAACTGAGTTACTTCGTGGCAAAATGGAATCTTTCCCCCTTAACTCTTAAATTTCTGGAAATGGACAACTTATTTGCTGAATATAGGTAGGGAGAAGAGTGAAAAGAGTGGGAGGAAAGAAGTTTCTATGCATGCTAACCCTAATGCTTATCATCGGCATGACCATGGTAGGCATACATGTAAAAGCAGAGCCAACAACCCGAGTGTACGTGAAAATGCCTCCTGAAGGATACACACTTGGAGCACCAGTAGGGTCGTATGTAACTGTCGAAATTTGGATTGAGGGCGCAGTTGACATGGTTCAATGGTCGTTGAGCGTAGAAGTTGACCCCACTGTACTGGAGCCAGTAGCCGCCAAGGATGGATCGGGGACCGTCATCTACGACTATGTAGACGAAATCTGGTGGGGTCCAGGCCAAGTTTTCGTGGTAAGCGCAGTAGACAAGCCTGGGGGCAAAATCATCGACGTCAGCCACGTGATCAACGCGTGGGCAGATCTATATCCAGAAGGATACACAGGATTCAGTGGGAACAGAACACTCTGTTTGCTTCGATTCAAGTCATTGTCAGAGACAGCGTATTCGCCGATGCACCTATACGACGTGTTGCTGTTCGACGGCCTATACTGGGAAACTGTCACACCTCACTACTTCCCACCAGACATCGTGGAAGACGGTCACTACAACCAGCTACCAGCTCCCGCCATCCCTCCATACGTCGTGGCAACAGCCGTTGGAACGGGAATAATCATTGTAGTAGCTATAGTGACTTACTTCTTCTGGGTCAGAAAACCCAAATCTTCATAGCAACCGAGAGATGCATCTCAAACTTCTACTTCTCCACAAAAGACAACGAAGGTGAAACCAAGAATCGTAGATGGCTTTGAACAAATAACCTTCTCAATTTTCATCGTCATTGAAGTCAGCTGCTTGGGTTGTACGTTGTTGAGTGGCTAGGTGCTTTTGTCATAGTTGTCTCGGCCATATTCATGATCACCTAGGGGGCGCGACCTCCGCATCCTCGGCGGAAACTATGCTAAAACCCTCTAAAACACTGAACAGAAGATGAACAATGGGTGGCAGAAAAACTCGGTCGTTTAGGAGCGATTGTACGGTACTTATTTTTTAGTTAAAATAGAAAACCATCTTTAGGATTTACGTAAAATTTTTTTATGTCTTTACCTAAAATGTGTTGTCTGGTCTTTTCTTACTGGACTAGAAGTTAATTCCACAAACCTTTAAAATAGCGGAAACAGCAATTGTAATTGCTGAATATATAGAGTAAGGAGAAGAGTGAAAAGAGTGAGAGGAAAGAAGTTTCTACTGGTATCGCTGATTCTAATGCTTATCGTCAGCATGACTATGACTGGCATACCTGTAAAGGCAGCAGATCCACCAACCCGCGTGTACGTGAAAATGCCTGATGGATACATACCCGGAGTAACGCCGCCAGGAATGATTATAGTCGAAGTTTGGATTGAGGGCGCAGTTGACATGGTTCAGTGGTCGCTGAGCGTAAAAGTTGACCCCACCGTTCTAGAAGTGATAGGCCCCGTGGATAAGTCTGGAACCGTCCTCTGGGATTACATAGAGTCTATAGATCCAATTGGGCTGATAGTCTCACCCGGATTCCTGCCAGGCACTGTAGATAAAACAGAAGGCACGATAATCGACGCCGCCGCTTATACCGTAGCCTGGCCAAGCATACGAGATGACGCGCTTTGGATGGCGACGTATGGAATCTCTGCGCCAGGGGGATTCTATGGCGATGGACTATTATGTAAACTCTACTTAAAATCATTGTCCGCGACGGAGTATTCGCTTATCGATCTGTTCGGCGTATTGCTGTTCGACGCTTTATATTGGGAAACTGGCACACCCCACTACCTCCCACCAGACATCGTTGACGACGGCCACTATTACAGCCTGCCGCCGCCAGAATACGGCGCAATTGATGGCCACGTGACCGACTCTTCCACGCTAGCTCCGATAGCTGGAGCTACTGTAACCGCTGACGGCTACTCAGCCACCACAGACTCCTTTGGATACTACATAATCACCGACGTTCCAGCCGGGACCTACTCAGTCACCGCAGAAGCAGTAGGATACGCCAGCGAAACGAAAACCGGCATCATCGTAGAAGCGGGCGTCACCACCACCGTAGACTTCTCGTTGACACCCATCCCTGTAACTTATCACTTAACAGTAAATTCCGATCCGATCTCCGGCATAGACTTCACCATTGACACTGCTTCCTACGCAACAAACTGGGAAGGCGACCTAGACGAAGGAACCTACATCATCACCATGCCTGCGACCTGGACTGTTGGCCCTGACACCTACGACTTTGATCACTGGGAGGACATGACCACCGATCCGGTTCGAACAATATCTCTAACCGCCGACATGATTGTAACCGCCTACTACGAATATGTACCTAAGGAGTTCACTTTAACCGTGGATTCTGATCCCATCACCGGGATCGACTTCACGGTTGACGGCGTCACTCATACAACGCTTTGGTCCGGCCTCCTCGTTGAAGGCTCTCACACCCTTGTTATGCCTTCAACCTGGATGGTTGGCTTGGACGAGTACGCCTTCGACCATTGGGAGGACATGTCTGTTGACCCAACCCGCGTCATCGACCTAACCGCCGACATGACCGTCACAGCCTACTACGAATATGTACCTCCGCTGCTTGGAGCTATTGACGGCTACGTCACCGACGCCGCAACAGCCGACCCATTGGTTGGCGCCACAGTCACTGCCAACGGCTATTCTGCCACCACCGACTCAACCGGATATTACATCATCACAGACGTGCAACCTGGAACCTACTCAGTCACCGCTGAAATGACAGGATACTACAGCGAAACCAAACCCGGCATCGTTGTAGAATCCGAAGTCACCACCCGCGTGGACTTCGCCCTGTCCCTGATCGTTGGTTGGATTGACGGCTACGTCACCGACGCCGTAACAACCGACCCACTGGTTGGAGCCACTGTAACCGCAGATGGCGTTTCCGCCACTACAGACGCCTCGGGCTACTACACTATTGAGCTTGTTCCCGGAACCTACGATGTCACTGCTGAAATGACAGGTTACTATAGCAAGACCGAGTATGGTGTCGTCGTGTCAGCTGGCGTAACCACGAAGGTAGACTTTGCCCTAACTAGCATGATACACGATGTCGCTGTCACAGCTGTCACCGCTCCTGCCGAGGCATACGTGGGAGACGTAGTAACCATCACGGTGGACGTTGAAAACCCAGGTGACTACAAAGAGACCTTCGGCGTCAAACTCACCTACGATGCAGGCGTCATCGGATCCTTCATGGTCACCCTAGACGCTAAGGGCACCACAACCAAATCAGTCGACTGGGACACCACAGGAGTTCCACCAAACTCGTACACAATCACGGCTGAGGCCATCCTAGCCACAGACGAAGACCCAACAAACAACGTAGCCACCACATCAATCTTGATTAAGGCCAAGGTTGGCTGGATAGAAGGCTACGTCACTGATGCTAAAACTGGTGAGGATCTTGTAGGCGCCACCGTTACTGCCAATGGCTACTCATCTACCACAGACTCTGCTGGCTACTACAAGATAGAGGTGCCAGCCCCCGCAACCTACACAGTTACAGCTGAAATGACAGGCTACTACAGCGAAACCAAGACCGACATCTTCGTTGACCTCGAGGCCACCGTTAAAGTGGACTTCGCGCTGTCGTTGATTGTCGGCTGGATTGACGGTTACGTCACCGACTCTGAAACGGGCGACGCTTTGGTTGGCGCAACCGTTAGTGCGAATGGCGTTTCAGCTACAACTGACGCCACCGGCTACTACAAAATTGAGCTCGTTCCTGGAACCTACGATGTGACCGCCTCTATGTCGGGTTACGAGAGCAAGACCGAATACGATGTAGTCGTTTCCGCTGGCTTGACCACTAAGGTTGACTTTGCGCTGGTGAAGATCGTGGTTTATGGCTGGATCGCTGGCCACGTCACCGACGTTGACACGGGTGCCGCACTAGTTGGCGCAACCGTTACCGCTGACGGAGTGTCTGCGACTACCGACGACACCGGCTACTACATTATAGAGATTGCTCCTGGAACCTACACAGTCACCGCTGAGATGGCTGGCTACTATAGTGAGACGAAGACCGGCATTGTCGTCACTGAAGGTTTGACAACCACTGTTGACTTTGCCCTAACTCGCATGATACACGATGTCGCTGTCACAGCTGTCACCGCTCCCGCCGAGGCATACGTGGGAGACGTAGTAACCATCACGGTGGACGTTGCAAACCAAGGTGACTTCAAAGAGACCTTCGGCGTCACACTCACCTACGACGCAGAAGTCATCGGATCCTTCATGGTCACCCTAGACCCTAAGGCCACCACAACCAAATCAGTGCTCTGGGACACAACGGGAGTTATTCCAGGCTCATACACGATCACGGCTGAGGCCATCTTAGCCGAGGACGAAGACCTAACAAACAACGTAGCTACCACA
>JREQ01005400.1_pt1 | contig 29783 bp, 25 predicted proteins | sample 210151 | NCBI WGS metagenome assembly JREQ01 (sample SAMN03019617, study PRJNA260268) | marine sediment metagenome | biome: Marine; feature: Sediment; material: Clay; isolation source: clay from marine sediments 31 meters below sea floor depth collected from... | place: New Zealand: Canterbury... | reverse complement strand
CGCACCCGAGAGCTAGACTCATCTACTAAATCAATAGCCTTATCAGGCAAAAAGCGATCGGGTATATACCTGGCGGCCAAAGCAGCTGCTGTCTGCAAGGCTTCATCACTTATAATTAGGTGATGGAATTCTTCGTACCTATGTTTGATACCTCGCAAAATTTCCAGAGTCTCTTCTACAGTAGGTTCAGCTACCAAGACAGGCTGAAACCTCCGTTCCAAAGCCGGGTCTTTCTCCACATGTTTGCGGTAATCGTCGAGGGTGGTAGCACCAATACATTGTATTTCACCACGAGACAGTGAGGGTTTTAAGATGCTAGAAGCGTCGACAGCGCCCTCAGCGGCTCCAGCACCTACAATAGTCTGCATTTCATCGATAAATAAGATACAATTGCCAGCAGCTTTCTCCTCGGCAATAACTCTCTTCAGTCTCTCTTCAAATTCGCCACGATACTTCGTTCCGGCTACCAGGGCACCTATATCTAAGGCGACTATTCTTTTACCCTGTAATGCCTCGGGGACATCTCCAGCTGCTATGCGCTGAGCTAGCCCTTCAACGATAGCTGTTTTGCCCACGCCTGGCTCACCTATAAGTGCTGGGTTATTTTTGGTACGGCGGCTTAGTATTTGAGTTACTCTCTCAATTTCCTTGGTGCGGCCAATAACGGGGTCAAGCTTATCCGCTCGGGCTAGGGCAGTTAGGTCTGTTCCAAGTTGATCCAGTGTTGGTGTGCGTGTAGCACTACGAGTAGTACGAGCATGTATTGCTTCATGCCTCATAACGCGATTGACTTCATCACGTGCCCGCTCCAAAGTAATGCCGAAACTCTCTAAAACATTACTGGCCACTCCTTCGCTTCCACGCAGTAACCCGAGTAGAAGGTGTTCAGTGCCTATGTAGTTAGAATTAAAACGGCGTGCTTCATCAACAGCAAGTTCAATAACTCTCTTAGCCCGAGGAGCGAGGCTAATCTCTCCACTAGTTTGTTTCCCTCCTTTCCCAACTACAAACTCCACTGCTGCTTGCACTTTATTCAGTGGGACACCTAGATTGGTTAGAACTTTAGCCCCTATCCCTGATTCATCCGCTATTACTCCCAACAATACATGCTCGGTATCAATGTAACTGTGGCCTAGACGCCTGGCCTCCTCTTGGGCACGCATCAGCACCCTACGAGCTCCCTCAGAGAACCTTTCAAAGCTATTACTCATGTTCAACTCTCCAGGTCCAATATCTGTTGCTTAATCTTAAGCCAATTATAGATTATGCCACTCTTTATAGTCAAACTACATAGACGCGGTTGAAACAATGGGTAAATTATAATAAAATATTGGAGGGTTATCAAAGGCTAAAAATGCGAGTTATTGGTGGTAAAGCCAAGGGGGCCCAGCTAAAAGCTCCCCCGAGGCAGTTGATTCGCCCTACAACCAGTGTAGTCAAGGAAGCTATTTTCTCTATTTTGGAGAACACTGCTAGCCGCTGGGATCGCGTTCTTGATTTATATGCTGGCAGTGGTGCTCTGGGTATAGAAGCTTTAAGCCGCCAGGCAGAGTGGGCCGATTTTGTTGACCGGAGTAGAAAATGCTGTGACATCATTAAATACAATTTGGATAGGGCGAGGCTATTAGACAAAGCCTATATTTATTGCTGTAGCGCCAGTAAGGCAGTTGCTTTTCTTAGTAATAATTATGATATCATCTTTATGGATCCCCCTTACTCAGACCCTTCTATGGGTAATTTGTTGGCAACTATAGCTAACTCAAAATTAATAGGAGAAAACTCCACCATTGTAGTTTGTCATGCAAATCGCTTTCCACTAAGTTCTGATTATGATAGATTGCATCTGGCTAAACAACGCCACTATGGTGATACCTTTATTTCCATTTACCAAAGGGAGGGTTAAGCTATGACAATAGCGGTCTATCCTGGCACCTTTGACCCCATTACCAACGGGCATCTTGATATTATCAACCGTGCCTTAGCCGTTTTTGATAAGTTAATTATCGGCATCTATGATCAGCCTGGTAAACAGCTACTTTTCTCCCCGGAAGAAAGGATGGATATGGCAGAAAAGGCTATAGCTGATTTGCCTACTGTATGTGTTAAATCTTTTAGTGGGCTTGCTGTTGATTTTATTCATGAGCTGGGGGGGACAGTTATGATCCGGGGATTGAGGGCGAGTTCTGATTTTGAACGAGAATTTGAAATGGCGCTGATGAATAAAAAGCTGGCCCCGGACATTGAGCTAATTTGTTTAATGACAAGCTCTGAATATCAATTCCTTAGCTCTAGCCTGATTAAAGAAGTAGCTAAGCTAGGAGGTTGCCTTCGAGGCATGGTCCCTGACCATGTTGCTACTGCTCTGAGGGAAAAGTTCTCAGTAAGGATTCCCGGGGGTTCAAAAAGGGAAGGCTAGGTGTTAAAATAAAGCAAATAAAATTTTAAGGAGGTCATGTAAAGATGGCGTATAAAATTACTGACGAGTGCATTGCTTGTGGCGCTTGCCCGCCAGAATGTAAAAATGAAGCCATTAGCGAGGGGGAGACAATTTACATTATTGACCCCAATAAATGCACTGAGTGTGTCGGCTGGTTTGAATCATCTAAATGTGTTGAGGTTTGCCCTGTGGATTGTTGCATTCCTGATCCTGATCATAAAGAAACACGCGAGCAGCTTCTAGAGAAATGGCGTAAGCTATATCCGGGCAAGACACCGGCTGTTACTTAATTCACTATTTGAAGCCAGTCATCGTACAGTTATCAAGTCTTGAAGGGTACGGTAATACTATCTTATTCATAATCTTGCCTAAAATAGAGCCAGAGTGAAACAAAGTTTTCAAAGGTTCGTATATCTTCAGGTATTTTAGCATTGGAATAAATAGCATAAGTAAGCTTATGGATTCCTTATAAGAGACAGGGGACACATTTTTGAACCCGGCATTTTGGAGGATGTCCATAAGGGTCTTTGTGGTAAATTGGTTGATATGGAGCTTCCTTATATTCCACCATTTTCTGCGGAAAATTCTTGCTGGTATCCCTTCGATGTCTGGAGTTGATACGATTAATAGGCCTCCTGGTTTAAGTATTCTGTGGGCTTCTTTGAGGATGGCAAGTGGGTATGGGAGATGTTCAAGAACTTGCCATAAGGTGACTATATCGAAACAGTTTTCTGGAAATTGCAGTTCTTCAAAGGCTCTTGCTTCTATATCTAAGCCGAATTCTCTTTTGGCATAGGCTGCGGCATCTTGTGATAATTCAATCCCTTTAGCAACGTACCCGGCCCTGGAGGCATTACATAGGAAAAAACCCTCACCACAGCCTATATCTAAAAGATTTGTGCCCTTCTTATACCTTTTAATTAATTCTACTTGCGATTTAGTAGCACGTAAACGACTCTCCCGAATAATAGAGGCATCGACACTTTTCCTTTGAGAGTAGTCCTCGTTGATTTTACTTCCTTTTTCAATGGGATTTACATATATCAGATGACAATTGTGGCATTTGACATGCCTTCCGTACTTGCCCCCCGGTAACATGTATACAGTCTCTACGCCTTCTTGGAAATCGCCCTGTTTCATATTAGAGTCGAAGAGCACAATAAAATCATTCTGTCCGCAATTAGGACAATGGCGATATTCAAAAAGCGGATCCAATTTCACCCTCACCCTTCGAAGAAGAGGAAACAGAAAGATGTTTAGCCTTGTTATAAGCGGCGACAACAGCCTCAAGAACGAGAGAACGAAAGCTCCCTTTTTCTAATTGAAGAAGAGCCTCTGCCGTGGTTCCTCCTGGTGAAGTAACCATGCTTCTCAACTCAGCAGGGTGTTTGGCTGTCTTTTGAACTGTATGAGTAGAGCCTACTATGGTTTGCATCACTAATTTCTCGGCTATATTGCGTGGCAAGCCGATATGGACACCGGCATCAATAAGTGCCTCGATGAAAAGGAACACGTAAGCCGGACCACTTCCGCTTAAGGCTGTAGCCATGTCTAGATATTTCTCATCAGCAACGTAAATTTGCTCGCCCAAAGCACCGAGGACAGATTGAGCCATCTCCCTCTGTTTTTGGCTAACTTCTGTAGTTGCTGTCCATACGGTCATTCCCTCACCAATTTGCCCTGGCGTATTAGGCATAGCCCTGATAATGCCAGGGTGCTTCAAGCCATGCTGTAAAGTAGACAAGCTGGCACCAGCTACTATGGATAATACAACTTGCTGTGGCGCGGGTTTTTTTATCTCCTCCATTGCCTGAGCTAGGTCCTGGGGCTTCACGGCCAGGATAATCAAGTCAGCATGGTCTATTGCCTTTCTATTATCAGCTAAGGTGCTCACTCCGTATTCTCGGCTTAATAGTTCTCGTCGTGATTGCCTCACATCACTAACTATAATATTGGCGGGCATAGCAATATTTTTGTTAAGAAGGCATTTTACTATAGCCTCCCCCATAGTCCCACCGCCGATAAAAGCTATGCGCATTTCCATTTCTCACTTGGCAACAATATTTATCACCCTCTTAGGGACGTAAATGATTTTAGCAATCTTCTTGTTGCTAGTGTAGGTTCTTACTCGCTCCCGCTCCAGTGCTAGTTCCCTGGCTTCAATCTCAGTGATAGAAGCAGGCACAATTAATTTATCCCGTAATTTGCCGTTTATCTGGATGACGAGGGTGATCTCCTCTTCCTTAGCCAGCTCTTCATCCCACCTTGGCCAAGATTGATTGTGAATGCTGTAAGGATGTCCTGTCCTAGCCCAGAGTTCCTCAGCAAGATGGGGGGCGGTGGGAGCGAGGAGAAGCAGCAAATATGTAATGGCTTCCTGCCAAAGCGAAATTGATATATTCTTTGCTTCCTGCACCTTGGATAAATAATTAGTAAACTCCATGAGGCTAGCCAGCATGGTATTAAAGCGAAACTTTTCCAAATCTTTGGTTACCTTCTTAATTGTCTTATGAATAACATGGTGGAGCCCTTTTTCTGCCTTTGGCTCAACATCCTGACTGGTGTAGCCTGTTTCTATCAAGCTCCACACCCTGTTTAGCCAGCGGCTTATGCCTACAATGCTGCTATCGCTCCATTCTCCTCCCAACTCCCAGGGGCCGATAAACATAAGGTAACCACGAACAGCATCAGCCCCTAATTCAGCCACATATTCATCCGGAGCAATTACATTGCCTTTAGATTTACTCATCTTACCCCCGCGGTAAATTATCGTTCCTTGATTAAACAGGCTGGTAAATGGCTCATCAAAGTCGACCAAGCCTATGTCTCTTAATGCTTTAATGAAAAAGCGGGAGTAGAGGAGGTGCATAACAGCATGCTCAGCGCCACCAGTATACAAATCCACAGGCAACCAATACTTCACCTTTTTAGCATCAAAGGGGGCATTATCAATTTTTGGGCTGGTATACCTCAAAAAATACCAGTTAGAGCACATAAAGGTATCCATAGTATCGATCTCCCGTCGTGCCGGTCGAAAACATTTAGGACAGGTGGTATTAACAAATGACTGGCAATATTTCAAAGGAGACTCGCCAGTGGGTCTAAACTCGGCATCAGGAGGGAGAAAAACAGGCAAATCCTTCTCAGGTACAGGGACTATGCCGCACTTATCACAATAGACTATCGGTATTGGCGCCCCCCAGTACCTCTGCCTGGAGATAAGCCAATCCCGAAGGCGGTAAGTAACGGCTTTTTTACCCCAACCTTTTCTCTCTATCAAATTACAAATCCGCTCATATCCCTCTTCGCTGGGTAAGCCGTTAAACTCCCCGGAATTTACCATTGTGCTTGACCCGGCATATGCCTCTGCTAGTTCCTTGCCTGACCAACCTGGAGGAGCAATAACTGTTCGTACAGGGAGATTAAACTTCTTAGCAAACTCAAAATCTCTCTCATCGTGAGCTGGAACCCCCATTACTGCTCCTGTACCATAAGTTGGCAAGACGTAATCAGTAATCCAGATAGGCACTTTCTTCCCGTTTAACCTGTTGATGACATAGCTTCCCAAAAAGGCCCCCGTTTTCTCCTTGCCCAAAGCCGTCCGTTCATACTCCGTCTGTTGCCTACACCAGGCAATATACTCTTCTACCTTAGCCTTATACTCCGGGGTAGTCAATTTGGGAACTAGAGGATGCTCTGGCGCAAGAAGGAAAAAAGTTACCCCAAAGATAGTATCAGGGCGAGTGGTAAACACCCTTATCTCCCTTTGTTCTATATCCTCATGCTCTAAGCCAAAGGAAACCTCGGCACCCTCGCTTTTGCCAATCCAGTTTCTCTGCATTGTCTTTATGCGCTCTGGCCAATCTATGTGGCTGAAGTCGAGGAGTTCCTCAGCATATCTGGTGATCCTGAAAAACCACTGCTCCAGATCCTTTTTAGTCACCTGGCTGCCACAGCGCTCGCAAAATCCTTCCCCTACCACCTGTTCATTAGCCAACACTGTCTGACACTTAGGACACCAATTGACTGGTGCCTTAGCGCGGTAAGCCAGACCAGCGTGATAAAGTTTCAGGAAAAACCACTGCGTCCACTTATAATACTCAGGGAGGCAGCTAACTACCTCTCGATTCCAGTCGTAGATTGCCCCCATGCTCTTGAGCTGGCGTCGCATATGCTCTATATTCGCCATTGTCCAGTCATAAGGGTGGATACCGTGACTAATGGCGGCATTCTCTGCCGGTAGTCCGAAAGCATCAAAGCCCATGGGATGAAGCACATCATATCCCTGCATTCTCTTAAATCTGGCATGGACATCTGAAGGAGCCATAGCGTACCAATGCCCAATGTGGAGGTCTCCTGAGGTATAAGGGAACATGGTCAGAGCGTAAAATTTTGGCTGACTGCTATCTTCTTTGACCTCATAGATGCGGTCAGCAGCCCACTTCTCCTGCCATTTCTTCTCGATTTCTTGAGGGTTATATTTCAGAGCCATATCGGTTAGAAGTTTAACCTAATTTTAAGGTAAATTAAAGGCCTTTGTACGCGTTCCATAAGATTAGCGACACTTGACTTCCTTACTACCCTCCAAACCTCAAGTACTAGACCCATTTTCTTCAATTGGAGAAAGAAGCACGCGAGCAGAGGCGAGGGCTATGGAGGTAACTAGGGTTCTTTTATTTCTTAAGTCAAAGGGGTGTGCCTTGATGCTCCACTATGTTACCACGGTTCCTTGAGGACTGTTTTCAAGCCTGCTCCGACGCTCAAGCAGATTGCATCGGAAGGTTCTCTTTCCTACTCTGGGATGTCACTAATCATATGAACGAGTACATGACCTTGATATAAAGTCTGGAAGCGGGTTAGAATCTAATTTGAAAGGAGGTTTGAGGATGAAAATTGGATGTCCTAAAGAGATTATGAACAACGAATTTCGTGTCGGATTAACGCCGGCAGCAGCAAAGGCTTATGTGAACGCAGGTCACGAGGTGTACATAGAAAAGGGAGCTGGATTGGGTTCTGGCGTTACTGATGAGGAATATCAAGATGCGGGCGCAAAAATATTAGGTACAGCTCAGGAAGTATGGGGTATGGCTGATCTTATTAGCAAGATTAAAGCACCGCTGCCACAAGAGTATGATTTAATGAAAGAAGGTCAGGTTATTTACGTTTCCTTCCACTTTGCTGCGCATAAGGAATTAACTAAGGCTTGCTTAGAAAAAAAGATTATTGCTGTAGCACGTGAAACAGTCCGAGAAAGCGACGGATCACTGCCTTTGTTGAGACCCTTGAGTGAAATAGCTGGCTCTGTTGCTCCATTATTGGGAGCTTTTTACTTAAGCAAAGTTCAAGGTGGTGAAGGTTTACTAGCTACAGGAGTGCCTGGAATAGCTCCGGCGAATGTACTAGTGCTTGGTGGTGGTGTAGTAGGCAGTAATGCTGCCAGGGTTGCCGCCGGGATGGGCGCCAAAGTAACTGTTTTAGATGTTAGTGTCGATGCGCTGGAGCGCTTGAAAGCTACTATGCCAGCTAATGTATTTCCTGTATATAGTGACAGCTCTGCTTTAAAAGCAGGTTTGCGAGAAGCCGATATCATAATAGGAAGTGTTCTGGTTCCCGGGGCTAAAACTCCTCAGCTAGTAAAGCGAGAAGACTTGAAAATTATGAAAAAGGGGGCCGTCATAGTCGACATAGCTATTGATCAAGGCGGTTGTTTCGAATCTTCTCATCCTACTACTCACAGTGACCCTACATTCATAGAGGAAGGGATTGTTCATTACTGTGTGCCGAACGTGCCAGGAATTTATTCTCGCACTGCTTCTTTTGCTCTTAACAACATTACTATTAAATATGGGCTAGAGATAGCTGCTAAAGGAGTGGTACAGGCTTGCCGAGATAATAATGCCTTAAAATCAGGGTTAAATATGTATAAAGGAGTCATTACATTTGAGCCTGTAGCTAAGGCTCATGCCTTGGAGGACTATTACAAGCCAGTAGATACAGTGATAAGCTGATAATATCTCTGATTTATTTCTAGGCAAGCCTCCTCTCTGCGTTTTTCAGAGGGCGCAATGATGTTGTTACCTACTTTTGAAGAGTTTGGAGAAGAACATGCCGGCAGTGGTGCGGTATGTTTCGTATTCCTCACTAAGGTGAAAATCCAGACCCAGTGGAGGAGGGGAAGAAACGAAGGACTCCTTAAAGGCGCTGAAATGACTCCTTATCGTCTTTTTGAATCTCCTTCAACTACACTATGTGAGCCTCCCATCTTGCCTAAAGTTTAGGTAAGCATAACAGATGCTAGTCCTTTCCTGTCGAGCTGCCGCCGTTCGCCGTTGTTTGCTGTAGGCTGTGATATAATGATAATAAGGATAGGAGAGAATACTAATGAGTCTGAGCGAACGTGACCGAAAGATTCTGTGGGCAAGAGCTGGAAATCGCTGTTCATATCACTATAAAGGGGTTATTTGTGATGAAGAACTAGTAATCTCAGAAGGTGAAAAGCAGACTTTGGTTGGAGTAGAGTGTCACATCGTAAGTAAAAAGCTAGGTAAAGCCCGCTACATTGCCGATTTTCCGAATAGAGATAGGTATGAAAACCTAATCTTGATGTGCGGAAAGAACCACAAGATTATTGATGACAATCAAGATGAGTATACAATTGAAATTCTCCAAAGCATGAAAAGGGAACATGAGGAATCCGTAAAGAAACGTTTGGCTAAAAGGGAAATTCAACCGATTATTATAAAAGACTCTGTATTTAGGACTGAAGTTGAGCATGCTGAAGAGGCTATAGGAATGGAAGTTAATAGGCCTGTACGGTTTCTAAATGTTACTTCTGAACTTATAGCTCGTGATGTCAAAAGGGCGACAGGATTCAAAACAAATCAGACTTTAAATGCTATAGTAACGACCTGTTCAAACTGTGGAAGACCTTTCCCTTTTGCTTCTACTGGTGCCCCTCCACGCATTATCAGATGCCCACATTGTGGTTACAGTAATACAATGCCGTGACTGTTCAGCCTACAATAGAAGAATAGAACTCCAAACTATCCTCAAACTTAACTGGCCTAGTGTAGCTTTCTACCGTTTGACTTACAATCAAACGGTCTAATGGGATAGCTAATTGTGTGTAGGAATTTGAACTAATCGAAAGTATTCAGTGGGGTCTTTACAGCTAGTGGTGGAGCTGATGGGATTCGAACCCACTACCTTTTGACTGCCGGTCAAACGCTCTCCCAATTGAGCTACAGCCCCACTTTAAAAAACTATAGCAAGAAATCTTAGAAAACTCAAGCTAGAAACTTAGCCCCAGCCATTGCAATATAGACCGTAAGCCAAAGTATCCCAGGTAAGCCAGAACCATGCTTTTGATTGTCCTCCCGGCCCAAGTCAAGAGGAAAAACCTGGTTAGACCAAAGCGAAGCATGCCCATAAATACAGCGAAGGGATAATAAATGGGATTGATAACTGATGCCATAAGGAAAACACTCTTAGAACCATGGCGGTTTAGGATATTGGTAAAGCGGGTATAAAGAGCACTGTTATTATCTCGGAATAACCCCCTGCCACCGTAGCCAGTGAAATAAGCACCCACAGCACCTATAGCTTCGCCAATTCCAGCTACAGCGCCCACTACCACCGGATTTAACACCCCGCCTAAGGTGAATGTAACTAAGATACCAAGTCCAGGGACAGCTAGGGTCCCGCTAGCAAGCGTGTTGATGATAAAGCAACCAAGATAACCCCAGCGCCTTATCTCAGCCAGATAACCTCGCTGCTGAACAATAATAATACAGAGAACTATAGTAACTGTGAGGGATAAGCCGCTGATTAAGGCTTCCCGTGTAGTTGGTTTTCTTTTCACGACTTAATATTATATCCTGGCCTTAGTTGCTTTTTATAGTGGTGAAGCTTAATTCCCCTCCTTCTACACCGATAGCTATGGTGTCTCCCTCCTTAGACTCACCCTTTAATATTTTGGTTGATAGTGGATTTTCCACATATCTTTGGATAGCCCGACGTAAGGGGCGAGCCCCATATACTGGGTCATAGCCTCTTTTTACCAGCCAAGCTTTGGCTTCAGGACCGATCTCGATCTTGATATTCCGTTCAGCCAACCTCTGCTCCACCTCTCGAACGAGCAAGTCAACAATGCTCTTCAAGTTCTCCTCGGTTAAAGGATGAAATATAATGACGTCATCTATTCTATTAAGCAACTCAGGGCGAAAAGTTTGCTTCAAAGCACTTTCTATGGTTTTCCTCATTCTTTGTTCATCTGCTTCGTCCCTATGTTGAAAGCCAATAGCCTGGCGCTGGAATTCCTCGGTGCCCAAGTTGCTGGTCATAATCACCACTGTGTTTTTGAAATCCACGGTTCTACCATGCCCATCGGTAAGCCTGCCGTCCTCTAGTAGCTGCAATAGTATGTTAAATACCTCAGTATGCGCCTTCTCTACTTCATCGAAGAGGATAACTCGGTAAGGGCGACGCCTCACCGCCTCAGTTAACTGACCACCTTCTTCATACCCCACATAGCCAGGTGGTGCGCCAATGAGGCGAGATACGGTGTGTTTTTCCATATATTCTGACATGTCCAATCTCACCATGGCTTCTTCATCATCGAAGAGGAATTGTGCCAAAGCTCGAGCCAGCTCTGTCTTGCCTACGCCAGTGGGACCGAGAAAAATGAAGCTACCAATGGGACGCTTAGGATCCTTAAGTCCAGCTCGCCCCCGTCGGATAGCTTCGGAAATGGCTGCCACCGCCTCCTCCTGATCCACTATTCTCTGGTGAAGCCCTTCTTCCATGTGAACCAATTTGTCACTTTCACTTTCGAGCATTCGAGAGACCGGGATGCCTGTCCATTGGGAAACTAGCTGAGCAACATCCTCCTCGTCCACCACACCGTCAATTTTCCCTTCCCGCTGCCACTGAAGTTTGGCATTATTGTATTCCTGTTCTAACCTCAATCTTTCTGCTTTCAGCTCTGCTGCCCTTTGGTAGGCTCTCCGTTGTGAAGCAGCTTCTTCCTCATCACGCAAATGCTTTATCTCCCGGTCTAGTTTTTTAACTTCCTCCGGGGCACTTTCCATGTCAATGCGTAGTTTGCTGGCAGCTTCATCGATTAGGTCAACCGCCTTATCAGGCAAGAATCTATCAGAGATATATCTCTGGCTCAGCTTGGCAGCAGCTACTAGAGCTAAATCATCGATTTTTATCTTATGATGGGCTTCATATCTAGGGCGAAGTCCTCGAAGCATCTCTATGGTTGCTTCTACACTGGGTTCGCCAATGAAGACAGGTTGGAACCTCCTTGCCAATGCTGCGTCCTTCTCAATGCGTTTTCGATATTCATCAAGAGTGGTAGCTCCGATGCATTGAAGTTCACCACGAGCCAGCGCTGGCTTAAGCATATTGCTGGCATCAACTGCTCCCTCGGCAGCCCCGGCTCCTACTACGGTATGAAGCTCGTCAATAAACAGAATGACCTCTCCACTCGCCTGGCGGACTTCGTCTAAGACCGCTTTTAGCCTCTCTTCGAATTCCCCTCGGAATTTGCTCCCTGCCACCAGTGCTCCCATGTCCAAGGCAACCGCCCTTTTCTCCTTGAGGGAGTCAGGGACGTCTCCAGCCACAATCTTCTGGGCTAATCCTTCGGCAATTGCTGTCTTGCCTACGCCAGCATCACCAATAAGCACAGGATTATTCTTGGTGCGGCGTGAGAGTATCTGTATTACACGCTTGACTTCCTTCTCCCGGCCAATTACTGGGTCGAGTTTACCTTGACGAGCTAGCTCGGTGAGGTCATGTCCATATTTTTCCAGAGAGCGATATTTGCTTTCCGCATGTTGGTCAGTAACCCGATGAGCGCCGCGAATTTTGCGTAAAGCTTGGTAAATCCTTTCTTGGTTGACGCCAAATTCATTTAGGATTGCTGCGGCTTCACCTCTGCTTTCGGCAGCAACGGCAATGAGGAGGTGTTCTGTGCTGATGAACTCGTCCTTGAGCCTGTCAGCCTCTTGGCGGGCATTTTGCATAAGTTGGGAAATTCGTGGTGTGGCATAAATTTGCGTTCCCTCGTAAGCCACTTTAGGGAAGCCTTCAAGCGTTCTCTCCACTCGCCTTTTCATTGCCTCAACATCCATACCTAGGTCTCGTAATATGTCCTGAGTTACCCCCCCTTGTTGCTCCAGCAAAGCTAATAAGATGTGCTCTACATCCCATTGATTGTGATGATAGCGACGAACTAACTCCTGTGATACCGCTAAGACTTCTTGAGCTTGCTCGGTAAATTTCTCCGGTGTCATGGTTCTATTCCTCCTGATATACTTTATCTCGCTTAATTTCTTCCCTCCCTTTTATATTATAAACATTTTTAAGGGCTTGGCATAATGTTTATTAGCTGTGCGAGCCGGGCTACCCAGGAAAGTAGAAGAAGGTGTTGAGAAATGTAGTGCGAGGCTTTAGCCCTGTGTAGTAGCGAAGATTACTACACAGGGTAGCCTCGTGCACGAGAATCTTGGGGTGAATGGGTATTAAAACTGGATGAGGCAAGTCCAGTTTTCAATCTGAGGCAAAACTAAACAGCCTCTAGAAAGACGGCGACTAAAGAAGAAATGATTAACTGAGAGCCCCACTCTCAGGCTTTAGTAATTCGATGAGTTGTTTCAAAATCCTGGCTGTAGCCCCCAAAATATGCCTTTCATATTCATAAGAATAAACGGCTAAAGTTTTGCCCTCGATAGTTTGGCAATCTGCGTATACTTGTGTATAAAAGTTGGCAATATAGCCATTTAAGTTCTATACTTAAAGATTATGGCGATAAAACGAGATTATTATGAAGTGTTGGGCGTGCCGCGGAACGCCAGTGATGAGGAAATCAAGAGGGCGTTTCGCAAGCTGGCTTTTCAGTATCATCCCGACCACAATAAAAATCCCGGGGCAGAAGATAAATTTAAGGAAATAAATGGGGCTTACCAGATCCTTTCTGACCCGGAGAAAAGGAGTAGTTACGACCGCTATGGTCGAGTAGCTGCGGAAGAATGGCATGGTTTTCCTGATTTTGGTGGGCTAGGTGATATTTTCGAATCCTTTTTCGGTGGTTTTGGTGGGAGTCCGTTTGGTAGGACTGCCCAGCGTGCTCCACAAAAGGGGGATAGTCTGCAAACCCACCTCACTCTTTCTTTTGAGGAAGCAGTCTTTGGCTGTCAGGAAGAAGTTGAAATACAGCGTATTGAGAACTGTCCTTCATGCCGTGGCATTGGTAGCCAGCCAGGGACAAATCCTCAAACTTGCCCTGAGTGTCGTGGGACAGGACAGGTGAGAAAAGTTCAGCAGAGCATTTTTGGCCGCTTCAGCCACATTACCACCTGCCCCCGTTGTAAAGGCAGCGGCATCATAATATCCCATCCCTGCTCCCAATGCCGTGGAAAGGGGAGAGTAAAGGTAAAACACAAGCTAAGGGTGGATATTCCAGCCGGTGTGGATGATGGTTATCAAGTGCACCTCGATGGCGAGGGGGACGCCGGCTTGTATGGAGGAGTGCCTGGTGACCTTTACATTGACCTTTCAGTGAGGCCACATAAGTTGTTTTGTAGAGATGGGAGCGATATTCTTTGTGAGTTACCCATTAATTTTGCTCAGGCTACTCTAGGTGACGAGATAGAAGTGCCCTCTTTAGATGGGAAGGCGAGCCTAAGGATACCACCGGGCACACAGAGTGGAAGGGTTTTTCGCCTTAAAGGCAAGGGAGTGCCACAACTTAACGCTAGGGGGAAGGGTGATCAGCTTGTCAAAGTTGTGGTAGTTACTCCGCAACATCTAGATGGGAAGCAACGACGCCTTTTCGAAGAGCTGGCTAAGATATTGCCCCAAGCCAAATTACCTTAAGGCATCTAAATGTGACGACATAAACACTTGCGCATAGGATGTAAGGAAATTCTAAATACTAATCTCTGTAGGCTTATGCGCCACTACTTAATGCGTTTTACCTAGTGAGGGTTGATCGTGGCTCTTTGTTAGCTCACCGAAATCAGCTAGTGCCTCAGTTGCTGGCAAGTTTTCAAAAAGGACTTGATAAATAAGATTGATAATAGGTGTTTCCAAATTCAACTTCCGTATTATTTGGTGAACTGCCATGGCAGTGTAAACCCCCTCGGCAACCTGCGTCATAGAAGCAGATATTTCCTTCAAGGAGCGACCTTTAGCTAATTCGTAGCCAACGTAATGATTACGGCTCAAGGTGCTGGCACAAGTGGCTATTAAGTCGCCTAAGCCAGCTAAACCGTAAAAGGTGCTAACCTTAGCTCCTAAGGCTACCCCGAGAGAAATAACTTCAATCCAGCTCCAAGTGATGAAGGCAGCCTTAGCATTGTCACCCAGGCCCAACCCATCGATCATCCCGGCACCTAAAGCTACGATATTTTTTAAAGCTCCTCCCAACTCTACGCCGATGACATCATCGGTGGTAAACAGAAGAAATTTAGACGAATTCATCAGGTCTCGTGCTCTCTCAGCCACAGTTATATCCTGTGCAGCGATTACCGAAGCTGCAGGCAGGCCTTGAGCAATTTCTTTGGCCAGATTGGGACCGGAGAGAACGCAAATCTGGTGTCTCAAAGCAGGGGCAATTTCCTCTGCCATTACTTGAGACATTCTCTTACTGCTATCCTTCTCTAATCCCTTGGCAGCACTCACCAAAAGCATCGAATTGCTTAAGTAATTCTTAGCCTGAATGACATTTTGCCTCAACTTTTGTGAAGGAACAGCCCAAATTACCAGGTCAGCCCCGTCTAGTGCCTCCTCAATGTGGCTGGTAGAGGAATAGTTATGTAATTTTCTATTTAGCTCTTCAGCCGCGGCTTTGCTGCGCGCCCATAGCTTTATTGCTATCCCCTTGTCACTCAGCAAAGAAGCTAAAGTGTTACCCCAGGTAGTATTACCTATAATGGTAGTTTTAGGCATGGTTTAAGGATGATTTGTATTTTGTCTCCCTACCACAATCGGCGTTCTATGCCCTGCTGTAAGCGCTTTACGTTGTCGCGATGCTGGAAGACAAGCAAGGCTGTAGCTGCTAAGCCATAAGCTAAATAAATGGGAGGAAAATTATAAACAATAGTTAAGGGTACCAATAAACACCAAACAGCTAGAACAGCAAGTATGGAGCCTAAGGACATGTGCCGGCTGTGCAGTGCCGATATGGCAAGAACTTCGACTCCAAATATAGCTGCCGGAGGGTAGATAGCAAATAGTGTACCAAAGTAAGCAGTTACGCCTCGACCTCCTTTAAACCTGGCAAATACAGGCCAGTTATGTCCTGCCATTGCTGCCAAACCAGCTATGACTTGGGCTATCTGCCAGTGAAGAGAGAGACTACCAATGGTCAAGATTGCACTGCCCACAATTATTTTAGCTAGCATGACTGCTATGGCAGCCTTGGCTACATCAAGAACTATAGTTAAAATGCCAAACTTGGTCCCTACGGTTCGCATTACATTAGTGGCGCCAGTCTTGCCACTTCCATATTTTCTGACATCAACACCTTTCTTAAGTTTGCCTATGATCAAGCCAAAGGGAATGGAGCCAAGAAGATAAGCAATAATCACCGCAGCAACAAACTTGGCAGTTATCATGTTTTCACCACCTTTATCCTTCTACTCCTTTTACTGTTAGCCCTGATGAAAATTAGGTGCAAAGGGGAGCCGCAAAAACCAAAGCTATGGCGAAGTTTATTCTCCAAGTACCTCTGGTAGGAAAAGTGGACTAAATGTGGGTCATTAACTTGTAGCACGAAAGCTGAAGGTCTGGATTCGTCTTGATAAGCTTGGGCGATGTGCAATCGTTTAGAGCCCATACGAGGCGGGGGATGACTGTCTACTGCTTGTTTAATAACCATGTTAACTGCTGAGTTCGGTAAACGCTTCTGCCTTTCCTGCCATACCTGCCAAGCTTGGGGTAAGATTCTACCAATATTGTGCCCTAACTTGGCGGAGATGTAAAGAGTGGGCACATAAGGCATAAACCTAAGCCGCTTTTTCATATACTGCTTAAATTGCTGTCTCTGCTCCTGAGGAACGAGGTCCCATTTATTAACCACTAATACCATACCTTTGCCAACTTCTATAATATAGCCAGCGATATGCATGTCCTGAGCGGTGATGAACTCACCAGCATCGATTAGTAATAAGGCGATATCGCATCGGTTGATAGCTTGAACGGCGCGGATCAGGCTGTAGTAGTTAACGCCAGCACCAGCCTGGCCGCGTCGTTTAATGCCAGCAGTATCAATGAGTAGCATCTTCTTATCATCCCAATGGACTATAGCATCAAGGGCATCACGAGTTGTCCCTGGAGCCTCATGGACGATAGCTCTCTTATTGCCGAGCAGTGCATTCAGCAATGTTGACTTTCCTACGTTGGGGCGTCCCACAATAGCTAGTTTAGCCTCTTCCGGCTCTACCAAGCTGGTGGTTGATGGAGGGAGAAAGGCTAGCACGGCATTCATAAGCTCGTCTATCCCGCGGTTATGATAGGCACTAATAGCTATGGGCGCACCAATACCTAGGTGATAAAAATCAGCCACCAGTTCCTCTTGCTTTACAGAATCTATCTTATTTACCGCTAACACTGCGGGCTTGCTGGCAGCACGCAATATATCGGCTATTTCTTCATCAGTGGGAATAAGCCCCTCTTTAGCATCGGTAAGGAAAATAATGACATCTGCTTGGCTCATGGCTGCTTCCACTTGCTGTTTAACCATTTCATCTAAAGTCGTCTGTGGCTTTGCTTGCCAGCCACCGCTATCGACCACGGTTAGCTCTCTTCCCTGCCATGAAACAGGAGCGAAAACGCGGTCCCGAGTAGTTCCCGGTAAATCAGCAACGACCGCTTGGCGCTTACCCGCCAAGCGGTTGAGCAAGGTGGACTTACCTACATTAGTCCGGCCTACAATAGCTATGATTGGTTTTGTCATTTACCTGCTACTCCTGGATGGGTTGACGGGAGCATGTTAGCCAGCAACGCCTTTTGCAGATGAAGCCTGTTTTCTGCCTGGTCAAAAACAACCGATTGAGGGCTATCTAATAGTCGGGCGGAAATTTCCTCACCATGATGGGCTGGCAAAGGGTGCATAAATAAAGCATCCCCTTTAGCTAAAGATAACAGCTTAGCATCTACCTGATAGCCAGAAAAGGCAAGGCGCCGTTTTTCTGCTTCGGCTTCCTGCCCCATGCTAGTCCACACATCGGTGTAAACTATATCGGCGTTTCTGGCTGCCTCACCAGGCTCATTGGTTAGCTGAATTTTGCTGCCACTTCCAGTGGCAAGTTCTCGGCCTTGATTCAATACCTCTTTCTTAATTTCATAACCAGGTGGGGAGGCAATGCAGAAATTCATTCCTGTGATTGAGGCAGCGAAAAGCAGACTGTTAGCCACGTTGTTACCATCTCCGATGAATGCCAGAGTCAAACCAGCTAGCCTGCCTTTCTTTTCATATATGGTAACGAGGTCGGCAAGTGCCTGACAGGGATGTTCCATATCAGAAAGGGCATTAATTACCGGCACAGAAGAATACTCAGCCAGAATGAGCAAGGTCTGGTGAGAAAAGGTGCGGGAAGCGATAACATCAACATAGCGGCTGAGCACCCGGGCTACATCGGGAATTGCTTCTCGCCTGCCCAAGCCTACTTCTTCTGGAGAGAGATAAATAGTATGCCCGCCTAACTGAGATATGGCCAAGTCGAAGCTGACTCTGGTCCGTAAAGAAGGTTTCTCAAAGAGGAGAGCCAGGGTTTTCCCTGGGAGGAGGGATTGTATGCCCTTTTGCTTCATAGCCAAGCCTTGGCCTATGAGCTGTTCAATCTCCGCGCGGCTAAAGTCAGATACTGAAAGTAAGTCTTTCGTCATGTAACTTTAGTATATCATGCCTGCCAAGTATCATAGTAGAGAGGTCGTTTATCAAGTCCTATCTGTCATTGCGAGCCTGGCGAAGAATCTCACACCGCTCAGGACAGACTCCGCGAAGAGTCTAAAAGAGATTCTTCAGCCCTGAAGGGTAGAATTGACATGGCCCTCTTTGCTCATTTAACCTGCTAATTTGCTAAGCCAGGGTTTGAGAGGGCTACCCTGGCTTATTTTTTGGCAACCATGCCCTCGAAATGCGTCAAAAATGGGGTTGTGGATGGGTTGTGTGACCCCCAAATATCACATTTCTTGAAACGCCCGCCTAAAATCGCCTCTCAGGGGGACGTCTAAAATATCCTCGCCAACCAGTTGGCTTAACCAACCAGAGAAAAAACCTCTAGGTAAGGGTGGACCTTCCCAAGGCATCCAGGGTATAAGCTTGTCAGAGAGGGTTGCCTCCCGAACAACTGTAGTAGTTACATCTTTACGGCATTTAGGGCAATATGAATGCTCTACTTCATGTCCAGGATACCATTCTGAGGGAGGATAGCTAACATGCACAAGCCACTTACGACTACAAACATTGCATTTTATAAAATATGTGTAAGTCATCTGCTTCAGTGAGGCAGGCATCACCAGAAAGTCCGATATCCTATCTTTTCAAGTACTTGGCGATAGCTTTAACTATGCACCTCAGCTCAGGCATCACTTAAACACACAACCAGATAGCCTGCTCAAGGCTTAGCATATTTGCTTTTCTTATATGCCAAAATAAACAAAACCCCGGTAGCGATAGGCAAGAAGATCAGAATTAGCCCCTGAAAGACGCTAAAAGGAAGCATGGTAATAAAGCTCCGACTAGCAGGAAGAAGAGCAAGCCCCCAAACTATGAATGCCACACCAACAGTTAGCTCAGGCCATCGACCTGGCCACCTCCAAGCTAGACCCAACATTATGATCAGCATCGAAGCAATACATAGCGCAAGATACGGCATAAAAAAATACAAAGTTGCAAAACCCCCAAATAACACAATAGGAAACGGTCCCAATGCTACCGAACACAGCCCCAGAATACGCGCTATCCAACGTATCCGTTTTATACGCCTCAGCTCAGGCATCATATGTTTGCACCACCAGATAGCCCAAACCAACGCTATGACCAGTAAAGCGATACCTATAATCATTCCCCAATTAATCATTCAACTACCACTCCATTCCAGCTTTTTTCCTGACGATAAAGAGCAGTAGGCATACGAATAGCATCCCGACTGCAAAAAGGATAGCTCGAGTTACTTCTCCCGCCAGCATACGCCAGATAAACACAGGCATACCGAATACCAATAGTAAGATCAGCAAATAGCGCACACGCTTGAGCTGAAATTCCTTTCCGGTCCTCCTCCTGACCACGACTAAAACTGAAAACATAAGCGCCGAGATTCCAAAGCTAACAGCAAATAAAGTCCGGGTAGAGGCAGTAAGCACGCCCTTGTTCTGAAGGTACCAAAGGACCCACATCCAAGCTGGGAGGGCAGCTCCAGCTCTTATAAGCTCCTCCACAATTATCTTTCTCATTTTGCCCTGGCTTGGACATGGATAGGCAGAGTGGCTATTAGCCCCCTTTCATAAACATTCTCACCCGTAAAAACCTCGACCTCATAAACGCCTGAAACTACATCCTCTGGAACTTCAAATATCGGGTGAATTGAGCCGTTTTCATCGGCTTCACAGTAGGCTTGCACATGCACACCCCCTACACTCCTATCACTTGCTCGGTACTCGAAGCCAACCCATACCTTCTGACCTGGTTTGAAGTTTGAGCCTGTGACCGTGAAAGAAGAACCAGCCTCAACAATATCAGACTCAACCATAATGGCTAGCTTTGGTGTTGGTGGCTCTGGTGCTCTAGCACAACTAACAATAAGTAAACTTGCAATAACCACCATTGTGATTATTTTATGTTTCACTTTTCCATCTTCCAAGTTTAAGAATTACGGGCAACGAGAGCTATGTCTATTCTAGCCTTCAGTAGCCATGGTGGCAAATCCCGCTCGCTTCGTGGTAACCATTTAGAGCCTGGTTTTACAAGGTCAGCGAGGTTATTTGCTTGCCCTTGCGGCACACTGCGGCTTCTCGCCCCGCTTGGACCCCTCTGACTTGCTTCGTCGCTTATGCTCCTCGCAATGACAAGGAAGGAACCCAGCAATGGTAGGAGAAATGCTATAATTACATCGGTGCTTTGATGTCAAAAGAAGCCCAGGATAACAAGGAAAAGCCTCTGCTGTTGCTTTTTGATGGCAATGCTTTGGTGCATCGTGCCTTTCATGCTTTGCCTCCACTGACGGTATCCAAAACGGGGGAGATGGTAAATGCTGTTTATGGCTTTGCCAACACCTTGCTCAAGGTACTGGCCGAGTTCAAGCCCACTTATTGGGCGGTAGCCTTTGACCGTCCAGCTCCGACATTCAGGCATGAGATGTTCGAGGAGTATAAAGCGCAACGCCCTAAGGCACCGGAGGAGCTGAAAAGCCAGATAAAACGAGTCCACCAACTGGTACAAGTGTTTAACATTCCTATCTTTGAGATTGATGGCTTTGAGGCTGATGATGTTCTGGGCACCTTGGGTAAGCAGGCTAGCGAACAGAGCATCGAAACCATCATCGTTACTGGCGACAATGACGTGCTCCAACTTGTGCTGCCGAGGATAAAAGCCCTCATGCCGAGGCGAACCCTTAGTGATACTGTCCTTTATGATGAGGAGGCAGTTAAGCGAAAATATGGCATAAAGGCAGGGCAAATTACTGATTTTAAGGCCTTGGTTGGCGATGTTTCGGATAATATCCCTGGCATTCCAGGCATCGGCGAGAAAACAGCCGCCAAGCTAATCCAGGAATATGGCAACTTGGAAGGAATCTATGCTCGTATTGATGAGATAAGACCGAGCAAACTGCAGGCAGCGCTGCGTCAACATCAATCACAGGCCTTTCAAAGTAGAGAATTAGTCACCATAGTTAGGGATGTTCCTGTCAGCTTGAATTTGCCAGCCTGTGGGGTAAGCACTTATGACCGGAGTGAGGTAGTGGAACTTTTTCGGGAGCTTGGGTTTATTAAGTTACTTCCAAGGTTGCCACATGGCAGGCGTCAGTTGACGGCTGCTGGCTTTCAGAGGGGCATTTATCAAGTGGTAAACACAGAGGCAGCTTTAGCCAAGCTTATGAGTCAACTGGAGATGGCGGGCGAAATAGCCCTTGACCTTGAGGCTGAGAGCAGAGAAGGAGCTATGGCAGCGGAACTCGTGGGAATAGCAGTATCGCCAGCTTCTGGAAAAGCATTTTATATCCCTTCAGGCCATTATGGCTTGAATCAACCAGCGCAACTTCCAGCGGCTCAAGTGATAGCTGAGCTAAAGCCAATCTTGGAGAGCGCAAGGATAGGCAAAATTGCTTACAACGGTAAGCATGCCATGAGTGTGCTGGCTAATTATGGAACGGAGCTGGGAGACCTGGATTTCGACGTCATGATTGCGGCTTACCTTCTGGGTGAAAAAACCTTAAGTTTGAAAGCAATCGCTTTTAATAAACTGGGTCTGGAAATCACCCTCACCCCTTCCCTCTCCCGTCAAGGGAGAGGGATTAAAGGTGAGGGCATTGGCCGGGGAAAGAAACAGGGCTTGGTAGCAATGTTAGAAGTGGAGCAAGTTGCCGATTATGCTTGTGCTGCCGCTGACAGCATGTGGGGTTTAAGGGATAATTTGAAGGAGGAGCTAGACCAGCAGGGATTGTGGCCGCTCTTCAAGGAAGTGGAGATGCCTTTGATTCCCGTGCTGTTAGCTATGGAGAGAAATGGTATTACTTTAGATACTGCCTTGCTTCGTAAGATGTCTCTTGAATTAGGTCAGGAAATGCTAAAGCTAGAGGCAGAAATCTATAATAGCTTGGGGCATCAATTCAATATCAATTCACCCAAGCAGTTGGGCAAGGTGCTGTTTGAGGAACTCAAGCTACCTGGCTCGCGCAAAACAAAAAGCGGCTACTCGACAGAGGCTTCGGTTCTGGAAGGATTGAGGGGTCTCCATCCCATAATTGAGCGTGTGTTGCAATATCGCCAGCTTGGCAAACTCAAATCAACGTATGTTGATGCCTTGCCGGCGCTTATTGATGGCAGAACTGGCAGGGTGCATACCAATTTTAATCAAACAGGTACGGCTACAGGACGAATTTCCTCCAGTGAGCCAAACTTACAAAATATCCCTGTGAGAGGGGAAATAGGTAGGAAAATAAGGCAGGCTATCGTTGCTCCCTCAGGAACGTACCTGTTAAGCGCTGATTATTCCCAGATTGACCTTAGAGCGCTAGCTCATCTCTCCCAGGACCCCAGCCTTATTGCTGCCTTTATCAGCGATGAAGATATCCATGCCATGACTGCCTCCAGGCTCTTTGATATCCCAGTAGCAGGGGTGACCGCTGAGATGCGCCGAACTGCTAAGACAGTGAACTTCGGTGTTATTTATGGCATGAGCGATTATGGCTTGGAGCAAGCCACTGAGCTCAGCCGAGAGGAGGCAGCTCAATTTATCGCCTTATACTTTGAGAGGTATCCCAGGGTAAAAGAGTACATTGAAGCAACCAAAGAAGGGGCGAGGAAGCTGGGTTATGTGCAAACGGTGCTGGGAAGGCGGCGGTTCATACCCGAAATCAATTCCCCCAACCGACAAGTGAGGGAAGCTGCGGAGCGCATGGCTATAAATGCTCCGGTGCAAGGCACCTCTGCCGATATTATCAAGGTTGCCATGATAAATGTGCAGCGAGAAATGAAGAGGCGAAAGCTGAGAAGCAAGATGCTTTTGCAAATTCACGATGAACTGCTCTTTGAAGTACCTCAAGAGGAAGTAGAGGAGCTGAAATCTCTGGTGGCTGAGCTAATGTCTCAAGCTATGAAGCTTTCTGTGCCCTTAAAGATAGATGTCAAGCTGGGCAAAAACTGGCTTGAGATGGTATAATCAAGGTAAATGGGAAGGGTGTATGATACTATTACAGCCGCTAATAAACCTTTACATGCCCAGTTTGATACTGGAGCAGTGCATAATTACATTGCTGTGAAAGCTGCTCAAGAGCTTTGCCCCAGGTTCCTCCCTAAGGCTTTTAATGTGAGTCTTGGTGGAAGTGTAAGGAAGATTTCCCAGGTTTGCTTTGTTCCAGGTGAGATTCAAGGGAATTATCTCTATTTTTTGGCCTATGTCATAGAGGAGATTGGGAATGATGAAAGTGGGGAAGAAATCGACCTGATTCTGGGAGCAAGAGAGATGCAAGTTTGGAATATCAGCATCGACCCCAAAGAAGAGAAGCCAGATTTAACTCACTTCCGCAAGAAATTTATCGAATATTAAGAAGAGGATAAATAAGCATCAATATCAGCGGCAGCTCGCTTGCCAGCGCCCATAGCACTGATAACTGTAGCTGCCCCGGTAGCCATATCGCCTCCACACCAGACCTTTTCCTTGCTTGTTTTGCCCGTAGCCTCATCAGTTTTTATCGTGCCCCACCTGGTGAGTTCGAGCCCTTTAGTCGTTGAGGGGATAATCGGGTTTGGTCTGCTGCCCAGAGCAACAATTGCTGTGTCAATGTCAATGATGAATTCGGTGCCTGGTTTTGGAATTGGTCGCCGCCGACCACTTTCATCAGGTTCACCAAGTTCCATTTCATAACACTCTACTGCCTTGACCCTACCCTGTTCATCGCCGATAAATCTCTTGGGATTGGTTAGAAGCTGGAAAATAATCCCTTCTTCCTCAGCGTTCTCACTTTCCTCACGCCTGGCTGGCATCTCTACTCTGGAACGGCGATAGATGATATATACCTCTTCGGCTCCAAGCCTGAGAGCGCATCTGGAAGAATCCATGGCGACATTTCCTCCGCCGAAGACTGCTACCTTCCTGCCCACTTTTATCGGAGTATCATATTCAGGAAAGAGATAAGCCTTCATCAGGTTTGTGCGAGTAAGAAATTCGTTAGCGGAATAAATGTTGCTGAAGTTCTCGCCGGGAATATTTAAGAACATGGGTGCTCCAGCTCCGGGAGCTAAAAAAACAGCATTGTAGCCATCTTCCAGAATCTCATCCACAGTAGCTATTTTGCCGATCACGTGGTCCAGCTTAATTTCCACACCAAGCGACTTTACATAATCAATTTCACCTTGAACAATGTGCTTGGGCAATCTAAACTCGGGAATTCCATACATCAGCACGCCGCCAGCGACATGAAGCGCCTCAAGGATAGTAACTTCATACCCTAGCTTAGCTAAGTCGGCGGCACAGGTTAAACCTGCTGGTCCCGAACCAACTACGGCTACCCTTCTACCCTTGGATATGCAGTTCCCCTTCTGCTTCTCACTAGCTTCAGGGTGGGCCCTTTCCCAATCAGCCACATATCTCTCTAGTCTGCCAATAGCGATGGGAGCACCCTTTTTGGCTAAGTTACAAGTCATTTCACATTGTATTTCCTGAGGGCAGACACGACCGCAAATGCCAGGAAGGCTGTTCTTGCTTTTAAGTATTCTTACCGCCTCGGGCATATCACCTTCGCCTATTGCCTTTATAAATTCGGGAATATCTACATTGACCGGGCAACCTTCCTTGCAGCCAGCCTTCTTGCATTCAATACAGCGATTTGCTTCCTCGATAGCTTGCTCTTCAGCATATCCTAAAGCTACTTCATTGAAGTTCCCTCTTCTTATCAAGGGCTCCTGCTTTGGTATAGGCACTCGATTTAGATTTATCTTTTTCTTTTCCGTCATAATTTTCGTCTCCTTAGCTTACGAAGGCTTTGTTCCTTTCCTCCGAGAGCCTTGAAGATTCTTGTTCCTCATCTAGATAAGCTCGTTGACGATTCACAAGCAAATCCCAGTCAACCTCATGTCCATCGAACTCCGGTCCATCAACGCAAGCAAACTTAGTTTTGCCACCTACTGATACACGGCAGCAGCCGCACATCCCAGTGCCATCAACCATTATGGGGTTAAGACTCACCATGGTCTTGACGCCAAAGGGTTTTGTCACTTCAGAGCAAAGCATCATCATAAAAGTGCAACCATGAGCAACTACCCGGTCTATTTTTTTACCCCCTTCTAGCAGCTCCTTTAGTTGATCAGGGGCCCACCCTTTATAGCCAGAAGAGCCATCACCTGTGGTCACTATCACTTGGTCGCTAAATTGTCCCAGTCGGTCTTGCCAGTAAAGAAGACTTTTATGCCTTGCCTCAATTATAGCAATGACTTCGTTCCCCTTTTCCTTCAAGGCTCGAATCTCCGGCAATATAGCGCCAATCCCATAACATCCTCCAGCGCAAACCACCCTACCAAACTTTTCAATTTCCGCAGGCAGCCCTAAAGGACCAACAAAGTTGACCACTGAATCACCAGCTTTAAGCTGAGCTAGCTTATGGGTAGTCGCGCCTACTTCAAGGAAAATGATCGTGACTATGCCTTCCTCTCTATCCCAATCAGCAATGGTTAGCGGAATGCGTTCCCCCCTCTCATCAATCCTAATCATGGCAAATTGCCCTGGCCGGACCTTCCTCACTACCTCTGGCGCTTCTATTTTTAAAATGTAAATATTAGGAACTAATTTTTCTTGGGCTACAATTCGATACATTTATTTATTCTCCAGCTAAGTTTTCTCTATCTTCACGGCGCATACCTTAAACTCAGGAATCTTGGAAGTAAAATCGACCGCAGAGTTAATTAAGCTTTCAGCCAGATGGAGGTTCATGCTTACTACGCCCGATGCTATGACTTCACTGACCTTAGCCCTAATGGTTAATTCACCTCGGCGTGAAATTACCTTCACGACATCACCATCATTAATTCCTAGCTTAGCGGCGTCCAATGGATTCATCTCCACCGTCTCCTTAGGGCTAAGAACCTCAAGACCTCTCACTTTAGAGGTAAGCACCTTAGTATATAAATGATATAGACTGCACTCAGTAGTAAGGATTAAGGGGTAATTTTCGTCTGGCAGCTCAGCCGAGGGTTTATATTTGAGAGCTGTAAATCTGCCTTTACCATTAGCGAATTTATCACTATAAAGAATTGGCGTTCCCTGGTGGTCATTATCGGGGCAAGGCCACTGCAAGCCGCTGCTCTCTAACCTCTCATAAGTGATACCACTATAGTCGGGCATAACGGTAGCGATTTCTTCCATTATCTGGGCGGGGTGATCAAAGTTAAAACCTTTAGCCCCCATTTTCTCCGCAACCTGGCATATAATCTGCCAATCGGGCCTGGAATTGCCTATAGTTTTGCTCGCCTTTCTTACTCGTTGTACTTTACGCTCAGCACTGGTGAAGGTGCCATCCTTTTCGGCAAAACTTGCTGCGGGCAATACCACGTGGGCTAGCGGCGATATCTCAGAGGGGAAGCTATCCTGAACAATCAGAATTTCTAGCTCTTCTAACCAATGTCGCAATTTATCAGGAAGGGGCTGGTTAAAAATAGGGTTGCCGATTAAATAAAGTGCCTTTATTCGATGTTCGGCCACAGCATTGAAAATTTCGCTAAACGTTAATCCAGAGTTTGAGTTCAAGGTGCAAGCCCAGGCTCTCTCAAACTTTGCCTTGCTTGCCTCTATATATACAGGTTGATAATCAGGGTAAAAATCTGCCATAGCTCCCATATCGCAAGCACCATGGGCATTATTTTCTCCCTCCAATGGATAGACCCCGGAGGAGGGTTTGCCCAAATTCCCGGTAAGCATGGCTAGATCGCATAGGGCAAGCACATTATTTGTGCCATGGGTATGCTGGGTAATTCCTGCTCCATAGAGAATTACAGCCGGCTTTTGCTTAGCATAAGTCCGTGCTGTTTCAACTACTTGCTGCCAAGCCACGCCGGTAACCCTTTCTACAAAATCCGGGGTAAATTTTTTAAGCGATTCTTTAAAGGCATCCAAATTCTCACAGCGCTCCTCAATGAATGGCCAATCAGCTAGGCTTTCATCCACTATGACTCGCATCATGCCCATAAGTAAGGCGACATCGCTGCCCGGTAAAAGTTGCAGCCAGCTATGGGCAAAACGGCATAAGTCAATCCTTTGCGGATTTACTACGATGAGCTTTGCTCCTTTATCTACCGCCCTCATTATCTCTGCCCTGATAATGGGATTATCACAGGAGACGTTGCTGCCAATGAGCAATATACAAGCAGCATCGCCTATCTCGTTAATCGAGTTTGTCATCCCCGGACTGCCAAAGCTTTGGCTTAAGCCAATTACTGAAGGGGAATGTGATAGACGAGACGACTGATGGTCGATGTTATTACTGTTCATCACCACCCGGGCAAACTTTTGCGCGATGTAATAGTCTTCATTAGTGCACGGAGATGAGCATATAAGGGCAAATTGCGCGCCTTGATAATTAGGCAATTTACTGGCTATTAGGTTCACAGCTTCTTCCCAGGTTGCCGTTTCTAACCTTCCATCTCGCTTTATCAAAGGAGATTTCAGGCGGCTAGGGTGGTAGGTAGATTCACGGATGGCAAAGCGACCTTTAACACAAGCCAAGCCGTGATTTACCCCGTCTTCAGAGGGCACAGAGGTGGCCACATTTCCATCCTTAACTTCAAGGTTCAACTGGCAACCAATTCCACAATAAGGGCAAGTAGTAAGTATCAATTGGTCGGGTACTCCTTCCCATCTTGCCGCTCGTTCAATAAGCGAGCCGGTGGGACAGGCATCAACACAGGCGCCACAAAATTGGCATCCTGAATCTTGTAAACTACGCCCAAAGGCAGTGCCCACAAGGGCTTTTGGCCCTCGGTAGGTAAAAGCAAGGGCACTGACTCCTATTGACTCGTGGCAGACTCGCACACAGCGCCCACAGAGAATACATAGGTTATAATCACGGTCAATAAAGGGTGAATCCTTCAATATTGGAAGCTCTCTGGGATAGTAAGTCAAGCTCATTTCTTTAAGACCAACATGTTCAACCACTTTTTCTAGCTCACACTTTCCATTCTCAGGGCAGGTATGGCAGCCAGCAACCACACCGGTTTTCTGGATGCCAGGGGAAAATGACTCACAGCGCTCGCGGCGCTCACAAATGGCACAAAAATAAGGATGCTCGCTTAGAATCAGCTCTAAAATACCGTGGCGCAGCTCTTGAATTCTTGGCGTGTTAGTATGGACTACCATACCATTGGTAGCCGGTGTAGTGCATGAGGAAGGGAAACCGCGCATTTTTTCAATTTCCACAATGCAGAGCCGGCAGGCACCAAAGGGAGGTAAACCTGGATGGTAGCAGAGAGTGGGAATGTAAATCTCAGCCTCTTTCGCCGCTTCTAAAACTGTAGCTCCTTTTTTGACTTCGACTTTTTCCCCATCAATAGTTAATGTTATCTTCCCCATTTTCTCACCCAAAACTAAATTTGCTCCTATTTTTCTACGGGAATCGGCTCTTCAGGGACAGCAGGATGCTCTCCAGAGACCTTTGCCACAGCGCTAAAACGAGGTGGACAAAGATCAAAGCAAGTGCCGCACTTAATGCATTTCTCCTGGTCAATAACATGAACCATTCTTTTGCCCCCCTTAATTGCTTCAACGGGACAGTTTCTGAGACAAATCAGGCATCCCTCACACTTATCTGGTTGGATATAGTAGGAAATAAGCTCTGTGCAAACTACTGCTGGGCAGCGTTTTTCTTTAATATGGGCTTCATATTCATTGCGGAAGTAGCGAATGGAAGTTAACACCGGATTAGGTGCTGTGCCGCCTAAGGCACATAGTGAGCCGTCCCTAACCGTTTCAGCAAGGCGTTGCAGTTTATCAATGTCGCCCTCTTCCCCTTCGCCCCGGCTTATGCGCTCTAAAATATCGAGCATCTGCCTCGTGCCCACACGACAGGGTGGGCATTTGCCGCAGGATTCCTCTTGAGTAAAGCTAAGGAAGAACCTCGCCATGTCAACTATGCAATTATCTTCGTCAGCTACTACCATGCCTCCTGAGCCCATGATAGAGCCAAGCTGAGTCAAGGATTCATAGTCAACAGGGGTTTGCAAAAGTTCGGGGGGAATGAATCCACCTGAGGGACCCCCGGTTTGTACTGCTTTGAGGCATTTATCTCCAGCGATGCCGCCTCCGATATCATAAATCACCTGGTGTAGAGGGGTCCCCAAAGAAACCTCGATAAGCCCGGTGTGCTTTACTTTCCCAGCCAGGGAAAAGGTTTTAGTACCCTTGCTCTTTTCCGTGCCATAGCTGGCGAACCATTCTGCTCCTCGTTGCAAAATCACAGATACATCGGCCCAGGTCTCAACATTGTTAATATTAGTAGGCTTTGCCCAGATACCCGATTGAGCTGGGAAAGGAGGGCGAGAACGAGGCATACCACGCTTTCCCTCGATCGAGGCCATTAATGCTGTCTCCTCGCCGCAAACGAAAGCACCAGCTCCCTCTTTGATTTCT
>JREQ01003024.1_pt1 | contig 29809 bp, 24 predicted proteins | sample 210151 | NCBI WGS metagenome assembly JREQ01 (sample SAMN03019617, study PRJNA260268) | marine sediment metagenome | biome: Marine; feature: Sediment; material: Clay; isolation source: clay from marine sediments 31 meters below sea floor depth collected from... | place: New Zealand: Canterbury... | reverse complement strand
AGCAGAAGCTAGTGATGGTGAAGTGGTGGGTCACTGGGGGGTAATTCCCGAAAGGATGAAGTTAGGCTCCAAGACGGTGATCGTTGCACAAGCAGTCGACGGGGCGACTCATTCGGACTATCGGGGACACGGTATATTTAAAACCTTGGTGAAGAGTGTATGCTCAGATGCTAAAAAACGTTACAGTTTTGTTTTCGGCTTTCCTAATGAGCTTTACCGAGGTTATGAGAAGCTTGGATGGAAAAGTTTTCGAATGGTTGATTTCTTGAATTTCATTAACTATGACCGCCCTCTAAAAAGTTATTTTAAAAGTAACATTATTGTTCGGTTTGCAAAGATGGCATTAAAAATGTTAAGAGCTAGAAATCATCTCTCTCTGAGTCTTCATTTTGAAAAATCAATAGGAAGCGACGTAGAAATCGAAGAGGTAACAAGGTTCTCCAATGAAATAAATGATTTCTGGAAACAAGCAAGATCAGAACATGAGATAATTCTGGAAAGAGATTCTTCCTTTCTACACTGGCGATTTTCTATCCATTTTGGAAATTACCAGAAATTTATCACCCGATCAACTGAAACAGGGAAAATAACAGGATACATAGTTGTTAAAAGGACAAACATACGGGGCATCACAGGTATATTAGACATAGTAGACTTGCACGCGTTGCCATATGAAGAAAAATCCTTGATGAACCTCGTTAAATCTGTGATACACATAGCCGAGAGGGACGAACTTAACATTGTTCACTGCCGAGTTCCTCAATGGCATAAATATGCTAGATTTTTACGTAAATTAGGATTTGTTCCTATAGGAAGAACATTTGGATATGCAGGACTATACCAACCTAGGCTGATTATTTATCCATTAGCACAAAAGGCAGGTTCTGACGTAAACGAATGGTTTTGCACATTAGCTGACACGGATTACGCGTGATTTAGAAGATGAGTTAAGAACCGTTGAATTCATTGAGGAAGCATATGGGAAATCTCAGCAAAAATTACTTGGAGTGTGACAGATGAATGGGTAGCGTTGTCAGCTTGGTGCGGGCGCAGAGTTCAGTGGAGGAAATAAAGAATTCTGTTTTGGGAGCCTTGGATCTTATAGATTTTAAGCTGAATGGTCCAGTGAAGTCGGTGGTTATTAAGCCGAATTTGTGTTATTATTGGGATGCTGCTACTGGGTATACTACTGATCCACGGGTTGTTGCTGGAGTTATAGATTGTGTTCGTGAAAGATGCGGTGAGGACGTTGATATTAAGGTTGTTGAGGCTGACGCTTCGGCTATGCGAACTAAATATGCTTTTCCTGTTCTAGGGTATGAAAAGTTAGCCAAAGAAAAAAATGTGGAGCTTTTTAATCTTTCTAATGATGTTCTTGTAGAGAAAACGGTTCATGTGAACCGTCGTGAAATTTCTTTTAAGGTTCCTCAGCTACTGTTGAAATCTGATTTGTTTATTAATGTGCCTAAGCTGAAAATCATGCGGGCTACCAAAATCACTTGTGCCATGAAGAACATTTTTGGTTGTATAGGTTTTCCAAGAAAGGCTGTTTACCATCCCTTTTTGAACGAAGCTATTGTAGGTATAAATAAGATTCTACGCCCACACCTTACAATTGTTGATGGGCTAGTTGGTTTGGGGCGTTTCCCAGTTAAGTTGGGTCTTATCATGGCTAGTGTTGACCCATTTTCAATCGACTGGATTGCCTCTCAGATAATGGGGTACAAACCATCAAAAGTTAGATTCTTAAAAGTTGCCATGAAAGAAAAACTTGGAAATCTGGACGGCATTACAACCAGTGGAGAAAGTGTTGCAGAGTTCCAGAAAATCTTTCCAAAAGAGAATTTCACCTCTTCAAAGTATTGGTGGACCATCCAGTTTTGGCTGTTGAAAGCCTACCACAAGATAGTTGGCGATGTTATTCCACCAGTGTTCGAGGAATAAAGGTGTTCTTCTTTTTGCTGGTTAACTCTATTGCTGGTTTTGTAATTGGCGCCTTTTATTGCGGCTTGCTTATAAGTGGCTCATCGTAAATCTCTCTTTATTTCACCTTTTCACTGTATCTTAAATTTGGCGTGGGGCTTTTCGTGTTATCAAGGCTCAAGCGTCTAGTTGCTTTTTTGGTGATATGACATGGTTAAAAAAGATAAAGATAATGCCTTAGAGATGATTATTCAAGACAAGCTCTCTCTAAGTGATCCTTGGTATCAGTTGGTCATGGAAATGATACAGTCAGTCATCCATGAGTTCGATGGACGGAGATTAATTGAAGTTGGCTGTGGGCTTGGCGGTTTCGTGATGAACGCGGCTCAAAAAGGGGCAGTGGTGATTGGGTTGGACGTATCATTGAATGCGGTAAATACGGCGAAAGGTTTAGTCAAACAGTTGGGTCTTCAAGATAAAGTTGACCTCGTAGTTGGGGACGCTCAATTTCTTCCGTTTAAGGAGCAAGTTAGTGATGTTGTGATTTGTTCGGAGACTTTGGAGCACGTGCCAGATTATGAAAAAGCATTCGGTGAACTCGTAAGGATAACCCATAAATCAGGATATTTGTGTTTGACTGTTCCCAATTTTTTAAGTACTGCTTTTTTCGAAAATGTGATTCTACTTCTTGTGGGGCAACCGAGTTACGTGAAGTCTCATGTATGTGTGGAGAAGGAGCACATTTTTCATGTTTTCAAACTGAGGAAGCTTCTAGATCAAGAGAATGTGAGAGTTATTACTATTCGAAGTGTTGATTTTTTGCATCTTCCTCCTAGAGTACGGAGAATTTTAGGAATTGGACATGTTCTTAGTGTTATTTCCGGGAGATTAGAAGATTTCCTTGAAGATCATGTTTCGCCGTTGAGGTTGATGGGAGCGAACATTGGAGTTTTGGTAAAGAGAGAATGAATTTCTTAGTTTTTGATGAGGTTGGGCTTTTGCAGCATAGAATCAAGGTTACTATAGGTTTTTGTGTCAAGAATTGTGAGGCTACGATTAAGGAAGCGATAGATAGCGTTGTTGGTCAAGATTTTCCTCTTGAGCTTATGGAAATTATTGTGGTAGATGGCTATAGTACCGATAGGACTCTGCAAATTATTAAGGATGTGTTTTTAAATAGCGGTGTTAGGGTTAGGTTTTTTCTGGAAAACAAGGGGTTGGGTATAGCACGGCAAATAGTGGTTGATAATGCGGATGGCGATTATATTCTTTGGGTTGATGGTGACATGGTGTTGGCTAGGGATCACGTTAGCAAGCAGGTGGAGTTTATGGAGTCGCATCCTAGGGTGGGTATTGCTGGGGGAAGGTTCACCATGTATCCTGGAGAAAGCTTGATTGCCACATTGGAGAGTATTGAGTGGATTGTTGCGGATTATATTCACGGTAGGAAAGCGTCGTTGAAACCTGTACTTCATCGTGCTGGTGGCTGTATTTACAGGGTCAAAGCCATTAGACAGGCGGGAGGGTTTGACTGTAATATCAATGGTGCTTTGGAAGATTTGGATGCAGAATATAGGATTGGAGAACTTGGCTGGTACACCTATTTTATTACTGATGCTGTTTTTAACGATAGACGCAAAGAAACGTTGAAGGGGATTTGGCGTGAAAATTTCTGGTATGGCTATGGTGGACATTATTTTCTTCATAAGCATAGGAGAAGCATATCTGCTTCAGCGTTTCTTACGGGTTTGCAACATTCTTTTGTTGCCTATAAATTGACGCGTCGAAAAACAATGTTTTTACTTCCGCTTCAGCATATCTTCAAAAAAGTAGCGTGGTATTTTGGTTTCATGAGAGCTCATTTGGATGGGTATGGGCATAACTTCGCAAGGTCTTAGTGAGGGTCTTATTCTTTTTCGATTCATTTTTTGTATGCTTTACTGGTGTTGTGTGTGAAACCTATAGTGACTGTTGGCGTTTGTGTAAAAAACTGTGAAAATTACATTAGGGAAACTATTGATAGTATTTTGAGTCAAGATTTTCCTCATGAACTTATGGAAGTTATCGTGGTAGACGGTTATAGTGTGGACAGAACGTTATCGATTATAAAAAATGTGTTATGCAATTCTGATATTAAAACTAGAATCTTTTATGAGAATAAAGGGTTGGGCGTTGCGAGGCAGATTGTTGTTGATAATGCGGATGGCGATTATATTCTTTGGGTTGATGGTGACATGGTGTTGGCAAGGAATTTTGCTAGAACGCTATTAGAGTTCATGAATCAGCATACAGAGTTTGGAATTGTGAAGGGAAAACAAGCTTTAGAACCTGGGAGGAATTTGCTAGCCACTTTGGAAACGTACTCTCGTGCTGCTGGCAGAATGGTGGATTATCAATCGGCAAAAGGGCGTTCAAAGGCTCTTGGAACAGCGGGATCCATCTATCAAATTAAAGCTATCAAGCAGGTTGGGGGGTTTGACAAAAATTTGAGAGGATATAACGAAGATTGGGATCTCGAAATTAGGATTCGAGCAGCGGGGTGGTCATTGTGTACAGTTGATGTTTTTTATCTTGACTATGAGAGGCGTGGATTAACTTGGGAGAGTTTGTGGAGTAGGTATTGGCTTCGGGGATATTATACCCATTATTTTCTTCATAAGAATAAGGGGATGCTTAAGCATTATAAGATGTTCCCTCCAGCTGCGTTTCTATCGGGCCTTCTTCATGCCTTTACCCTCTTCAAGCAGACACGCCAAAAAGCTGTTTTTCTGTTACCATTTCAATCTGTGTTCAAAATGACGGCTTATTATGTGGGGTTTATAAGAAGTCACGTTAATTCCTATGCTCCTATGATATAGGTAGTTTACTTGGGGAATTTTTTGTGGTTTCCCCTAATTAGGTTAACGGTTTGAGAAAAGCGAGACATGTGTTTGTGGAAACAAGATTTAAATGAAGGCCTGGTCATGTTTGGCAATAAATTAGGTAAGATGATATTAAAATGAATGTTGGTTTGATAGGTTGCGGCAGGGTTGCCAACATTCACATGGGCGCTTATAAGACAATGAGCAAAGCGAACGTGGTTGCTGTATCAGACACCGACATCAATAGAGCAAAGGCTTTTGCTGCGTCCTATAAAATTGACAAAGTTTTTTCAAACTACACAGATCTTTTTGAAGTCAAAAATCTCGATTTTGTAGATATATGCACTCCCACGTCGACACATGAACTAATAATCCGTGACGCTGCAAAGTCCGGACTTAATGTACTGATGGAGAAGCCTATGGGTCGAAACAGTGAAGAATGCGAGAGAATGGTGGAAGAGTCAAGAAAGCATAGAATCAGTCTGTGCATCTGTCACAATCAACTTTTCTTCCCGCATGTCAGGCATTTGAAATCAATCGCTGATTCTGAAGGTTTTAACTTGGCATCTTTTCGAACTTCTCATAGGGAGAATTTTGAATGGCTCAAAGCTCATGGTTTAGCCCAACCTTGGAATGTGAACCCCGAACACGGAGGAATCTTGTGGGAGGTAGGTTGCCATCTTGCATATCTCCATTTGCATTTCTTGAAGGATGTGGAAGAGGTTTACGCTTTAGGTGTCAAGGCCAAATATCCTGTGTGGGATGACTTCATAGTCTTATTGAGGGCTTCCTCTCAACGTTGGGGCATTATGGAGATCTCATGGGTTGCACAAGAATCTGAAATAGTGTACGAAATCATTGATTCTAATGGGAGAAGAGTACAGACTTTCTTGCCTCATGGTTACATAATAGAAATGACGCAGGAGAAAGCCGCGAACATAGCAGGTGTTGCACGCAGTTTCTTTACAGATGAGAAAAGGCTTTTCAAAAAATGGATGAAGTTTGCTATGGATCAAATTAAGAAGCCACAGTTAGGACATTTTGATTTGATTAGCAGCTACGTTGAAAGTCTGGAGAAAGGTTCTTCTTCACCAGTGACGGGAGAAGATGGCAGGAATGCTATTAAGCTTCTTGAGTGTATTGAAGAATCTTTGAAAGAACGAAGGCCAATCAACTATTCCCCTTGGTAAGCAATTCTGGTTTTACTGCGCTAGTTAGCAGGTGGGCGACGGTTTTAAGGAGGTATGTACATGCGTGCACGTGCGAGCCGTATACTGAGATTTAACATTATTCCGGCTATTCTTTATCCTTTGGTGGAGAATCACATTTACACAGTCAGATACGGGATAGCAAAAGGAATGAAAAGAAAGGGTGGTTTGGGTTTCATCCCCTATATAGTGAAATCAACACCCGAAGAAGTGTTTCTAACGAACTTAGATCTAGATGGTCAAATTGTATACGATGTTGGAGCGGCGCATGGCATTTTTACAATATTTTTCGCGAAGGCGGTTGGAAAGAATGGCAAGGTAGTCGCTTTTGAACCAAATCCTAGGCTTTGCGATCAGATAATTGAAAACGTCAGAACTAACTTTTTCAACAATGTGGTAGTGTGTCAAATTGCACTTGGGAAGGAAGAGAAGAAAGAAACACTAGCTTTCCCTTCTGGAGAACTTGGGATAGGGAGTATCGAAAAACATGAGAAAGCACGTATTCTTCGTCTAAAAGGGACAGAGTCTCTTGAAGTGCAAGTAGATTCAATTGACCATTTGATCGCTACTGGAAAACTCGAAAAACCGGACTTCGTCAAGATAGATGTTCAGGGAGCAGAATTAGATATTCTTCTTGGAATGAATAGAACAATCAAGGAATACAAGCCAAAAATTTTGGTTGAGGTCCACTTTATACCTTATATAGATTGGAAGATCAAAAATGTGGCAAGGATTGTTCAATTTCTTACTGCAAAGGGATATTCAATCTATCATGTAGAATCTAGATGTATACTTAATCCTCACAATACCCAAGTCGTTAATGCGGATGAACATTTATACTGTTTTTAATAACTAACTTTCCGAAGACAAAATTTTGCCTTAAGCCTTTCCTAATCAAACTTGGCTTTGACTAAAATATATTACCTCCTCATCGAAAGAAATTAACAGCGTAGCCTGAGCCCAGTGTCATGTTTCCAACACTATTCTACTAAGGTGTCAATTCGGTCGTCAAAGGATGTGGATAGGGATAAGGTGTATATCCGGGTTTTGCGTAAAGAAAGTAATCCTCATTTTCTATGATGTCGCCTCCTGTTATGTATATCAGATTGTCTGTGCCACTTATAGTATTGTCCCAAATATACAAGTCCTTTATGTAAGTCGTCGGATTTGGTCCTTCGTTCCATAGGGCAAATGGATATGAACCTGTGTGTGTTTCATACACCATAGTGTTGTTAAAGACTACGCCGCTACCGCCACGCAAAAGAAACATGTAAGCGCCACCCCAGTTTTTATGTGCGTTCCAAATGATAGTATTATTGTAAGCTTCTAAGCCTCTACCCCCCACATAAGGGGCTTCTCCGTATGAGCCGTGAACGTCAATCATGCCCATAAACGCTGGTCTTGTGATTGTGTTATATCGGAGAACGTAGAATCCGCCTCCAATCGTTGAGCCAACTGTCGCATGACGCATGCGTTTGAATGTGTTATCTTCAATATAAGCGATGTTATTCACTGTGTCATACTTGCCGAGTAAATTGTCTATTGGTTCCCAGTTAAAGCCAGTGCCGCCGACGTGAATGCCGTAAGGCCACAGTTTTTCGCCCCCGCCTGGACCAATAACGTTAGGGTCATCTATATAGGGATTATCAAAGTCGCAGTGGTCTATCAGTCCACGATTTGCACCATAGGGAATATAATGATTGAAAGCAAAGATAGCGCTACCGCTAAAATCTTGGAAGTAGCAATGGTCTATACGATATTCTGCGCCAACAAGGGCTATTCCACTCGTATGCGGATTTCCTTCCTCTGTAAAGTTGTATCCGATAAAGGAAATTCCAGAGATTCTGGTAAATTTTCCGTTTCTTCCATCAACTGTAAACATGTAGTGGCTGTCTGGAGGTCGAGGATATGTTCTCAGTATTGTCAGGTCTTTTCCCGCACCTATAACGTTAACACCGCCTGGGATAAGCACGCCAGTAGGCGCATTTTGCGGCGCTATCTTATTGGGGTCTATGCTAAAGACAAAGTCGCCTTCAGGGACGTACACCGTGCCCCCGCCCGCCGCCGCAACCGCATCCACAGCCGCCTGGATATCTCCCGCAGAACCACTTCTTGCGAATATTTTGGTAGATATATTACCGGTACTTCTTATAACAACATTATCCATCAATGAAGAAATCGCAGGAGAAAGAGCGAAAATCGCTACAAAAACAACTAAAACTAACACTATAGCATACAGCTTTTTATTCTGCATCTCTTCAGTCTCCTTTAACTGTTAGTAATTTGTGATTTAAAGTGTTTCGATTGCATGTCATGTTATCCACATGCTCTTCATATGAACATGTGCGGAAGCTTGTAATAAGTATTTTGTCTTACGATAGGCTAATCACCCTCCAACATCAAAATATAGATTCCGAATACGCAGAGATTGAAGGTTTTGTTAAATGAATTCTAACATAACTAGGTGTAAATCAAGAGATTTTCTAGTGGTTATACTGTTTTTACAGTCTATAGCATATGCCACGGTGTTCTTAGATGTTCCGGTTGCCAGGCAGGTTATCGGATTTATCTATTTCACCTTTGTTCCAGGATTCGTTGTTATTAAACTGCTAAAATTGAATAAGCTTGACGGATTGGAAACCGTTGTTTTCTCGGTAGGGCTTAGTGTCGCTTTTCTAATGATTGCTGGACTTTTGATAAACGAATTTGGTTTTCTATTTGGTTTTTCTGAACCGCTTTCTAAAATGCCTTTACTAATAACTCTGAACGGCTTCATATTTGTAGGTGCGGTTTTAGCTTGCCTCAGAAGTGAGAGTGTAAAACTTTGGAAAGTCAAAAATCTTGGCTTGTTTCGATCAGCGTTGCTTCTAATTGGTCTTCCTGTTTTGAGCGTTGTGGGAGCAATGTGGGTAAATGCTTATGGAAACAATTGGATTCTTCTCTTTTTGATAATTGCAATCTCGTTGCTATTTGTTATAGGCGTTACCTCTAAGAAATTGTTGCCTTCAAAACTTTATCCTCTCGCAGTACTCATGATCGCGATCTCCCTTCTTTATCATTCTTCGCTTATATCCAATTACATTGTTTCCTTCGGGTCTGACGTGCCAGTTGAGTACTTCGTCTTCAAAACTACACAAAACAATGCATATTGGAGTTCAACTAACCCCTACTTAGGAGATATAGGATATGGCAGAGTCCATTCAATGTTGAGTGTTACGATTCTTCCAACAATTTACTCAAGTTTGTTAAATATGGATTCGACGTGGGTGTTTAAGATAATATTTCCACTGATTTTTTCCTTTGTACCTTTAGGTTTGTATCAGGTATGGAAAGGACATGTGGGAAAGAAATACGCTTTCATTTCAGCTTTTCTTTTCATGGCATATGAAATATTCTATACCGAAATGTTGGGGTTAAACAGACAGATGATTGCGGAACTGTTTTTCGTTTTGCTGTTACTCGTCGTTTTGAACAATAAAATGAAACCGTCTAGCAAGATGATGTGTTTCGTGATTTTCAGCTTTGGCTTAGTGACATCGCATTATGGACTTTCACAAATTTTACTACTCTTTATTTCTCTCACTTTCATTTCGTTATTTGTAGTTAAGAGGCCGAGCAGAAACATAACCGCAAGTATGGTTGTATTATTTTTCGTTGTGATGTTTACATGGTATATTTATACATCAGGTTCGGCTGTTTTCGACAGCTTCTTAGAGTTTGGCGACTATGTCTATAGTCAACTAGGCGAATTTTTCAATCCTGCATCGAGGGGACAAACGGTGTTGAGAGGCTTGGGGTTGGAGAGTCCTCCGACGATTTGGAACGCGATCAGTAGAGCGTTCGCATATGCTACGCAGTTATTGATTGTTGTTGGCTTCGTTGGATTGATAACGAAACGAGTAAAAGTTCATTTTGAGAGGGACTACTTCACGTTTAGCTTCATAGCCACAGCATTTTTAGCCGCACTCATACTGGTGCCAGGGCTAGCGAATACAATGAACATGACAAGGTTTTATCACATATTGCTCTTTTTCTTAGCACCCTTGTGTGCATTAGGCACTGAGTTTCTCGTCAAGTTAATATCCAAGCGACGAACGGAAATTGGGGCTTCGATTTTATTGTTGATTGTGCTGGTTCCTTACTTTCTCTTTCAGACAGGCTTCATGTACGAAGTTACAGGAACGCAGTCTTGGTCATTGCCCTTGAGCAAACATCGAATGGATGCAGTTTTTCTACGCCGTTCCTTGGGATACTTCGACGAGTGCGATGTGTTCGGCGCTTTATGGATATCAAAAAACATGGATGTTGAAAATTCAAAGACATATGCAGATGCTCCTTCCGCGTATGTTGTTTTGAGCAGTTATGGTATGATTTACAGTGGTAATATGGAGGTTTTGTCGAATGTTACAGTGTTGTCCACAAATGCTAATGTTTATTTCAGTCGGGCAAACGTGGTTGATGGTGTTGTGGTGGGTTCAGATTATTTATGGAATACCACAAGCATTTCACCTATCCTCGGCTTCGCAAATAAAGTGTACTCAAACGGAGGATGCGAAATCTACAAAAACGGAGAAACATCTTAACAGGGTTATCTGTTAAGCCAAGTGGCTAGAAACTGAAGACGCGCGCGAAAAGTGGTTGTGTGCGATTTACATGATCCTTTCTATATAACCTGATATCTGGTGAGTAAAAATAATGAACGTCAAACCGTTAATTCTAGTAAGTGCTCGAAACGCCTCCATTTCTGGAGGTTACCGCAGACTATACGAAATCCTTAAACGTGGAAAGTCGAGAGGCATCAATTACATAATTGTAACTGATTCAGCAAGCTACCGAAACTACGTCAAAATGTTTCCAGATTTTGAAGATATACTTCGACAATACAAGTCATACATCATTAACTCTCCCAAAGTCCGATTAGTGACTGGTAGCAAGCATCGATTTTTAGGAATAGCAACAATGTGCAAGAATCTTTTGCTATTATCTTTGAGAATTTTTAAGATTGCGCGAGAAGAAGATGTGGATCTTATTTTTTGGCCCGGAGAAGGTTCTCAAACAATGTTGACAATGTGCCTTTCCGGAAAAATATCCAGAAAGCCTTGGACCGTTATTTTTCAGGGTGAAAAATATCTATTTCAACCAACAAATGGACTTGGTCCTTTAAACCCATTGAATGTTCTTAAACACGTGAGCCAAAAAGAACAAACAAAAAAGATTCCTCTGATGTCAAAAATAGGATTTTCCATTGGATTGTTGAGCTTGTTGAAGATAGCAGAAAAATCATTAATACTTACAGTTAGTCCTTCAATAAGTGAGGAAATTGGATATTTGAACCCTAAAATCCAATTTCATGTAATGATGCCAGGTAACGGAATAGATTTGAGAAAGTTCGACAAGAAATCATCCAATCAGACTCTTTATGATGCTGTGTTTTTTTCAAGATTAATCCCGGAGAAAGGACTGTTTGATCTTCCTGAGATATGCAAATTAGTGGTGCAAAGATTTCCAAAAGCAAAAATAGCGGTTGCGGGATCCGTTGAAAACAATAAATTCTTGGAAGATTTTCGAAGAATGATTCTTCAGTACGATTTGACCAAAAACGTTGTTCTCCTAGGTCAACAAGATGAAGACTCCCTCATCGACATGGTAAGTTCCTCCAAGTTGACGATCTATCCGAGTGCTTTGGACGCATACGGACTAGTGGTCTTAGAATCATTAGCTTGCGGCACACCTGTGGTCGCTTACGATATTCCAGCCATTAAGCATAATTTTGGTAACATCAAAGCGGTTTTGCGATGCCCAATAAAAGATAATGTCAGCATGGCAAAGAGTGTTGAAGTTCTGCTGGAGAATGAAGACTTGAGGAAAAAACTTTCGCACGAGGCAAAAGAATATGTTAGGAATTATGATTGGAAAAACGTGATAATAGCTGAAAAAGAAGCCTATTTTAAGGTAATTGAATGGTTTAATCGACAAGATGCGAATGCAAATTGAAAATTCTGAGAAAGGAAGTTCGCAGATAAAAGTATCTACAGACGTGTGCATTGGAAGGTCGATTTTACAGTGAAAACGCAAAGGATGGAAAAAAATCCCAAAGTTCTCATCCTCAATTTACCCAGTCCTCCAAATCAAAGGCTTTGGAGAGACACGGCAGGAGGATTTGGCACAGCCATTCCTCGCCGCTACAATTACAAACAAAACGGAGAAACAGCTCTTCATCCCTTTTTGCCTTACGCTTCTTCGATTCTTTTAGAAGCAGGATACGAGTTTAATGTCCTAGATTGCCAACGACTAAAATTGACTCAACCTCAAGTTTTAGACGTTGTCAAAAGAAAAAATCCAGATGTTATATTCTCCGTCCTTTCGCTTCCATCCATGAAAAATGACATCAAAATATTAAACGAAATAAAAGAAACTATCCAACACTTGACAATAGTCGGCGTTGGAACAGTATGCCGCGTCATTCCAAATGAAGTTCTACTCAAAAGTAAAATAGACGTAATTCTCCGCAACAGTTACCCCTACATTTCCAATATGACTGCTTTGATCCAAGCATTCCAATACTCCAAAGATCTTAAGACTGTTAATGGAATCTCCTATATCGAAAATGGTCAAATAATTAACACGCCCGAATCTCCAAAACTAGATTTAGGTGATCTGCCCGTCCCATGTTACGATTTCATTCAATTTGACGGCTACGAAACTTTTACAGACACCACGGGGGAGCGATTTCCCTACGTTCCAATCTTAGAAAGCAGAGGATGCCCCTACAACTGCATATACTGTCCTTATCCATTGGGATTTGGCAGAGAATGGACGTTTAGGCCCCTAAAAGCAATAGTTGCTGAAATAGAATATTTGCGCACTGTACACAACATTCGAGGATTTCTATTAAGAGGTCAAACGTTCGCTTATAACAGAAAACGTGCGATGGAAATAAGTGAAGAAATAATCCAGCGGAAACTTGATATTGCATGGTTTTGCGAATCAAGGGTAGACGAAGTCAATCGCGAACTGTTAGAAAGGATGAAGAAAGCAGGTTGCGAACGAATACATTATGGAGTTGAAACGGGAGATCCTGAAACTCTCAAAATTGCAAAGCCAGGGGTCAAGTTAGAAACAATAAAAAGGGCATTCAATTTGACAAAGAAAACTGGTTTAATAACACAAGCCCACGTGATTCTGGGATGGCCAGATGACGATGAAGAGAGTTTAGAAAACACCCGTAAATTCCTATTATCCTTAGACCCAGATGTCATAAACTTAAACTTTTTGACTCCTTATCCAGGAACCAAAATGTATGAACTAGCGCGACAAAACTCTCTTCTGCTTACAAGCGATTGGTCAAATTATACGTCTCATAAAGTGGTTATGAAAACTAAATACTTGAACGCCAATCAGCTCTATGCTGCTGGCAGAAGAATAATTCGCGATCACTTGAAAAGAGCACTTCTGAGACTAATCTTAGAGCCTGAAACGTATTTGCTAAAGCACCCTCGACTTTTCATAGGTGAAGCAAGAAAATTAATTGGTAACATAATCTCCCAATAACAACACGAGATTAAAGTATGAATGAGTGCGTGCACAAAAGTTAGACTAGTGCGCGCAAACACACACTTTCTATGCATTGGCGTTTGGATATCGGAGTGTGACTGCCAAAATTGCTTCTCGACAAGATAAATGAGTACTTTGTTGAGCCAGTTAGATTGTTTAAGTTTTGGCGCAGCTGCCTTGGATACAAACCGAATACAGTGGAGTGGCTTGTTAGTGCGCGGTGCAACTTGCGGTGTAGTATGTGCAACGTGTGGAGGCTTGGGGCCAGCGAATCTAGTGAACTTTCCTTTTCGGAAGGTTCTAGGCTTTTGGAGCAGCTTTCAGAGTTGGGAACGAGGGCACTGACTTTGAGCGGAGGCGAACCCATGCTTAGAAAAGACATTTTTGACATTGTTCAGAAGGCTAAAGAGGAAGGGCTTCGGGTTCAATTGATAACTAACGGAGCGTTGATGACAGAGGCTTCTGCGAAGAGGCTAGTTGAGGCAGGCTTGGACGGCATAACTTTTTCCGTTGATGGCCCAGAGCCGGCGGTTCACGATGAGATTCGCGGCGTCGAGGGAACTTGGGAGAGAGCGGTTGAAGGCATACGCCACATCAATAAAGCAAGACAAAAAAAGGTAAAACCTCATGTTTCATTGTTCTGCGTTGTTACTTCAAGCAACTACCGCCTGCTCGTAAGGATGGCTGACTTGAGGAAGAAACTTGGCTACGATACCATACACTTTCTGCCACCAATTCTGAAAACAGCTAGGGCCAAGAGTTTGTTGCTGACGAAGATCAGCCTAGATGATTTTGAAGCTAATTATCTACCGCTTATCCAAGCGAACATTATGAGGTTGGGGTTATCGCAGTCGTCTTTTGACTCGCTCAATTCGCTCTGCAAAAACCGAGAAAGCACTTACGCTGGAAAATATGCTTTACCCGGACGCAGCCAAGCGTTATGTTTCCAGCCTTGGCATATGGCTACGGTTGATCCCTTCGGCAACGTTTACCCATGTTGCTACGCCTGCACATTCCAAAACCTATCCGAAGATTTGACGCATGGCTTTTGGGGAAAAGCCGACTTTACAATGGGCAACCTCCGAAAGAACACGTTCAAGGAAATATGGAACGGCGAAATCTTCAGGAAATTCCGAGAACAATGCAAGACTCAGCCGCTTCGCTTCCCAATATGCGCCCACTGCGACTACGAATGGAAATACGACCTCTATCTAACGGCACTTTTCAAAAAAAGAAGGCTTCTCTCGCGCGCGCTACAGCAACTCTTCGTCAACGAAGTAAAGAACCTAGCCAACAAAATACTGTTTCCTGCACTCGAATGAAGTTATTTCCAACACTAACAAAGAAAAACATAGATTCTATAACGAAAAAAATACAAGGCATCATCGAGTGCAAAATGTGAAACTGATATTTCATTTAGATCTTGAGTGTATAGTTTGTTCTGTGGGATGTTTACATGAAAATACTGATGGTTACTCCATCTTATTATCCAATTATTGGCGGATCAGAAGTGCTAACTCGACTGCTTGCAATCAAGCTTAATGAAATGGGAATCCACACAGACATTATGACTTTTAATATGGATAAGAAATGGTATCCTGTCTGGAAAGAAGAAACTAAGAGAGATAATCAAATTCGTGTGTTCAGAGTGCCTGCTCTTAACCCTTTTCCTAGGCTTCCGAACCCTTTGTTTAACTTATTTAGAATGAATGTTCTACCGAAGCCTAGTTTCATAAAAAAGTTTAAAGATTATGATGTAATTCATTTCGTTGGTGAAGCAGATTTAAGCTTTCCTATTTTATCATACTTTGTCAAAAAACCTAAGATATTCCATTGCGTTGCAATTTTCCGGCATGGAGGAATTTACAAGTATTACATGTTTAGACGCCCTTTTCTAGGAAATATATTTAAACGATTCTTTCCCAATCTTGCCGATGCTTATACCATTTACTCGATTGAGGAGAAGACACTTCTTACAGATTTGGGGGTACCTGCAAAAAAAATCTTGAGTTTGCCCATTGGTATCGACACCGAGATTTTTAGACCTGATGAAACCAAAAAAATCGATAATTTAATTTTGTTTGTAGGTAGAATATACCGAATTAAAGGTTTACATATTTTGATAAACGCCTTACCCTATCTTGAAATCCCAATACAACTAGCTATAATTGGTCCAAGATGGGATGAAGAATATGTGAAAGAAATTGAGCAAATGTCTCAGGCAATAAATGAAAACGGTGTCCATAATGTAAGGCTACTAGGGGCGATGGATCACAGCGATCTAGTGTCTTGGTATCAAAAAGCCTCAGTTCTCGTCTGTCCATATCTCTATGAGACTTACAATGCAGTTACACTAGAAGCTTTAGCATGCGGGACACCTGTCGTAAGCACCGGGACCCATATAATGGGCCAAACCCCAGACGGAATCTTGGTTACATCCAAAGATCCTAAAAAAATTGCAGACGCTATTAGGAAATTACTAGAAGACAGAGAGCTGAGAGAAAAATACGGAAGAGAAGGAAGAAAACTCATCGAAGAGCATTTTTCAGTTGAAGTTGTTGCTAAAAAACTAACAAAAATATACATGGATCTGTTAACTGATTAACTATAAGCGTAAAGACTGGAGCATAGTTTTATTAATTGCGACAGTCTTCTTAATTTATAATTCAATAGAAGCATCTTACAGAATTGAGTTGCATAATTCTTATTAAGATTTGTTGACGTTTTTACTACGGGAAAGAAGGTGAAACTAATTCTTAAGGTTATGCTAACTTTTGATGTGGGAGACTTCGTAAATCCAAGGTCTATGACCGCGTTATCTAGAATATTGAAGTTGCTGGCAAAGTATCATCTCAGAGGCTTGTTTTTTATTACAGGACATGTGGCTGAAAAGCTGACTAAATTGCCAGAGGTCTTAGAGCTTCTTGAAACTCACGAAATAGGTTACCACTCTTCCAGTCACACGGTTCACCCTACTATTTGCGAATATACTGATGTCAAAGAATATAGAGAAGCCTATCTAACATCTTTGAAGAGAGAAACCGCCCATATAAATCCCTTAACTGGAGAAATTGAGGGCAAAGGCGGAATTGAATTATTAAGACATCTTTTCCCAAAGAAGAAAGTGGTATGTTACAGAGCACCAGGACTTTCTTGGTCTCCACCGCACTTAGAGGCTTTGGTAAAGTTAGGTATCCAGTTTGATTTTTCTTCTTGCCTTTCACAGTCACCAGTTCACTATAATGGAGTTACTTTTTATCCAGATGTCATTTCTATCAACAAATTGGCCTATCTTCTTTTGCTTTACAGAGTTCTGAAGAATAGGGTGATAGTTCTACACTCACATCCTGAATGTTTCGTAAATCAAGATTATTCGGATTCTATTTACCGTAGAGGTAATCCTAAACAACTTTCCCCAGTGAAACCCAGAGATGGTAAAAAAATGAAGTACCTATTCTGGAGGTTTGAAGTGTTTCTAAAGAGAATTAGTTTCTGCAAGAGTATAGGATTAATCGAAGTCGCGCCAGAACCAACTAAATCGGATACGCCCCTTGTTGTCTCGAAGAAGGTAATTCAGAAAAGTTACGAAAGAAGCGTTGCGTGGTCTAAAAGGTTCTTTGGCTACGAGCCGAAATATTTGCGTAACCACTTCTCTAGATATTTCCATATAGAAATCGAGGATTAGCAAAGTCATTGGAGAAACAACGGAATGAAAACATGGAAAGTGAGGACATACCAAGAAAGTGACGATGAAGGTATAGTTAATCTAATAAATTTGGTATGGCCTGACTACTCATTTGACATTAAAACTTGGTACTGGTACAAGAACAACCCCCTTGGTCATTTTGCATCAGTAGGTGAACATAATGGTGAAATAGTAGGTTACATGGGACTCATTCCAGTAGAGATAAAGATGGGGGATAACCTTATACGAGGAGCAGAAGCAGTAGACTTGGTGGTTCACCCGAATTTTAGACGACAAGGAATGTTTTTGAACCTCGGAAAAACGTTAGTGAAGGAGGCTGTAGAAAACGATATATCGTTTTTCTATGGTTTCCCAAATGAACCCGCCTATCATGGACACTTGAAATATGGTTGGTTCTACGTGTGTGATATACCCTTTCTAAGTCGAACAAATAGGTATGAGCTTATTAGAAGAAATCTTCGGGATCTTAGCAAAATTCGTTTTAGTAAAGAGTTTCTAAGGAGAAGTGTTGATTTGGCTGCTAGTATGCTTCTTAATCTCAAAGCAGCCCACAAGATGCCGTTAGCTGAAGACTTGAAGATCACTAGCCCTCTATCATTTGACGAACGCTTTGACGGTTTCTGGAATAGAGTTTCGAATCGATATGGAATAATCGTGGTTAGAAACACAAAGTATCTAAGATGGAGATATTCTGAAAAGCCTGATACAGATTATAAAGTTCTGGTTGCTGAAAAGGACGGTCGCATTGAAGGTTACGTGATATTATACATCAAGGAATCTCAGTATCGAGAAAGCTTCATTGTAGATGCGCTTGCAAACTCGAAACATATCGGTCAACATTTAGTTCGTGCCGCTTTGGATTATTTCTCCGAAAAAGAAGTTAAGTCAATAAGTTGTAGGATGAAAGAAAATAGTTTTTGGTATGGGATTCTGAAACAAAATGGTCTATTACCTACCTACTACCTAAAGTTAATCGTACGCATTAATTTTGACGGATACCTTAAAATGTATCAAAGCGTTGCAGAAAATTGGTATGTCACAATTGGTGACACGGTGTTTTATTAATGTTCGGTAGCCGTATGTACTTTTATGAAAGCCAAATCCAAAGGGAACTTTTTTAGCTGATAGTCAACTGCACGTACACGTAGATTTTTCCTAGTGCTCCGCAGTCAACTTCGCCTAGCTTGGTGAATCCGTCTGGTCCTAAGCCTCCAAGGAAAGACTTCAGAGCGAGACACCTAGTTGAAGATATTAATTTCGACGGAATCAAAAGTCTGGGTGCGTAAGAAATTTGACCATAAATGTTGGAATTTAGAGACATTATGTTGTCCTGTCCAGTCTGGAAGCAATAGGCTCCTTAAACTTATGGGTAAAATATATACTGCCGAGGAATGGAGGGACTACATGGTAAAAATTAATACAAAATTTCCACATATCCGACTAGGTACGCAATTGATGGTTGGTTTCCCAACCGAAACGGAAGAAGATTTTAGAGCAACTTTAAAACTTCTTGATTATCCACTTTCTCAACTTTATATACGTCTTCAGGTTTTCTAAAAGACCGACCGTTCCAGGGGTTGTTGGACGATTTTAGCTCGGTTAGTGCATTTAATTACTTTCAAATTACCCTACTACGGTCTGTCCAAAATGTGTGGGAGAAGGTATGATGAAATTTGGAATAGACTCCCCTTCAGAAATTTGAAACTTCCTAAGATTTTGCCAGATGGAAATATAATCATTTGCAGGTGGGAAGATCAATATTTGGATTGGCCTATTTACCACAGTGCAAAATACGACCAGTTTTTTAAACCTCAAAGGGGAGATGTTGTAGTTGATGCTGGAGCACATATAGGGGAGTACACGCTAAAAGCAGCAAAGGAAGTAGGCGAAACAGGAAGGGTCATATCAGTCGAACCAGACGATAAGAACTACGAGCTTCTTGTCAAGAATGTCAGGATCAATAGGTATCAAAATGTCACTCCCATTAAATTAGCACTGTCAGATTTTGGCGGGAAAGCCAAGCTATTTCTCCAGGAGAAATCTGACGCACACTCACTCATCAAGAACCTTTGGGAGGCTCCAGTGGGTATCACCGAAGTCGCTGTTACAACCTTAGATAAACTCGTCGAGAGACTTGCCATAAAGAAAGTTGATGTACTTAAGATAAATGCCGAAGGCTCTGAGCTAAACATCCTCAGGGGATCGAAAAAGCTCCTAACCAAAGGGAGAATTTCTAATATAGTGGTCACCACCCATCCACCGCACAAGCAAGGGGCAAACGAGATTAAAAGATATCTCCAAACATTTGGTTATACAGTTAAAGCAAGTCGTGACGCAAAGATGCTATACAAAATCCTATACGCATGTGTGCGCAATTGATTCTATTCTACTTTTGTAGTTTAACCATTTCAGCCAGCCAAACTTGCAGGCCCTCGCCAGGTCAGATATCTGAAAAGATTAAAGAATTAAGATGCAAAAGATTGTTACGAAAGCATGCACATATGCATATATTCAATGCTGCAAACGGATTCATGCATTTTAGATTTTCTGAACTTGCTAAGTAAAACATTTAATAAACTGAAGAAAGAATCGTCTTTAATCAGAAAACTGAAAGGAAATGAACTAATATGAGCTTGGTTAGTTTTGTTAAAATTCGAAACGATACAATAAATTCATTAAAGCAAGCTATTGTTGATTCATTAGATCTTATCGAATATTCCTTCACAAAAGGAACCAAGAATGTTGTGATTAAGGCTAACTTGTGCTATTACTGGGATTATTCCACAGGTCAAACCACTGATCCTAAATTTGTAGCCGCTTTGATTGAAGTGATTCGTGAAAAGATTTCTCCCAGAACAAATATTTCTATAGTTGAATCTGATGCGTCAGCAATGAAGTGCAAATATGCTTTCAAAATGCTTGGGTATGAAAAACTTTCCCAAGATTATAAAGTCAATCTCGTCAATCTTTCTGAAGACACGACTAAAACAGTCGAAGCGTACGCTGGTGGGCGTAAACTTAAGTTACCAATTCCTCAAACAATCCAGAACGCAGACTTGAAAATTAACATACCAAAAATTAAGTACAGTGTTCCAGAAGTCAAGATGACCTGCGCTCTAAAGAACATTTTTGGTTGTAATCCATACGCGAAAAAATTTAAATATCACTCGCGAATTGGGGAAGTAATTGTCGCCATCAACAAAGCATTGAAATTTAACCTTTGCATAATAGATGGCAACATAGTTTCTGGAGTTCAACCGCGCAGATTAGGCTTAGTAATGGCAAGCAAAGACCCAGTGGCAATTGATGCAGCCGCTGCAAAAATCGCTGGAATAAACCCAAAAACAATAAGATACCTTCAACTTGCAGCTAAAGAAGGCCTAGGACACACTAACTTCATCCAGAAAGGCATACCCCTCGACTACTTCAAAGTAAGATATCCCCGAAAAGGCATTCAAAAGAAACTAATGGGAAAAGCCTACGGATTCATTATTACCATGGGGCTGGGTAAAAGACTAGGGTTAGCTTAAGTAACAAACGCCACGGAGGATTAAAAGAATGAAAAAAATCGGATTGGGAATAATTGGCCTCGGATACGTAGGCAAAATCCATCTGAAACACTCCTTGAAACTGCCCAACGTAAATCTTGTAGCAGTCTCCGATTTGTCAAAAAAAGCCCTAAAAGAAGCAAAAAACGCTGGCATTAAAAAAACGTTTACCAGTTACGAGCAACTTTTGAACGAGCCCAACATAGACGCCGTAATAATCGCACTGCCCACTCATCTCCACCTGCAATGTGCAATACAAGCAGCTGAAGCAAAAAAACACATATTTCTAGAAAAACCAATAGCCAGAAACCTCGAAGAAGCAAAGGGAATAGTAACAGCCGCCCATAAGAATTCCGTAAAACTGATGATAGGATACCCATTGAGATTTAACAAATCCTTTCGTGAACTAAAAACAAAAATGGAAAGCGGAACCCTAGGCGACGTTGAAATTGCATACGCCACTTTCATAAGTTCCGGCCCATTCTTTCACAGAGCAGAAAGCCGCACCCCACTTCCTGTCCCCAAGTGGTGGTTTAACAGAGACCTAACAGGCGGCGGCGCCCTCATTGACTTAGGCAGCCACATCATAAACCTACTTAGATGGTACTTCGGAGAAATCACGCACATAAAAAGCCATCTCGGTCACAGATTCAACCTTGACCTCGAAGACAGCGCAATATGCTTCACCAAATTTGAATCAGGAACAACAGCCGTTATAACCACCGGCTGGTTCCTCCAAGGTTATCAACTGAAAATCGAGTTCTTCGGAACCGTAGACCACGCATTTGCACAACACCGCCCAAGAAACCGTTTACTAGCCGCAACTCAAATGCTAACAACAGGCAAGTCAGAGTTTTATCGACCTCACTTTGATGAACTTCAATACTTTGTAAATTGCCTAATAAAAGACTCATCACCATCACCTTCTGGACAAGACGGACTTAAAGACTTAGAAGCAATCTCACTAGCATACAAGAACCAGATACGTTTAGATTAACTATTAAAATACATTAGAAAGCACGTTGCGCGCGCCACAAACTCCTCCATAACAACCAAAAACAATAAAAAACAACAAAAAATACCTAAAAGTCACCAAATTTTACAACACACAAACCCCCTACACCAACAACAGGAAGGAACAAAAACCCATGGAAAAAGCCTTAAAAATGGGCAAAGCCTCAGCAACCGGAAGTTTTCAACTGTTTGTCGGTGTGGCAACGTCCAGTGTAATACTGGCGGTTGGAACAATAATCCTGGCAAGACTGTTGTCACCAGCAGAATACGGACTGTACTCCGTGGCTTTAATCCCCTCACTGATGATAAACCTCTTCCGAGACTGGGGAGTCAACTCCGCCATGACAAAATACGTCGCACATTCTAGGGCGGCAGAAAAGGAGGAAGATGTACGCGACATAATTGCTGCAGGACTGATCTTCGAAATCTCAACCGGACTAGCCCTGTCGCTTCTTTCCGTATTCCTCGCAGGCTCCATCGCCTCAACAATCTTTCACAGACCCGAGTCAGCGCCCCTAATATCCATAGTCTCCATCACAATATTCTCAGGCTCACTATTAACAGCGGCTCAATCAAGCTTCGTCGGCTTCGAGAGAATGAAGTTCCAAAGCCTCACTCTCATCTGCCAAGCCGCAATAAAAAGCGTGCTGGCGCCACTACTAGTACTCCTAGGATTCGGAGCCCTAGGAGCAGTTCTAGGTTACACCCTCTCCTTTCTAGTGGCCGGCATCATCGGCTCGACAATACTTTACTTCCTTCTATTCAGGAAACTGAAAAGAACCAAAATCAACAGATCAAAAACATCTAAAACCCTAAAGACCATGCTACACTACGGAGTCCCCCTCTCAATTTCAACCATCATAGGAGGATTCCTAATACAGTTCTACGGTTTCATGATGGCATTCTACTGTAGCGACGTCATGATAGGAAATTTCCAAGCCGCAACCAACTTCGCAGTCCTCCTAACCTTTTTTACAATTCCAATATCAACCGTACTCTTCCCGGCCTTCGCAAAACTAGACTCACAAAACGAACCCCAACTCCTCAAAACAGTCTTCACGTCCTCCGTGAAGTACACCGCCATGCTCCTGGTGCCCGCCACAGCAGCCGTAATAGTCTTGTCAAAACCAATGATCAGCACACTGTTTGGGGAACAATGGGTTTACGCACCACTCTTCCTCACCCTATACGTTATAAGCAATCTGTTCTCAGGTCTCGGCAACCTAAGCATGGGAACCCTCCTAACTGGCCTCGGAGAAACCAGAACGCTGATGAAGCTAAGCCTGTTGACGCTGCTAATCGGTCTCCCCCTAGCCTTTCTGCTGATCCCCAACCTAGGCATCGTAGGCGTCATACTCGGAACTCTTTTTGCCGGCATACCAAGCATGTTTCTGGGACTCCACTGGATATGGAAACGCTATAAAGTCACAGTGGATTGGGGATCATCCGCAAAGATATTCGTAGCATCAACCATCGCAGCTGCAACCACATATTTATCCCTAAACTTCCTCAACACAGCTGAATGGTTAAAACTCATAACCGGCGGAATCGTTTTCTTAACCGTCTACATCACCGTAGCCCCCTCTATAGGAGCAATCGTCCAAGACGACATCACCAACTTAAGAGCAATGCTCTCCGGTCTGGGCTTTATTTCAACAATAGCAAATCTGCCACTCGGCATAGCAGAAAAAGTTGCCGGAATTAGTTCTGCGAGAAAAGAGTGAAACCATAAAAAAGTGAATGAAGAAACCAAAGCAACAACTAAAAAATTGCTCTCGCTCTTGAACGAGCCACGGGCAAATCCCCGGGATCAGACGAGTTGATTCATATGTTGAACCATCTACAGGAAAATGGTCTTGTCGAAATAGATATAGCAAATATAGGGGATAATCCGCAACTTGTTTGGAAGCCCTAATATGGCAGAACCTACAAAATGGAAATGACAACCTATGAGGTCACCTAAGTCCAAGGAAAACTCAAAAAAGAAAGGCAAAACCCGCAAGGAAACTGAACCAGCCAAGGTCGGGTCCCTTGTCAAATACCTTCAACTTCTGGAAAGCGAAAACGAAGCCTTAAGACAAGAACTATTAAAATACCGACGACTTCCCTCAGGCAAAATAGGATTTACCCTACTCATCATTGGAGCTCTAGTACTCGTAGCCTCATTCATATCCGCCTCAACCGTTCTGGCTTTCATAGGACTAGGCCTCACCTTCTGGGGAGCCCTCTTTCTTTTCGCCAAACCCATCAAATTCGTAAGAAGCACCCTCTTAGATTACACCGCACTCTCATCCTACACCACAATCGATAGAATAATAGATGACTTAAACTACAAGGGAAAACCCATATACATACCTTCATATCCGAAGGAAGCATATCTCCCGGAATACCTGAAAGGGCTAAAAGAAATGGTTGTTTTCATTTCAGCCGAAGACACCACAACCATGCCCAGCATAGAAGAAATGGCAAAAAGGCAATTCCTAGTCAAAAATCCCGAAGGAATATGCATTACATCTCCAGGTTCCGGACTTGTAAGCCTTTTTGAAAAAGAATTAAGAACTGACTTCACAAAGATCGACCTTGATGGTCTCTACAACAGTCTACCAACAGTCATCGTGAACAACTTGGAATTAGCTAGCAACTTTGAGATAGACGCTGAAAAAGAACTTATTCACGTCAAAATCACTGATTCAGTCTACAAAGATCTCTACTCCGAAGAACATAAACTGAAAAGCATCCACTCCATTGGATGCCCACTAACAAGCGCCGTCGCATGCGCCCTAGCCAAAACAACCGGAAAACTTGTAACCATCGCCAAGAGCAACATTTCTCCAGACTTAAAAACCATCGAGGTCTGGTATCAAACCGTAGAAGGTTAGACCGGTGCAGATTCCTCTCTCCATGTCCGACATTAGCCTTTGGATAGCAGTCATGGCAATAATCTTACTCGTAACCTCAGAACTCATATCCCCGTACTCAGAGCATTTCGGAGACTTTGCAATAGACAAAACACGTCTACGACTGGTGGCGCTTATACTCGGCGTAGCATTCATGGCCACGGTTCTGCTACGAATAATTGCACCATCCCTAATTTAGACCATATTTTCACTTTTCAATTCCACTAAAGTAACACGATTTGAATAGAGGTTTAACGGACGCGCATTAGAGAATATTGATTATGGAAGTTTATTGATGACTCACTTATCAAAAAGAAAGTTCATCATCTGTACGATTACGTTCTCAATTTGCCTTGCATTGCCGGTGACGCAAGCATTTTCCCCTTCACTAGAACAAATCATTAGTCGTAGACAATCAATTCGAAGTTATACTTCTGAGAACATATCAAGCCAACAGCTTTTAGAGGTGTTGCGGGCTGCCTACGGCTACGCAAATGATCATAAAAATACACCACAAATAGGCTACGACTACTCCTTGATAATATTTCCAGTCAATGAGACTGGCAGTTATAGGTATATTCCCGAAAACAATTCACTTGTCGTACATGACCTAAGCGTGAATAAAGATGCATGCATGCCCAGCGGCGCCAGCGTTGTCTTGGTTGTTGTTTGGAATGAAACAAAAATGGGCAACGGCTATTTCGCCTCTGCAGAAGCTGGTTGTCTTGTTCAAAACGTGTATTTAGCGGCGGCATCTCTCGACTTGGGGACATGCTGTGTTGGAAGCATAGATTCTGAAGGATTACGTAACGACCTCAAACTGCCTAACGACTTGATTCCGCTGCTGGTAATGCCTTTAGGCTATCCCACACATCCATATCCACCAGCATCCCCAAACTATGACTTTATGACCGGTAATCTTCCACCTGTGCAATACAGCGAGTTATCTTTTGAAGATGCTGTGAGGAACATACTTTTTGCGCGAGAATGGTCTGCAGAAAACCTGTCGTTGCAGGAGCTTTCTCAACTGCTGTGGGCTGCCTACGGCTACACTAACATTACACACCCAACCCATCCCCCCTCTCATAGGACAACACCAAGCGCCTACGGAATCTACCCACTTGTAATCTATGTTTCAAACGCCACCGGAGTATATCAATACTCGCCGGAAAACCACTCCGTCATGGAAGTGATATCTGGTGATAAAAGGCTTGACATCGCAAACGCATGTTCAGGCCAAGTATGGGCGGCAGACGCCCCAGCAATCTTCCTTATCGTTTACAACTCATCGTATAACGGCGGCAACACCGGCGACGGCGGTACATTGCCTCATGAGTTTATCGAGGTAGATGCGGGAGCGGTAATCCAGCAACTCTTCCTTGAAGCATCCGCATGGAACCTAAGCGCAAACACAGTTAGCGAAGGACTCGAAGATTGGAACGGGACAGGAGCAGAAGAACTCCGCAGCATCCTTGAACTGTCCTCAGCCCTTATTCCACTTTACGTAGTGCCAGTCGGCGTGCGCGCCCTAGACACAACTCCGCCCACAATTGGCACTCCATTCCAAGACCCAGACCCCACAGCGGTAGAACCTAATCAAAACGTAACCGTCTCCGTGGAGGTTACAGATGAAGGAGCTGGAGTACGTGAGGTTACCCTCTCTTACAGCATAGATGAAGGCCAAACATGGACAAACACAACAATGAACAATATTTCAGACAACACTTACACGGGAGAAATCCCAGGTTTTGAAGCAGACACCCACGTGCAATACAAAATCATAGCATACGACAACGCCAACAACCCAGCCGTAGAAGACAAGAATGGAGAATACTACATCTACACAGTCATCCCAGAACTCCAGAAGATAATTTTGATATTCATGATCGCAACATCAATCGCGATCATCCTAACAAAAACAAGGAAACAACCACCGAAACAATCACAACTTTCGCACCACATTTGACCTAGCAGACCCTAAAGGTTTTCAATTATAGAAAAAACCCATAACTTTTCTATAGGTACTCTCCGTATAGGTATAAATGAAAGAGTACGGTACATTCTTCATGTTAAATGTGAAAAGGAGGTGATAGATTGAAAAGAAAATTAACAATGTTATTACTAACAATGGCATTAACGCTCACTCTGATAAGTTCAGTTAACGCTTCATGGACAATAAACGAGGGAGTCGACGGCTACGTCTACCGATGTGAAATGCCTGCACAGGGGATAGTTGTTCGAGTCTACAATGCCTCCGGTATGCTCGTAGGCTACGGAGTTAATGACGACAATTCTCAAGGAATGCTTGGAACCGATATCACCGACGAAAACGGCTACTTCCACATAGCTTGGCTGGAAGGACGCTACGCAAATTACACGGTTGTTGCTGAAACACCCATGGGCGACATTTTAGGCACCGTATACGTCGAAGATCTTGGTTGTGGAGAAACAAGACAAGTCTGCTTCTATTATTGCCCAGAAGCTGAACCATACACTATGGGCTACTGGAAAAACCACCCCGAAGCTTGGCCAGTTACCTCTCTGACAATCGGCGACGAAACCTACAACCAAACCCAACTATTAGACATACTTTGGAACGCGAAAGCAAAAGACGCAACCTCTATGCTAGCAGCACAACTAATAGCCGCAAAACTAAACGTGGCCAACGGAGTAAACCCGACATCAATAGAAGACACAATAAATGAAGCAGACGAATTTTTGATAGACCATCCGCTTGGTAGCAACCCGAGGGGAAAAGACAGAAGTGACGCATTAGAGTTGAAAGATACGCTGGACAACTTCAACAACGGCTAATAGACCATCCCCACCTTTTTTATTCTGCTACTGTTATGCACATGAGTATCGACCGGTCATCCTGCCAGTACAAGAAAAATCCGGCGATCGGCGATACGTAGTTAGCAGTGTTAGGCCCCTCAATAGAAACGCAAAAACGCGCGCATCACCCACTAAACACCTATGTGAGATCTGATAACAATGAGTAAAGACTATTCAAGAATACTCGTAACCGGAGGAGCCGGATTCATCGGAAGCCACCAAGTAGACAGACTTCTCAGTGAAGACTTCGAGGTCACAGTCATCGACGATCTAAGCACAGGACAAACGGGCAACATCGCCCGTCACAAAGACAGAAAAGGATTCGACTTCATAAGAGGCGACATTCGAGACTTCAAACTAGTCAAGGAAACAATGGAAGACGTGGACGCCGTTTTTCACGAAGCAGCATTAACAAGTGTAACTCTATCAGTAAAAAATCCCATCCTCACAAACGACATAAACGTCACAGGAACACTAAACCTCCTAAAAGCCTCCTCAGACCTCCACGTAAAACGTTTCATATACGCCTCCTCAGCCGCAATCTACGGAGACACACCACCTCCACAAAAAAGAGAAGACACGACTCCGAATCCAACATCGCCATACGGAGCCTCCAAACTCGCCGCAGAAAACTACGTAAAACTCTTCAACGAACTCTACGGCCTCGAAACCGTCTCTCTACGCTACTTCAACGTGTACGGTCCGAGACAAAACTTCAGCATAAACGGCAGCGAAGGCGGCGTAATAACAATCTTCCTAAACAGAATGCTAAGAAACACGCCTCCCATAATATACGGAGACGGAGAGCAAACAAGAGACTTCGTGCACGTCCAAGATATCGTCGAAGCAAACATGCTCGCGCTGAATAACAAGAGCGCCTCCGGGGAAGTATTCAACATAGCCACCGGCAAAAAAGTAAGCGTGAATCAACTGGCGGACACTCTGAAAGAGATCCTGAAAAGAAAAAACCTAGAAACCATCCATGCCACTCCACGCCCCGGCGACATACGACACAACTACGCCGACATCAGCAAAGCCGAGAAAGTCCTAGGGTTCCATCCAAAAACCCCCCTCAAAGAGGGCCTAGTAGCACTCGTTGACTGGTACACCAACGCGCGCGCACTCTAATCACTTCACATCGCGCACAAGGTATCGCCGGTTATTCCGTCGCTAGCATGCATCACGCCATTCGAAGAAAACCAGACTCAACCAGTGCCACTTATGATCACGTCAAAGCCGAAGTCCGTTATGTCCTCTATATCCGCGGATGCCAGCAAACTCAACGTCACACGGACAGTTTCATCAGGAACAATGATCTGACCAACGTAATCCCATTTCAAAGTAAAATAATCAGAAGCATTCTCTGGGTTCCAATTCTCCGCGCCTAGAAAAAGAGTCACGGCATAGTTCCCCTCATTCCTTATATAACATGTGACATTATTAGCCAGTCCGGGATCAACCAACCCCCAGTCAATAGAAGAAACCGGGATACTACAGTTGGTGTCCCAGTAAGCCCCGACTCCAAATGCCTTCATCGTTCCGTGGCTGCTGATAGTACTCCTGAAAACCATCTGCCCCAAAATCGAGGTAAACAAAAACAAACAAGAAGCAACGGTTACTAATACAACCAACATGACAACAACCTTCCGCCTCCTTTCTCCAACGAACGACAAAAACAAAGAAATACGATCCAGTACCTCACTTAGCTTCGACGGAATGTGTTCAAAAATCCTAGAGAGAACGCCCCTAATCTCTTGTACCCCATACACTGTTATGCATCTTGTTTATTTTAATTTTGGCAAAAATTTAGTAAGAAAAAAGTTATTCCATAAGAGCGTGCACGCCGACGCAAACAGAGGTTCCAAGTATAAAACGTCTAGAAAAACAACAAAATTCTATTCGTTCGCACTATAGCATTCCATTATTCTAGAGCAGCCCTCGCACGCCTATCCACACAAATAATAGCCCTAGCACTCGCAACCTACTCACTGCGCAAAGAAATCAAAATTCAGCTAGATAAAGAAGCGCTGTGGAAATCCGCCCTAGCCTCAACGGCAACCGTCCCATTCCTACTCGCACTTGAACTGGCCATAAGCGCAAAACTATCCACAACCCAAACGCTTGCCCTAGAAATATTAACCGCAACAGGAATCTACGCATTCTCCCTCTACATCCTAAAAGCCCTAAACACCCAAGACTTCGAATTGCTAAGACAAGCGTTTCCAAAAGCGCTAACAAAATACATCAACGTCATCGAAAGAAT